>Ga0310900_10000260_pt1 | contig 16665 bp, 16 predicted proteins | sample C24D1metaG_FD_203879 | JGI IMG/M metagenome (GOLD analysis project Ga0310900, IMG submission 203879) | Lab incubated soil microbial communities from West Virginia University Organic Research Farm, Morgantown, WV, United States - C24D1 | ecosystem: Environmental > Terrestrial > Soil >...
AAAGGTAAAGTATTATTTTGATCAACCAAATGTTGTTTTGCTATCAGTTGATGTGTGTACCGATTGTAGCTACCGCATAAGTTTGAAATAACTCTGGATCGGCGTATCTAAACATATAGCAAATAAAATAAGTTTTCCGATTCATACATTCTTTACTTTACCTGGGATTTTAGAATATTCTGTATACTTTTCTAATTTCACTATTTCCGTCCTTATTATTAATTCATAGCAATAATAGACTCTGGATGGATGGGTGGATGGGCTATGAATGAATGAATGAATCAGGATCCTCGCCCTTAATTTGATTACATCTCATGATACAAGAAAAACCGTTTCTAAAAACAGGTTATATCTGTTATTGCTCTTGATTAGGATAAATGATCACCGCAAGTTAATCTTAACCAAGAAACGTATTTCTTAATTCTGTACAATTATTGCATAAGTTGGTTTAAGATTCAAAGTATGTCAATACTTATGGAAACCCGATGATTACACAAAAATATAAAACGAGTTAGTCCCTTAACTATATTATAAAAAATTGGAGCGAGAAATAGACACCATAAAACCTAACCAAAAAAGAACAAAAATGGAGTGTATTAGGTGTGGTTCGATAATGGGGGAAATTACAGTATGTCATCTAAAATGCCTAAACTGTGGCGCCGAATTGACTTGTTCAGATAAAGGAAATTTTTGGTAACCACCATTTAAGCATTATATATCCATTAGAAATCTAAGATACTGGAATTAGCATAACTAAATCTACACAATTTATCATTTATCCTCAAATGTTCTATCTGAAGTTGGCATTAAACAGTAACTTGTTGCCAATTTCATTCTCGTGAGCATGTATTGCTTCTTGTAATTGCATCTACATAGGTATTCTTCTCCAAGCTCCCAAGTAACAACCTCTTAATCACCTAAATACCTAATCGCCTTTCTCGAACACAAGCTTCTGATCCCGAATCTCTAAATCAGTTAGAATAAATTCTAGATTTCTTAACAATGAATGTGAATAAGAAAAATCTTTACAATTCAAGTGAAAAAAAAGTTAATCCTTATTATTTTGATGGCGAAGTAACAATTAGAGAAATCTATAACGAATCTAGTAGTAATGATCAGGAAGTATATTTTGTAGAATTTTCTAGAGGCGCATTGACCACAATTCATTTCCATGAGACCGAACAATTCCTAGTCCCTTTGTACGGAAATGGCGTAATAGGCGAAATCGATATTAACACATCCGGTTCCTTGTTGGAATTTACTTTTGAGAATCTGATCATAAAATCACTCAATGTTGGCGAAATTGTATCGATTAAACCAAACATTCTACATTTTCATGGCGCTTGTCCCGGTCAAAATTTTTCACATATGGCATTTAGAAAGATGTATGAAACTGTACCAGGTCCTGAAATGACAGAACAAGTTCATACACAAACTATCTGGGGTTATGAAATGATATCTAAAGCACTAGGCTCTGAAGATCGATCTCAAATATTAAGTGAATTGAATCGAATTTCTGAAAAAATTCGCGATGCTGTTACTACATGGGCAAAGGACAATAATCTCTGAGCCAATAAAACATAATAAAAAGTGTAGCCTGGATCAAAAAATATGATGATTAATTACTTTGGTTTTCGTTAATTGAAAGACTGTCCTCTAGATCATTTGCTGGATTGCTGATGGTTGTATCGTTATCTAAAACTGCAGTGTCATTTCCTTCTATTACTTCAAAATCTCCGACTGTTTCGGTGTTGTTAGGATACATTTCAGTTGTATTTTGTGCAAATGCATTACCCAAGCTAAAGCTCACCAGAATGGCTGCAAAAGCAAAAACTGCGATAATGCCTGTCTTATTTTCCATTAGATAAAAAAGTATTAATGTATTATAAAAGTATATTGAAGGTTAATATCATATTTCAAACTGGCCTTATCACTAAATGAATACGGAAGTAACTGGATTGATTCTTGTATTATTTTGTAAGGTTGTTAAGCCATCCTAATTTCCTGAAATAGTAAAGCATTATGATTACCGATCCAACTGAAAAACACACGGTAACGATTAAGGGCATAAAATCTATTAGGCTGTAGCTATAATTCGTACTTCCTGGGATATTAATATTCATTCCATAAAATGTTCCGACTACTGTTACTGGAATTGATAACGTAAATAAGATTGTCAAGAAACTCAATATCTTGTTAGTTTTCTCACTGCTTAACATATGATCTGTATCTTTGTAAATCTCGATGGTTTCCTTTGACTCGTCTAACGCTTCGAGTACCTTGGAAACATGATCATTTATATCATTAAAATACGAAATAAGGTCTTCTTCTTCTACGTCGGTAGAGAATTTTCTTACGTCCCTTGAAATAACTTCAAGCATAATTCTCTTTAGAGGCAGTACTATTCGCCGAAGAGTGGTTATTTCTCGCCTCAGCATGGAAATTTCTTTTGCGACAGCCACCTTGTCATCAAAAACTGCATCCTCAATATCATCCAAGTTGCCGATCACCTTCATCAATATGTGAAGCAAATCATCCACCAGAGCGTCCAATATAGAATGTAAGAGATATCCTGGGGAATTTCCCATTATGTTTTGTTTGTTCTTTCCATTATCCATTTTGCAAGCCTGAAATAGTTCAGAAAGTGGCCTCAAGTCACCGTGCTGAATGGATATTAGAAAGTCTTTTCCAATGAATAACGAGAGTTGACTAAATCCGGGTGAAGTCTTTTGCTTCTGGGTCGTCGGGAATTGTAAGATAATAAAAACATGATCCTCGTACCTATCTATTTTAGGTAATTGATTTTTGGACAAACAATCTTCTATGTTTAACTCATGGAGAGAATACTCCTTGGAAACCAAATCCATTTTTTCCCTTGTAGGCTGTTCGATATACACCCATTCCAATCCTCTGCTACCCAGTGAATCCAACCCTTGAAATCGATTAGATAACTTCATCCTACATAACCTTTGTTAGTCTCAATTAACTTCAATAACTCCCTACTAATTAATCTACTACGGACCAAATCTCTACTTCTTAAATATATAACTACTTTCTAGGTGGAAAGTCCTTCAAATTATCTGACTTACACCTGTGGCAATTCATTGACTCCGATGAGGAGAGGTAATTAATATAATAACAGTTTGAACATTGTTTTCGTACAAACCTGGATTTTAAGATGATTTTACCAGTATCTTTTTTGACGATCAAAACATTCCTATCATGGAGATCATATATAACAGTATTAAATAATTTGGTTATTTCTTCCACTTTCCAATCCCTATATTTGAGGTAGTTTTCTTTCATATAACTGCAGATTTCGTTATTATCAAATATGCTCTCAAAATCCTCACCATTTCTATTGTTTACCCGAAAGAAATAATCTCGCAAATACCATTCAAATTCAAATGACAGAATTTCAGTATTCAAGTTCTTTTTTAATAAATACCATTATTTTTTAATTCTTTCGGTTTGAATGTTCAAAGTAATAATGACTTTTTATTTGATCAACCGGTTGATGGATTATAGAGTTCATGAAGTTGAAGGCAAATCTGCAACTTGCATGGAAATTAGCTTCTTTAATCTCGGCAGATTGTAACCCAAATGAGCAGAAATAGGTATAATATGATCTATGTTTTCAGTTACATTCAACTCGTTCATCTTGTTCATTATTTCATTATTTTTTACCATGTCTATCTTGTTTAAGACTAGTATGCATTTTTGAAATGGAATTTGCAATTTTGATAAGATTTCTAGTGAACTCATCAATTTTTTCTTTATAATTGGAACATCGTCGGTAAAATCAATTATCAATAAGATCACGTTAGCATAATTCAGTTCAGATAGCGTAGACTTGAATGCTTCGATCATGTATGGTGGTAGCTTACTAATGAACCCAATTGTATCTGATACAAGAACTTTCCTTCCTTCAATCTGCGAAGAACGAGTAAATGTTGTCAATGTTGTAAACAGCTTCGTACTGGTCTCCTTATTCTCGTTGGTAAGGATGTTAAACAATGATGTTTTACCAGCAGAAGTATAGCCAGTTAACGATATCAATGGAATGCTGCTTGAGAGTCTTTGGATCCTGTGGAGGGCCCTTTTTCTCTCCTCAGCTTGTAGTTTTTTCTTTAACAACGTGGTTCTCCTTTTAATATCTAAAATGTGCACGTCTGCATCGTATTTTCCTAAGCCATAAAATCCGGGCTGCTCACCTAGCTTTGCCAGCCTTGCCTTCTCTTTTACTCTGACAATATCATATTTTAGCTGCGCTAACTTTACTTGAATCTTTGATTCATTTGTTACTGCTCTATTTAGGAAAATTTCTAGAATCAGTTTTTCCCTATCCACAATTTCTATCTTGCACAATCTTGCAAGATTGTATTGTTGACTTGGTTTTAGAATTTCATCATATATGATTACGTCAGGTTTCAATGCCGCAACTCTCTCCTTGATCTCTTCTGCCTTGCCCTTTCCGACACCGAATCTAGAACGGGTAATGTTTTTCTGGCTAATCACTTCTAGGATAGAATATCCAACTGATTCAGCAAGGCCTCTCGCCTCGGATAGGGCAAATTGGTTTGGATATGTGATTAATATCGCTTTCCTACCCTCTGAATACATTAATTTTAAATTTTCTATTCAAAGTATCCAATTTAAACCATCGACTCATTTGACCACCATCACTCTGGGGTTTTGATAATAAATATTTGGTAAAGTTAAATAATTTGTCTTAAATATTATATATTGTTTGCAACTAGCATTAAGGAGAGTTAACGGCTATATAATCCGAAGATGTGCTTATGAAGATTTAAATTCGGTAATCAGCATTAATTTAAAGACTCTTCCGGAACACTATACCGAGTATTTTTTCGAGTCTCTTTTACGCGAAATTCCAGAAGCATTTATCATTGCTGAAATTAATAATGTGGTGGTAGGCTATATAATGTGCAAATTAGAATTTGGTTTCTCGAATTTTAGGAAACTCGGGTTCGTGAAAAAGGGCCATGTCGTATCAATAGCATTGTTGCAAGAGCACAGAGGAAAAAGTATAGGTGAGGCATTGATGATGGAAGGAATTAACGGGGTATCAACAAGAAAGGGTGACGAAATATATTTAGAAGTTCGTACTAGTAACGGTCCTGCAATCTCATTATACCAAAAACTTGGATTTCAAATCAAATCCGTATTGAAATCTTATTATAGAGATGGGGAAGATGCCAACTTGATGGCTTTGGAAATAGCGTAAAACAAACAAATTCAAAGATTATCTTTGTGCCAAAATATGAATTAAATATCTGATATTTTGCTATATCAATATGAATATCTTTGAGCCCTCCACCTTATTGGCTATTTTCCCATATGTTTTCATCTCTGCTTTTCCAATATTTGGGATAATATTGGTTACATATTGGTTGGTAAAGGACTGGAGATTAAAAATCAAAAAAAATTGATTTAAAAGTAGTTTTTGGTTTCAACTTCCTTTATCATCATAATACCGTTAATTGGTATAGGGATTGAATTTCTTGTCATTTTATGCACTGCCTATGATCGATGGATTTTTTATCTTACCACGTAAAATGGAAGTCTCAACATCATATTTGTACCACGCCCTTTAGAACCATTACTATGGTTCATCTTAGAAAAACCACGTGCAGATCAGAGTCAAAATCTTGTGTTAAAGGATGTCAGGATAAACGCGCAATGAAAAAACTACTTGTCTATACTTTTAATTTCAAATTTTGTTCTTTGGAGAAAAAAAATTCTATCAAAACCAACTGATAAGATTCTTCTATTGTAGACAATAAACGATTATTATTTAACCAATGAGTACATTTTTTTTTATCCTGTATTTAATCTAACTAGACTATTAGGGTCATTGAAATCAGTTTGCTGATAAAGGGGAGAGAAAGGGGTAAAACAAAGTATCGGGACAAGTGTCAAATCTTTTACTTAATTGTAAAGAGTTGTATAGGCAAGTATCAAACCAAAAATAAGCTTAGTTACTACAGTTCATATAAAAGATTGAATGAATATTTGGCAGACTTGATACGTTTGAATATGCTACTCTTTGACGAAAAAAAGCAAAGATTCATAGCGACTCCCAAGGGAAATGATTTTGTACGAAAATATGATAATATTATAGAGTACATCCCATCTTTCAAAACAGATTATGAGATCTAGTTACAACCATTAAAGTGAAGGTGGACATCCTCTTTATTTAATACCAAACCTGTTCAAATATTCTATTTATAAAGGTCAATCTGAAGGCCACTATCATTCATTCACGTAATTAAAGCTCATAGCCCCATCCTTCATATTCTATAAGGTTATTGTATTTCTCTATAACGATTCTATTAGTTTTATTGACTGACTGGTCAGTAATACTTATATGATCATGTTTGCTAGATAGATATATGGAACCAATCCTTTCTGCTTCTACCAATGCTTTTAAGTTTTCCATGATTGTGCTGATATTTGCATCCATTGGTTCCATAATGCAAATAAGTGGAGGCAATTGGGATGTAACCTCACATTTATTGCTAACCCAGGAATCGTTTTTTACACCTTCTCATGCCCTACTTTACACCGGGATAGGTATTTTGTCACTTTCTTCTATCATTGGTGGGATCCTTATGTTAAAATATAGAGAATTAAAGAAGAGCGGTTTAGCACTATCATTCAAATTACTTATTATCGGATCAATAATATCAATAATATCTGGCCCAAGCGATTTTATTTGGCACCAAACTTTCGGAGTAGATGGATTTTTGAGTCCGACGCATCTGATGCTAATTACAGGAATGCTGATTAATACTTTAGCTGTAGCAATCGGACTGGTTCGATTAAATACATTTGTCAAGAGCGGTATCTTTTCTCAACTTGGGAGGATTTTTGCCGTTATATCCTTAATCGCATTATGGCTAATTTTGATATCCTATGTTTACATGTTTGCTCTGCCAATTTCTGATGGTGAATTATTTAACTTTAATCTGAACCCAATAGCAGAATCGTTAATAGCATTGGTATTCTTACCCTTGATTAATTCAGGAATGTTCCTGTTTGTGTTAAAGAAAACTCGCACTTTCGGATTCGCTAGCGCTGTAGCTACAGGTGTTATCTTATTAACAGCATTTACTAGTATACTTCCGTCTCAAGCGCTTTCGAATTTTCTCCCTTTTTACCTTTTAGCGATTATTCCATTTGTATTAGTTGACATGCTAATTTATGGCAAATTACCAATAGGCAATAATAGAAAAATCAGCAATAAACAAAAATTCGCAATAGCTGGTGCTATTTCTGGTTCGCTTTTTTATGTAATAGGGTATCCTCTTCTTCCTCTGGCCCTTTCAAGTTACTTGATGCCTGTGAATTTGGAAGAGACAGGATTTGTAACAATTGTTGACATAATTCCAAGCTTTGTTAATTCTTTACACTTGGTATTGCCAATAACCATTATTATTGGTGCTATCATAGGAGTTTTGTCTGCCAGGATTTACGAAAGAATCGATGGTTTTAAGGAAAAAAATTCAAAATCTGATAAAGTGATTTATGAATAATGTGTGCAAAGGTTACTTTACAACACAAGGTAGAAATTCAAGATCGTATAATCGCTGCTGCACTAGTCTCTTTTTCTAAAAAAGGATACGATAAAACAAGAATGGATGATATAGCGCTAGAGTCTAAGGTGGGCAAGGGTACAATCTACATCTATTTTAAAAGCAAAGAGGATCTTTTCTATGCATTATGTGAAAAGAACTTGATTGAACTAAGAAAACAGCTATTTTCATTATTTGTTACCAGCAATAAAAACGATGAATTAAATAATCAAAAACTGATTTCCGATACGAAGGGATACTACAATAACTTTAGTCATTTCGAAAATAGTTACATAATTTTTCTAGAAATTCTGTCAAAATCGACCCGAGATGAAAAATTAAAATCAGCAATGTATTCTCAACACAAGAAGGTGACCGAGATTATGAAAGGATATATCCTAAGTTACCTCAAAGGTGACGAGAAAGCAATTATTCCGGATGATCGTGACATTGATTGCATTGTTATGAGTTTAATTGCAGTTTACAACGGACTAATGATAAACAGACTACTTGGAGTAGAAGAGGAAGCAAACAAAAAGACATGGGTTGACATCGTTAGCAGAATTCTTGGGACCACCATGACTACCATGACTACCCCGAAGGTAGAATAGCATATCTGTGGTAAGTCTTTTGTTTGTACTTTGTTCCGTATACTAATTTCTCTTCACTACTCTAAAAATAATGCTTTTAGGTATTTGTTCGGCATCTTAATCATGTATGGCTTGTGATAATAACACTAAATGGGATATCATTAAAATAAAAAACTTGTTCAAGTGATGGGTTGTTGGAAATCTAAATTCATATTGCTTACAATTATTCTATCGGAATAAACATCTCTTCTTGAATTAATTGGGAATATTGTTAATTGTTTGAGATAAGATCATGAAGTGTTCCATCTATATCTTTTTAACGAAGAATGTATATTACTGCGAACAAGGTTCTTATAAAAGCATATTTGCTGACAAGCCAAGATAGGTGTCTACTTATTACTTTCTATATTGACTTTGATTCTATGATACCTGTAAGGATCCTTCCACTCAGTGATTGATATTTCGATCGTCATAATTAACTTCAGATTTAGGTTCTAGTGCGGGTTAGCATAAAAGAAAAGTAAAATAAAGGCTGTTAAGTAAAAAATGTCCTTTGGACATTATGGCTTTATTTCTCGCAAGCCATAAGGATAAATGATATTGAGAAAGAATCATAACAAAAACAATCGCCTATTTCGCCTTTTTATTCCCTATAGGGTTTATAGTATGAATGAAAGATCGTGTTCTCAGAGATTGACGAGGTTCGTTAAACATAAAATTGTAAATTTAGATATTTTTTGTTTTTTCTAGTAGACACTAAATGGTAGTTTGAGGCTTAACATTTAGCTAATTAGTATTAGTTCCTTCTAGTGGGAATTTAAGTAAGTTCAATATCGTACCAATTAGACAATTTGAAATAAATTTTGACCATGGTGACAAATACAGTCGGTAAAGATTTGGCAAGAAGATTTCCTAAAAGGACCAAAAATCTTTCAATTCATATTTCAACAGAAAAATCTCTACGCGAGCCTATTTTATTAATCCTATCTTTTTATAAAAAGATGGTTTAAAGTTAATTGTTTACATATTCAATTGCAATTGATTCATCACAGTTTGATAAATTCAATCTCTTTATCAATATTTCAAGGTTGCAATCATTATCTATTTGGTTTTTATCTTTAACTGCAACATACTGATTGCCATAGTCTCTCCTCAATCCATCATAATTTGAATAAAACCATTCAAAATTGTCTCTTAATTTTTCAAACTTTCTGAATGCCTCATCATTTAAAGAAGATTCAAGACTCATCTTTCATGACTAACAATTAAATAGTAAATTCTTTCATAAAAATGTTATGATATTTTTTATTGGTAACCTTGTAGCTTCCCAAGTAAACAATTATTGCGGCAAAAATCAGCTAGCTAGTTTGAAAATTACAGCTTTAATACCATTGAAACGCGGTCTAAGGATGGGAATTCAGGTTACGATTACCTGTGCATTTTGACTACGATAACTTGGATTATCCTAAACAATATTTGATGGTCGCAAAAAAGACTTTTATAAATATGTTAAACAATAAATCCTCTTGAATATCCTTTTGAGAACCTTTTGATGCCTATCACTTAATTAGAAAAACATTTTTGCCGATTTCCACATAGATTTGCGATTATTTGATGTACCCCAGATAGTTATGTTCTGATGACAGGAAAATTAGTAATTTCAGATGTAATGTTATTATTAGAATGGAGATTATCTTGATTCATTGAAGGGATTCCTATCTGTAGAAAGATTAGAAGGCCTGAGTGATTCTGTTCTTTTGGTCGCTTTAACGATACTAGCGTATAATCTTATCCCTCCTACCTTAATAAATGGTCAGGCCGATCCAACGGAAGTTGACAGTTTCTTTGATAATCTTTTTGGTATGGTGTCAAGTTTTTTTGTAATTTTTGTATTCTGGATACTATATATGAAGATACTTGATCATCTCACTGTACCAGATGACGTTGTAATACTTACATCCTTATTATTCTTTATACTTATACTAGTAACACCAGTATTTACACTGGCACAGGTACAGTATGAAAGTACTTCATCAGTAATTTTTCTTTCTATACTAATGATTATTACTGACTTTATCTTAGTTTTCATATGGAAATATATACACAAGAAACCATTGAGCGTTGACCGTGGACAAAGAGAAGTAAAAAGCATTCATAATATATTTCTTGTAATACCCACTCTATACACTCTTTCCATCCTATTGGCATTTTATAATATCAAACTTTCGATAATATTTCCTGTTGTGATGATTCCAGCCTTATTATTAATGAACATTCTCTTTCGGAAGAATGATAGCGGATATGGTTAAGACCGTTTTCAGGGTATGAATTTACAATTCCGATATTATCATATTATATTCGATAAATTGGGCCGATAAGTCCATAACATGTTTTAAAGATCTTTGTAAAGAATTGCAAATAGGAGAATAATGGACAATTAGGCGCAGCATCATAAACGGGGATTGATGTACTCCTATATTAGAAATAACCAATTCAGTCAAAATAACAAAGTGCAAGTACTTTAGAAAATTATCCTGATGTTTTGTTTTTTAATGAAATCATAAGGGGAAAGGGTAGTCACGAAATAAATGAAAAATATTATGAATATGACAGTGATTTATTCGAGAAGTTGATATCCTCTTTATGTGTTTTAAGAATATTACTCCCTTTTGATTCAACCTTTTAGTCACCATGTTAATTGTCAACACTGCTACCATTCATTTAAGAACACATCAAAAAGGGGATTGATACTTTGATTTATAGTAATTTAATACCCGATCTATTTAATTATCTACGCCCTCCAAAGCCACCGTGTTCACCCCCACCGAATTGAGGTGAAAAGCCTCCGCCATTCTGTGGTGAAAAGCCTCCGCCATTCTGTGGTGAAAAGCCTCCGCCATGATGTTCATGTGTAACTCCAGCATGATGAACATACGTACCACTGCCACTTGGTTGAACATGGTTACCATTACTGTATATAGTATAGTGAGCATGAGTACCGCTAGAGTGATTATCATAAGCGGCCCTGCTATCTCCCCTGTCATCATGAATCACCTTGTTACCATTATCATCATAATGGAATTTCTGGTTATGATTGTTATTTACATAATAGTACTTGTGACCATCATTGTCGTACCAGTAGTGGTGACCTTGAGCATTGGTATAATAATTATTACCATTTTCATCCTTGTAATAATTATTACCATTTTCATCCTTGTAATAATTATTACCATTTTCATCCTTGTAGTAGGAATTCCCACTTTCATCAGTGTAATAATAGTTGTCACCTCCATCGGAGTTGTCATTATCTTCATCGTAGTAAATTGGTTGACCATAATAGTCATAATCATCCACAATGGTCTCATTGACAACGTTTGGCACTGTAGCATTTTGTCCCAAAACACTTGTTTCTGTAGCATTTTGTCCCAAAACACTTGTTTCTGTAGCATTTTGTCCCAAAACACTTGTTTCTAATCCCAACATAGGTACTGTTACAAGAAAAATTGCAACAATGCATGAAACTCCAAACCGGTTACCCAAAATAGATCTTTTATCACTCATCACCGTCTTATGCTACAAATTATATATAAAGATATTGAGACGCAATTCACAGAGAACAGAAACGGTTTTTAACCTCAAAAAATCATCTTATTCCACTAAATTCTATTGATACACCTGATCCCCGATGGTGGAGTTATATGTTAGAAATCTTCATTTGATATTATTGAAACAAATTATATGAAGAGAATCAACACTATCATCTCTAGTAGAAGAATAAGGAGAGGACGAGAAGAATTAAACCATAATATTATTAAATGGTAACATTGAATTTATTTATATATCTCATGGTCGAACGCTTTCTGCTATCATAAACTAATAACAGGTAATTGACAAGCAGTTTGTTGATACCCATCATAGTTAAAATATAGAACAATTTTGCTAAACAGGCTATTTAAGTTGATTTAGAATAGATGTTTACTAGAGGAACATTATATATTCGTTCCTTTGTTGGATATACTCAATGATTCGATACAACCACAGAAGGGTGCTTGTATACTTGTTATTTTTAGTTTATTGAAAAAGCTTCAAATGAATCTTAAGATTGAACATGTTCTTCCGTGTGTACTGGGGCTCTATGACGCACCTCAACGTCACTTCTGCCAAATTCAACACTTTACTGAATATATTAGCAGTTCAAAAACAAAAACCATCATCCTGATGATTTCCGTATCACTATGGGTTTCTGCTGTACATTTCTCAACCCAAATAAAAGTAGGTAAAGTAATTCTGCACAATAGCGGGATTTACCATCGGTTTAACCAAAGTCAACATCACTAAGATCCATGGTATTTTTATATCCACTTTCCTTCAAGTGCGTAATCGTCCTGAGTGAAAAATCATATATCTTATTTGATATCGTATTCTCATCATTTTTGCGGTTTATTCGAACAACTTTATCTATTTCAAATTGTCCTACTAACATGTCCGAATATTTTCTAGGTTTGATTGTCATACCGTGGTTCATTGAATTTTTGTTTAACAAATTATTTATGACATCATCTTTTGCACCAGCGTCTTTTGCGATCTTGATCAATTCCCTTGCAAGATCCACATAGTCTGATACTAGCAACAAAGCTTGTTGCTCTCGGCTTGTTCTGTCCGAATAAGTTATATCATTGCTTCTGTTTATTACACCATCATGATCCCAAGGAATTGTTTCTTGTTCAACTGGGTGAACATTCACGATTCCTATGCCTAGCTTTGGAACTGTGTCCCTTAACCCCTTTACTTTTAGCCAATAAAGCCGGTGCAGTATAACAAGCTGCGTTAATGGAGTGTTACTCATTATTCCTCCATCCCAAAAGTAGCGCAAATTCTTCTCATATTTAGCGGTATGGCCATCATAACTTTCTACTTCTAAGCGAGTGTAACTATAATTGATAGGCACCGAAGCGCTTGCAATAACATGATCTGACGTAATCCCGTCGTTATACCTTATAACATGTTCATGTCCAACTTCTTTTCCATTGTGGGTAATATATTTTCCATACTCGGATTTCCTTGAACCATCTTCCGTTTCGTAACTATCAAATGTTACAGCAGCTCCTTCTGCCACGTCAACACTCACAAGGATGAGTCTTGGTTGGGGCAATGATGATTTCTCATCGTAACTTGTTGCGATAGGAAATTTTGCAAATCTCTCTAAACTTCTCTTTAATGGCTCACTGTCAAAGCGATACCATATATTTTGAGGATCAAAATATTTAGTATCAAGTAGTGGGAATAAAGGTGAGAAGACTGTGGGTACACCTGTAATCGCGAATTGTTTTGATGAATAATATCTTCTTGCGGCTTCACCGGAGGCAAAACCCGGGTGAATGTGGTCATGCAAGTAATCCCACCAAGCCGTAAAACCCGGAATGTGGTCTAATGGAGATTCCTTTGACAAATACTCCCAGAACTCATTTAGTCTTTCTGAAGATCCCTCCCATGTCTTATTCTCTGTTACATAACTTACAATTATTGCAGCATTAATCGCACCTATCGAGGTTCCAGCGACAATATCTAAAAATGGTCTACCTTTTTCTCCTTTTTCTATATCTGTTTTGGTAACCTTTTCATATAGTGCTTGGTAGGCACCTGCTTCATAGGCGCCAAGAGAGCCTCCACCCTGTAAGACCAATGCTCTTTGGTTATTCTGAAATTTTCCCATATAATCTGAATTTGGGAAGGACATTATTATGTTCAACTATTTTTGATCGATTTTGAGATAGTCTGTGGAAATATCATGTCTTTTAGCATCGAGGATTATGGAAAGTTTCATGTATCATGGGGTAATTGTTAGGGCATTCTAGTCTACAGGTGAAATTTCTCTATATCTATAACCAAGAAAATTGTCGATGAAATAATTTATTCAGGTATACTAAAGGAAAAAATAGGTGTAATTCAATGGTTGTAACATCTCGTTATTTTACACGTGAGAATAAGATGGATATAAGTTATAATCGATAAGGTACTTTTAATGACCATAATTGGAGATGTTTACAGATGGATATATGGTAGACTATTACTAAAGCCATCAAATTTTTCATGGATTATACCTGGTCGACTGGCCGGTTCTGGCCTAATCAAGACTCACAAGGAATTTGAATGGGTTGCAAAACAGGGAGTTAGAAGCATTATAACTATCAGAGAAATTCCTTTACCACGAAAATATTTCGAAACTTCAAAAAAGGAAAAAAACGAGAAGGGTAACATAGTCATGGACTATCTGCACATAAAAGTTGATGACCATGATGCTCCTGATCTTGATGTTCTAATCAAAACAATTGATTATTTGGATGAGCATATTGAACAAGGCAAACCAGTTCTAATTCATTGTTTTGGGGGCCACGGAAGGACAGGAGTTCTAGTAACTGGATACTTAATGAAAAAGGAAAAAATCCCCATGGAGACAGCTTTGAAAAAAGTCAAACAGTTACGTAAAAGGATCCCTCATAAATATAGACAACAAGAAGTCTTGAAACAATATGGGGCTTATCTTAAAGATAAAAACTATCTCGTGTAAACGTAGTAGCGTATCATGTGATTGTTCTTTTAGATGCTACAAATATGATGAGAACTTTGCCATCATTTTTTGTCCATATCATTAGAAAAGTAGGGGAGGCAACGAAATAAGACTAAAATCAATCTCAAGAATTGGGCACTGCCATCTCGATAATCAATAATCTTCATACACTTTTTGAGATTGTTTGAACCAAGACTTACCGTTTGGTTATCCAGTCATCTCAACAACATCCAATTTAATTCCGCAAAAAGGGCAAAACCTTATCTGTTCAACAATTGGTTTTGGACTATCTTCAAAATAGTAGAAAAGTTTTCCCATAACCTCAATCACTCTTGGATTTTCATCAATTTGTAATTCTTGTTCCAAAAACCCTTTAAAACCTTCACAACAAAACATTTGTTTGTTCTCTGCAACCGGCGTGACCCCTACCGTCTTTCTCTCATTTACACCGCAATTTTCACAACTAATCAAATATACTTGCTCTTTTTTATCAAGCCATAAATAGGCCTTGTCATAACCACACTTGTCACATGTGACAAGCCTGTCTGAATAAAACTCATAATCATCCATGACTTCCCAATTATTGTAATGACTTCATGGTTAATAGCCTTGACCAATACTCTAGCAAATTGTCTTCGTCAACAATCTTGAATCTGGATATCTGGATCATTCGTTATTAAATTATGTAAATTTTAGAAGCTTGGAAATAATTGGCAATATTTTGATATTTATCCAGCCTCCAATGAAATATGAGTTACAGGTCAGTTTGTCAACAATACATTGGTGCTCATCGTAATCTGTACTGTTGCATTAATATCGGGGCCTGCTAGGACTTTCGTGTTTGCAGCACCACCAAGTAATGGTTTTTAAAATGCCAGTGATTGTAGTGATAAGCTAGTAGGAAGCAAACTGCAGACCACCTGTTGTTGGAGACACGCTACTGAGATTTTTTCACCAAATACCGGTAGATGTCAAACATGTGAGAATCGCGATGGCACATACTCAAATTGCACTGAAGTATTTGTTCCACGCAATTCTGATTCAACAATTCCAGGAAATACTGGTAGTGGAGTAGTATTGAGTAACGATGAGGGATCAAGTGAATCAGAAAACACTAACACCAAGAATATTGGAGATAATGTTCTTAATGATGGTATCTCTAACGGTTCAAATGAATCATTGGGTATTGATCCAGATAAGGTTGTTGGAAGGTGCTTTAATCAATATGATAGCAAGCAAATATGTTTCTATGAAAAAGTTCTCCACAATTTTATAACTTAGGTGCCTTTTGACTAAAGAAGGAAGTCGCATACTTTCGAAATTATTTCAAATGTTTTAATGACGGAGATGAAATATTTAGTTGTCCATAGTCAATGATCTGTATGGGCACAGGAAAGAATTGACTGTTTGAAAAGTGGCCCAATCCATAACATATGAAAATACCAGACTCCTTTAGCTAGAGTTAATGGATAAAGTCTAACAGATTAACATCATCTTTGATTTTTTTATCTGAAGACTCTTTAATCCTGTTTATCAGTTTTTGATTCTGCAAGACAAGACTAAAAAGGAAAAGAACAGAAATAGAGTTTTCTGAAACTTTGTCTATTAGCATTTTAGCCACCCCTTCATCCAAACTATGGCAGCAATCTGTTAACATTCTTAGTAAATGTTCTCTATCGTCTCTATGAACAGAATATAGTAGGCCGCTCCACCTTTCGCAAGTTTTATCAAACAACATTTTCGCTAGGGGTTTCTCTCTTTCCAACTCTGCTATTTTCCGCTCTATTGAATCTTCGCTTAACTTGTTCTCACTGTTCAAATTCAATAGTGTTTTAAAATTATGGAACAAAGCACCCATCATAATAGGCTCTATTGGCAGTGGTCTGTTGGCATTAGATAGATATTGTGT
>Ga0310900_10000261_pt1 | contig 16653 bp, 15 predicted proteins | sample C24D1metaG_FD_203879 | JGI IMG/M metagenome (GOLD analysis project Ga0310900, IMG submission 203879) | Lab incubated soil microbial communities from West Virginia University Organic Research Farm, Morgantown, WV, United States - C24D1 | ecosystem: Environmental > Terrestrial > Soil >...
CGGCAGCACGCCGACGACGGTCCGCGCGCGATCGTTCACCGTGATGGTCTTGCCGACGATCAGCGGATCGGCGCCATAGCGCCGCCGCCACAGCCCTTCGGTCAGCATCACCACGGACTCCTGGCCCGGCGCCACGGCCTCCTCCGGAAGAAACTGACGGCCCATCATCGGCTCGATGCCGAGCATCGGAAAGAGCTCCGGCGAGATCGATCCGCCGAGCACGCGCTCCGCGCTCGAGGCATCGCCGCTCAACACGAAGTTGCGCAGAAAGTACGCCGCCATGCCATCGACGGAAGACGATGTGCGGAAGTCGAGGAAATCGGCGTAGGAGATCTCGGCGTCACCCCAGTCGGGATCCGAATGCTCAAAGCGATTCGTCGGATGCATCGTGACCAGGCGATCGGTGCGATCGCCGAACGGCATCGGGCGGAGGCTGAGACCGTTGACGAAACTGAAGATGGTGACGTTGGCGCCGATGCCGATCGCGAGCGTCAGCAGCGAGCCGACCAGGAATCCTGGTTTCTGCCTCAAGCCGCGCCAGGCGTGCAACAGATCGCGAAGCGGTCCGCTCATGGTGGTGACCATATCAAGCGGGATGCCACGAATCCTCGGGATTCAGGCCTGATCTCAGACGCTCGGCAACAACGGCGTCCACGCGCGAACCAACGTGTCCGGACGCGGACATTCTACTGCTGCGTTACTTTGTAGCCTTTCTTGCTGAGCAAGGTCGGCAATCCATCTGGTCCGACGAGATGAGCCGCGCCAACGACGATGAAGCAAGCGGAGTTTTGCTTGAGGCACGTCTCGACGTGCGGGATCCAGTTCAGATTGCGCTGGACGAGCAGGCGCTCATAGAGCTCGGGCGCCTCCTGCAGGGAGGCGAGCGTGAGCTTCTCGATCGCCGCGACGTTTCCGTAGGTCCACGCCTGCGCCATGTCCTTGACGCCGCTCACCTCCGAATCGAGATCGTCCATCGTCGACTTCAACAGCTCTTCCTGGAGTTTTGGCGACAGGGTGTCGAATTGATCGAGTTGGAAGGCCATCGTCTCGAGCGCCTGGCGCTTCATGCCCGAGTCCTTGGCGCGATCGAAGAAGTGACGATCGATCCCGAGCTCGGGTTTGAATCCGGCCGCCTGCAGCGTCGGCGCCATCAACGTGATCGCCACCAGCCACGGCTTCATGCGCTGTAGTGCCACCATCGGCAGGCCGGTTTTCTCGGCGCGCTTCTTCACCTCGGCATACACCCCCGGCGCCACGACCTGATCGAGGGTGCGGCCGTCGGTCAGCATCGCCTTCGAGAGCGCCGCCATCATGATCATTGGATCGCTCATCTCGTCGATGTCGACTTCCTCGACCAGCGTCTTCGATTCGGTGAACGCCTTGTTGATCGTGGCGTGGAGCGGATAAAAGTCGGCCGTGAGCACGTGCAGCGAGCCGAGCAGGTAGGCCGATGAACCGTCGGCGCCTTCGACCTTCCACATGAATTGATTGCCGGTCTTCTGGGCGATCGCCGGCATGGAGACGAAGACGAAGAGCACGATCGCCGCAAGGACGCGATGACGCATGCGCCCATGCTAGCCTGAGTCGATGGATCTTCGCGAGGTGCTGACCGGCGCCGTGGTCATGGCGCCGATGACCAAGGGCTCGAATCTTCCGTATCGGCGCTTGTGCGTCGAGCTCGGGGCGCGCGTGACGATCAGCGAAATGACGGTGGCGAGGCGGCTGAAACAGCGGCGCAAGGCCGAGTTCGCGTTGATCCGCAAGTTCGAAGGCGAGCCATTCTTTGGCGTGCAGCTGGCCGGCACCAACCCGGAGGAGCTTGGTTGGGCCGCCGCGCTCGTCGAGGCGCGTGGCGCCGATCTCGTCGATCTCAATTGCGGCTGTCCGATCGATCACTTCACGCACAAGGGCATCGGCGCGGCGCTCGGCCGCCAGCCTCAGCGGATTCGCCGAATCGCCGAGGCGATGAAGAAGGCGGTGACGAAGATTCCGGTGACCGTGAAGCTCCGCCTGGGTTGGAACGACGAGATGCGTAACGTGATTGAACAGGCGAAGGCTGCGGTCGATGGCGGCGCTGACGCGTTGTTCGTGCACGGCCGCACGCGCAGCGCGCGTTACCGTTTCGCGGCCGACTGGGACGCCATCGGATCGGTGGTGGCCGCCGTGCCCGTGCCCGTGGTCGGCAATGGCGACATCCTCTTCCCGCAGGACGTGACGAGCGCCCGTGCACGATCAGGCGCAGCCGGCGTGATGAGCGCGCGCGGCGTGCTGATCAAGCCATGGCTATTCAGAGAGGTGAACGAAGGCTATCGCGATCTTACGGCCGATGAGCGCGTGACGGTCTACCGCCGTTACGTCACGCTGGCGCGCGAGCACTGGGGCGCTGATGCGCACGGGCTCGAGCGCGTCAGGCAATTCACCCGCTGGCACATCGACTTCTGGCACCGCTATGTGCCGCGACGCGAAGACGGCAGTTATCCGACCCTCCAGCTGCGCGAGGCCCAACACCGCCACGAGACGCCGCTCGACGCGTTTCTCGCGCGAACGGATGAAGCCGCGCATGAATATCTGGCTGACTGTTTGACGTTCGAGCGCGAGATCGATCTGGCAGCGGCGCCGTCGGCGCAAGCGGTCGAGGAGCCGGAGTTCGTTGAGGCTGAAGGTTAGAGGTTAGAGGTCAGAGGTACGAAGCTACGATTTCCGGTCCGCCTTGAATCGTTCCAGCTCCTCGAGCGATTTCGGCCAATCACCTTTGAGCAGGCGTGACAGGCCGCGATCCGCGAGCAGCTTTCCTCCGGTCTGGCACGTCGGGCAGTAGTTCGCTTCGTTGTCGGCGTACTGAATGCGCTGGATCGGCGTGCCGCATGCCGGACAAGGCTTCCCATAGCGCCCGTGCGCGGCCATGCCGTCCCGGAACGCGGTCACCTTCTCCGGAAACTTGTCGCCGCTCTCCGCGATCAGATCATCTCGCCACTTCGTGAGGATGCCGATCGTGTGAGCGTGCAAGCTCCCGACCTGCTCCGGCGTCAGCTTGCTGGTCAACAGCATCGGCGACAGCTTCGCCGCGTGCAGGATCTCGTCCGAATAGGCATTGCCGACGCCGCTCAACAGCTGCGGATCGGTGAGCGCACGCTTCAGGGTGTGATTCTCGCGCGTCAAGGCTTCGCCGAAATCCTTGACGCTCGACGACAGGACCTCGAGGCCGCCGGGGTTGTGCGCCGCCAGCCCCTGCTCCCCTCGCACGAGATACAACGACGCGCGCCGCTTGGATCCAGCTTCGGTCAGGACGAGCGTCCCGTTCTCGAAGTCGAATGCGGCGAGGCCGACCTTGCCTGGAATCTTCGCGCCTCGATCGAGCCACTTGAAACGGCCGGCAACCATCAAGTGGATGACGAGAAACAGATCGCCTTCGAGGTTCCACACCACTCGCTTGCCAAGCCTGCGAAGCGCACGGATGGCCTTGCCGTTCACGTGATCGAGCGGCGGGTCGATCGAGCGGACGAGAAAGGGACTGGCTAACCGGATGCGCTCGAGCCGCTGCCCGACAATGCGCGATTGCAGCGCATGCAGGTATAACTCGATGTCTGGAAGTTCCGGCACGAGTCACTCGGTAACCAGGCTGTGCGAATCGGTGGCTCGTGAGAATCGGTGGATCGTATTTCCGTGGCCTATTGGGCGTTGAGGATTGATGCCCAGCCCGTGGGACGGAAGACAAATGCGGCCAGGCGCGCCGCGCGCACGCGCGCCTCCGCCGTCCTGGCGCTGCAGGCGCCGGTCCGGATGAACGTCAGCGCTTCGGCCAGCGACGCCTCCGCCCTGTCGCCAAGCTGGTGCGTGTAATCGTCGCCTGCGGCGCAATCAACCGCGAGACCGTCGAAGAAGTCGCCCTCTAGGTTGACGTTCTTGATCGAGAACGCAACCGGATACAAGTATTTGTCGCAGAAGCGCAGGCCGTATTGCCCAACCGGCTTGCCGTAGGTCGTGTCGCCGATGATCGTCACCGGCATGTACGGCCGCAGCGAATTGATCACTAACTCGCTCGCCGACGCCGAGCCCCGGGTCGTGATCACGACGAGTCGCTGCAGGTTGAGCGCCTGTTCGGGATTGTCGAATCGGGTCGTCTTGTTGTAGATCGGCCCAATCTTGTCGTTGTGCACGTAGTTCAACATCACCTGCCCGTTGGTGCGCGTGCCGCCGATCAGGCTGGCCAAATGAACCGCCACGTCCACGCGGCCGCCGCCGTTGTAGCGAAGGTCGAGCACGAGCTCGGTGGCGCCGGCCGCCTTCAGCGCCGTGAACGCATCAGTGAGCGCAGCGACCGACGGCTCCACGAAGTTCCGGAAGAAGAGGTATCCGACCTTGCGGCCGTCGACCTCGACGATGCTCGTCAACGATACCGTGGGAATGGTGACGAGGCGCTTGACCATCCGCGCCGAGCGGCGCCCGCCCGCAAGCGTTTCCCATTCGATCGACGTGACGACACCGACGTCGGCGGCACCGAACGCATTGGCGATGCTACCGTCGGTGACCATCGACGACACGCTGCGTCCATTCACGGTGACGATGCGATCGCCGCGCGAAAGACCGGCTTCGGACGCCGGGCTGTCGCCGTACACTTGCAGGACACGGATTTCGTTGGTCGTTGTCTGGTTGCCGAATCCGTAGCCGATGAACTGACTGTCGTTGTAGAACGCGTCGTTCGATGCGGCGCCGGTAATGAAGCTGAAAGTGTTGTCGATCGGCCGGTAGCGAACGGCTTCGAGATACGCCTCCGGCGAATTGTAGCTCGCCGGATTCACGCCCGCCGGAAGGAACTTATACCAGTAGTAAAAGGTGTTGAGCTGATCGCGCACCCAGAGGTTCTGCGACGTCGTGGTGCAGCTTGTTGGCGGATTCTGCGCGTATGAGATCCACGGGCACAGCAGTGCCACCGTGAACACGATGGAGGACAAAATTCGCCGCATGGGTCTTCTATTGTGCAATGTTTGAGCCACCGGCCGCCACTAAAGGAAGCGTCACCACGAAGCGCCCGCCAGTCTCGACCCAGCGCGCGGCAACCCCGGTCGTCAGCCGGAATCGCTGAGCTAAATTCTCGAGCCCCACGCCCGTCGACGTCACCATCGACCGTCGCGGCCGCTTTTCGTGCGAGACCGTCACTCGGTCCCCCTCGAGACGAACCTCAATCTGAAGGGGGTTATCGGCCGAAAAGTCGTTGTGCTTGATTGCATTTTCGAGAAGTTCCGGCAATACCACCGGCGGAATCTGCCAGCGCTCGGCGGCGGCGGCATCAACCTGCACAACCACGATGAGCCCCTCCGCGTACCGGATCGTCACGAGCGACAGGAACTGATCGAGCAGCGCGAGCTCGTCGGCGAGGGGAACCAGGCGCTTCGATCCGGTCCGCAGGAGATAGCGATAGCTTCCGGCGAGCGCGGCCACGAACGCCGAGGCGCGGGGATGACGCTGGTCGACCAGGTGGCTGAGCGCGTTGAGGTTATTGAACAGCGTGTGCGGATTGACCTCGCTCTGGAGCGCGACGAGCTCCGCTTCGACGTTGAGGCGCTGCAGCCGCTCGCCGCGCGTGCGATCGCTCTGCCACTCCTTGACGAGGAACAGCGTCTCGTAGACGTGCGTGATGAAGGTCACCGCGGCGACGATCGTGACGACCGCCATGGCGATCGATCGCCACGTCGCGTTTGGATCGTGGAACAGTGCCGCCCATAGCCACAACGCGGAGCTCGTGAACGGAATCGTGAAGAGGCAGATCAGCCCGATCAAGAGCCGCACGCGATGCCACGGCCGCGTCAGCCAGGCGGTGCGATCCTGGAAGAGCAGGTACAGCCGCAGGTTCGCTTCCCACGTGACGAAGGCGACGCCGATGAACCAGAGGTAGGTCGCGACGAGTCCGGCGGGTGAATGTGCGGCGTGGTTCACCAGGCCGGCAAGGTTTGGTACGGCCACGCCGACGATGGGCGTGACAATCAGTCGCGCTGCGGTGTCATCAACTCCAGGGCCGGAGCTCGACGCCATCGGGTCAGGATAGCGGCTGACTTCCTCGAACGGCCTGACAGGAGGGACGCGGCGGCGAAATTGCTGGGACGAATCAAGGGGCAGGATATGCTTCGAGAGATGATTCGCATCGCGCTCGGCATGCTGCTCGCCACGGCGGCGCTGTCGGCGCAGCGTCCGATCCTGCCGCGTCCGCCGGCGCCCGACCTGGTCTTGTTCAACGGCAAGGTGATCAGCGTCGATCGCGGCTTTACCATTCATCAAGCGGTCGCGATCATCGGCGACCGCATCATGGCCGTCGGCAACGACGATCAGATGCGCACGGTCGCGAGCCCGGCGACACGAATGATCGATCTCAAGGGCCGGAGCGTGATTCCCGGGCTGATGGACAACCATCTCCACGGCGCCGGCGGCGGCCCGGGCGTCGACCTGTCGCGCGCGCGATCGCTCGCCGACGTCGAGGCGGCTTTGCGATCTCGCGTCGAGGTCTCGAAGCCGGGCGACGTTCTCGTCTCGAACAGCGACTGGCATGAAGCGCAGTTGAAGGAACAGCGGTTGCCGCTGCGCGACGATCTCGATCACGTCGCGCCGCGGAATCCGGTCGTGCTCGTGCGCGGCGGCCACGAATACATCCTGAACTCGGCGGCCCTGACCCGCTGGGGCATCACCGAGAAGACCGCGGAGCCGGCGGGCGGACGCATCACGAAATACGGCGACGGCCGATTGAACGGCGAGCTCGTCGACGCCGCGAAGTCGCTGGTCCGACTGCCGCCTCCCCCGCCCCGGACGCCGCAACAACAGTTCGACGAGCGCATCGCCGATTACAAGAAGCTGAACGAGGCGGGGCTGACGGGCATTCGTCATCCCGGCATCTCGATCGCCGAGTATCGAATGCTGCAGGAGATACAGAAGCGCGGGCAGCTGACGATTCGCATCAACGCGCTGCTGCGTCCGGCGATTGGCGCCGCCGGCGTCGATCCGGCGCTCGCCGCGTCAGGCATCAAACAGAACGAAGGCGACGAGATGTTACGGGTCGGAGGCATCAAGCTCGCCGTTGACGGAGGCTTCGAAGGAGGCCTGATGCGCGATCTGTACGAAAAGCCCTGGGACGAGAACGGCACGTTCCGCGGCCTGCAGACGATCGACACCGAGCGCTACGTCGCCGCCGTCCGCGAGCTGAACCGCCAGGATTGGCGCGTCGCGACGCATGCGGTCGGGGACGCCGCCATCGACCTGGTCCTCAACGCCTACGAACGCGCCAATGCCGAACGTTCGATCGTCGATCGCCGCTGGTCGATCGAGCACGCCTTCATCGGGCGGCCCGATCATCTGCCGCGGATGAAAGCGCTCGGCGTTGCCATCTCGGCGCAGAATCACCTCTATCTCGCGGGACCGAGCCTGGTGAAATATTGGGGCGCGACGCGCGCGGGCATTACCACGCCGGTGAAGATGTATCTCGATGCGCAGCTGCCGGTGTCGTCCGGCACGGACGCACCGGTCGTGCCGTATCCCCCGCTGTGGACGCTCTACCACTTCATCACGCGCGACACGATCACCGGCGGCGTGCTCGGCCTCGACGAGCGAGTCACGCGCGAGCAGGCGCTCCGCATGGCGACGATCGGTAACGCGTGGCTCAACATGGAAGAGCGGACCAAAGGATCGATCGAGCCCGGCAAGTTCGCCGATCTCGTCATCCTCAGCGAAGACCCGCTCACCTGCCCCGAAACGAATCTGCGCGACGCGAAAGTCCTGCTGACGATGGTCGGCGGCAAAGTGGTCGCCGGGTCGTTGCCCACAAGCCGGTAAGGCCCGAGCCGTAAGCCCTCAAGAATGCCTTAACGCATGAACCGGATCCGACGTGATCACGCGTATCGCCGGCGCTAAAGCGGCGAACACCGCCGAGGTCACAAACAGCAGCAATGCGCCGGCATACGCCGCCGGATCCGCCACTTGCAGCTGAATCGGTCCGCCAGTCAGGGCCATGCCGATTGGACCTGCAGCGGCGACACCCAGCGTCATTCCAATCGCGACCGGCCATACGATCTGGCGGACTACCAGGCGCACGACAGACGACGCCTCGGCGCCAAGAGCGATGTGAATTCCGAACTCCTTGACGCGAAGCGTCGCGCCGTACGACACCACTCCAAAGATTCCCAGGCAGGCAATCAGCAGCGTCAGCAACCCTGTGCTCACGGCAATGGCGCTGGCGATGCGCGTGCCGGTGACGCGGGACTGGAACGAATCGCGCAGCAGGTTCACGCCCGGCAGGATTCGTGAATCCGTGGCCGCCGCTTCGCGCAGCACCGGCGCCAGCGTGGCAGCATCGCCGCGCGACCGCGCGATCAGGATCGCGTCCACATAGTCTTCGTTTCGCAGCGGTCGGTACAGCTCGGACGTATAAGCCGACTCGATCCTGATCGAGTGCGCGTCGCCGACAACGCCGATGATGGTCGCCGTCGGTTCGGAGCGTGGGAAGCCGCGTCCCACGACGTCGGGCGAGCCGTACATCGCCAGCGCAAGAGTGCGGCTGATGATCACGGAGGCATTCGGATCGTCGCCAGGCCCGAACGTGCGCCCGAGCAAGACTGGAATTTCCATCGTGGTGAAGAACGCAGGCTCGACGTGATTCGAAATCACTTCCAGTCTTGGCGCGTCGTTGAAGTGTGTTTCTGAAATGCGTCCGCCGAGCGGCGGGGCCAGGGCGATCGAAAGCGCGGCGACCTCCGGGTGCTGGTCAACGCGCGATTTCACGGTGTTCCAATAAGCGATGGACCGCTCGTCATCGTAGCCGTACCGGCCGAGGCCTGGTTGCAGGATCGCGGCGCGCTCATACTCGAAGCCAAGGTCGTTCGAGAGGACGCGTTGGAGCGTCCGTGTCATCATCGCCGCGAGCACCAGGACGAGACAGCTGCCGCAGACTTGCGCGCCCATCATGAAGCGCCGCAGCCTGGCCCTGTCAAGGTTGATGGAGATCTGCTGGCCGCCATCCTTGATCGCGGCGATCAGTTCCTGTCGCGCGACTCTCCACGCCGGCACCGCGCCGATTACAAGCAACGTCACGACGCTGAGCATCAGGCTGATGGCAATCGTGCTCCAATCGGGAGCGAAGCTGACGCTCTCGGGCATGCCGCCCACCGCCGCAATCGTGGCCGACGCCCAGCGCGCCAGCATGACTCCCAGCGCTGCGCCCAGTATCGCCAGCGGTAACGTCTCGATCATCAACTGGCGGACGATGCGGCTGCGTTTGGCACCCAGCGCCACCCGCACCCCGAGCTCGCGCGACCGGCCGCTGGCACGCGACAGCACGAGGTTACCGACGTTGGTCGCCGCCACGACCAGCACCAGCGTCGTCAAGGCGCCGAGAATCGAGAGCGCGGTAACGATTCCGCGACGATCGCCAGGATCCATGAAGTTCACGGTCGCCATCGCCGGCTCGAGCCACTCATCCGCCGGCACCGCGTCGGGCCGCTCCTCATGAAGGGCGGCCATCAGCGCGCGCATTCGTTCACGCACAGCCGCTGGCGACGTCCCCTGCGTGAAGCGGCCATACATGTCCACACCGTCCGAATTCCAATCGCGCAGGAGCGGACTGTCGGGAAAGATGTGTTCGCGCTGGTTGATAACAAGCCATATGTGTGGCTGATTGAGATCGGTGCCAGTGAATTCGCGGCTGCTCACGCCAATCACCGTGACGGGCTTGCGATTGACGTCAATGGTTCGGCCGACTGCCCCTGGGTCCGCTGCCAGCTGCGTGCGCCAGAACTGGTGGCTGACCACAGCTACCGGCTCCGACGTGGCGGTGTCGATGCCTTCAGCAAACAATCGGCCCGCCGACGGCGTTGCTCCGAGCTCGCTGAACCAGTTCGGCGATACGAACAAAGCCGGGATATGGACGAGGTCCTTGCCCCACACAACGCCAGCAAAGGCCTCCACGAACACCGCAGTCAGGACCGATCGATCTTCCGCAACAACCTGCGTTATGGGATACGGGATGGTCGTCGTGCTGCTGTTGGGCGCCATCCGTCTGAAGCGCGCCAGCGTCTCTGGATCCTTGAGCGCGGGCGGTCGCAGCAAGCCCACGGAGGCCATCTGGTAGAGGGTGAGGTTGAGCCCGATGCCGAACGCGAGGATCAATACGCCGGTAATGGCAAACGCTGGTGCGCGCATGAGACCACGCACACCGAGCCTGAGATCCTGAAGTGCATCGTCGAGCCAGTTCCATCCCCACGCGTCGCGGGAGTATTCGAGGAGACGATGTGTGTCGCCGAAGCGTGAGGGATCGTGCATCGACTCGCGATGCTCGTTCATCTCGCGCACGAGCTCGCGCTCGCGCCGCGAACGGTTGAGCAAATGCCAGATGCGGCGAAGCCAGGTGGTCATGTCGATTCGAGAATGGCGGCAATGGCATCGGCCATCCGCTGATAGTCGTCCTGCTCGGTCTCGAGCTGCTTGAGGCCTTTGGTCGTCACGCGATAGTTCCGCACTTGCCGGCCAGTGTCGGACGTGGCCCAGTCTGCCCTCAGCCAGCCATTGGCCAGCGCCTTCTGCAGCGCGGGATACAACGAGCCCTCTTCCACGCTCAGCTGATCGCTCGACAATTGGCGAATGCGCTGGGCGATGGCGTAACCGTGAAGGGGACCGGGTTGCACCACGCGCAGGATCAGGAGGATCAGCGTTCCCGGGGGCAGGCCCGCGGTCTTAGGCATAGTTTAACTATGCCTATATACGCTATGCGTGGCAAGAGGTTCGGCCGCCGGTTGTCACGGTTCTTGCTGAACACGAAGACCAGCGCCGATCGACCGCAGTTTTTGACCTGATGAGGAGACAGAAAGTGAACAAGCTGGACAATTTCTCGAATCAAACGCGGCGGGAATTCTGCGCGTGTTGCAGCAAGGCCGTGGGACTGCTGGCGCTCGGCGGCGCCGCCGGTTGCGGCGGCAGTCCGACTTCGCCGTCCAATACCGGCCAGCCTCTGGCGTCCGTTACGGCAACGGTCAGCGGCCGGACCGTGACGGTGCCGACCACCGGTAACGCGCTCGCAACGGCAGGTGGCATGGCCATCGCTCAGACATCCATCGGCATTTTCCTTGTGACGCGCACCTCCGCGAGCGCCGCCACGGTGCTAACCGCGACATGCACGCACGAAGGCTGCACGATTACCGGATTCTCGGGTTCGCAGTTCGTCTGCCCGTGCCACGGATCGACGTTCTCCGCGTCAGGCTCAGTGGTTCAGGGTCCGGCCAATCGACCGCTGCAGCAGTTCCCCGCGCAAGCGACCGACACGACGGTGACGTTTACGGCGTAGCCCTTCAACTCGTCCGGCCTCAAGCCGGACTCGCTCAGGACTTCGCCCTTTAGGTAGACTGCGCGGATGATCCGCCACATCCTCGCCGTCGCCCTGGCTTCCGCGCTGACCGCCTGCGCGCAGCCTGCTGAAACACCGGCCGCCGCGCAGGAGCCGCGGCCCGATCCATTGCCGGGCACGAAGCTCTCGATCGATCAGCTGAAGGCGCAGATGTTCCACGTCAGCGCCGGACGTCGATTGAAAGGCCCGTGGCCGAACGGCGCAAAGATCGCCGTCGGCCTGTCGTTCGACGTCGACAACGCCACGGCGACGCTCTCGACCGGCAATCTCGATTACGAGATCTTGTCGCGAGGCGAATACGGAGCGGTTGACGGACTGCCTCGCATTCTCCGCGTCCTCGATCGCCAGCAGGTCCCGGCTTCATTCTTCATCCCGGCTGCGAGCGCGGTGCTGCATCCGAAAGTCATCACCGATATTCAGAACGCTACGCAGAAGCACGAGATCGGCGTGCACGGCTGGATCCACGAGCGGCTGCCGCTGCTCAACAACGAGAAGGAAGAACAGCGCCTGCTCGATCAATCGATCGAGACGTTGACCAAGATGACGGGCAAGCGCCCGATCGGCTACCGCGCGCCGTCGTGGAAATTCAGTGGTTGGACGATGGGCCAGGTGAAGGCCGCGGGATTTCTCTACGACTCGAGCCTGATGGCGAGCGACGATGCCTATGAGCTGCTGCTGGACGGCAAGGCTACCGGCGTCGTCGAGCTGCCGATCGAGCGCATCCTCGATGACTCGCCGTACTTCGGTAGCAACGCCGATGGCTCGAATCCATCGGTCGGCGATGTGTACGAAGTGTTCCAGTCGGAATTCGACGTCGCCTATGAAGAGGGCGGACTGTACCTCCTGACGATGCATCCGCACATGACCGGACACCGCTCGCGCGCCGCCATGCTGGAGAAGTTGATCAAGTACATGAAGAGCAAGCCCGGCGTCTGGTTCGCGACACACGAACAGATCGCCAGGCACGTCAAGCCGTTGATCGGAAGTTGACCGTCTTAGTGCTGCAACATCGCGCGCTTCGCCGACGCGCGCAACGAATGATTCAGGCTGTGATGCTGCCGGCGCAGCCGGTGCAGTGTCTCGTAGTCACCGGTGTTGCGCGCCTTCTCGGCGGCGGCCCTGATCTCGCGCATCTGCGCCTTGATCATGCCCTTCTCGGCGGCAACGGCTGCATGATGCTCGTGCGCCTCGATTCCAAGGGCTTTGCAGAGCGCGGGGAGCAGGTGCTCCTTGTTGAGCTGCGTGTAGCCCTGCACCGCTTCATGCTGGAGAGAGCCGGCCAGTTCGCGTAACTCGGCGACCGTCTTCTTTTTCAGTTCCTCGTAGGTATGCGCCACGTAAAACCTCCTTCGAGGGCGGCGATCCTAGCCGATCTGGCGCCGCCGCGTCGAGTGGGGCTTACCTGGTCAGCGGCTTGTCGTACATGTCCCACGCCGATGCGCGCGCGATCTTCTCCCGCAACGCCGCCATCAACCGGCTGCCGTTGTCCCCATTGGTCATGATGACGGCGCCGTATCCCTTCGATCGATGGGCAATGAGATCGCAACGGAAACCCCAGTTGCTGCCGCCGTGCGAGAAGTACCAGCCCTCGCCCTCCTTCGAGATGGTGAAGCCGACGGCAAATGGGCCCACGCCAACCGGCGTGACCATCTCCTGTGCGGCAGCGCGCGACAGCACCTTCGTCGATCGACCGGCGAGCGTCTGCTGAACCTCGATCGCAAACTTCGCGAGGTCCGTTGGCGTCGTCCACAGGCCCGCGGCGGCCTGTTCCGGATAGACGTGCCACGCCGCATTCATCACCTGGCCGCTTGAATCGTGCGCGTGCGCGGCCTGCTTCTGGCGCTCGGAGGGCAGCGGCTGCTCATAGGTGCTGCTCATCATGCCGATCGGCCCGAGCACGGTGTCTTTCATGATCGTTGCGAACGGCTTGCCAAGAGCGTCGGTGAGCGCGAGCTGCTGGATCATCACCGCGCCGCCGGAATACTTGTAACCGGTCATCGGCGGACGGCCGACGCGCACTTGACCGCGATTGGATGGCGGCTGGCCGTCGAGGATCTGCACCACTGAAGGACGCGGCGCGTCCGGATGGTATCCAGGAAACCCAAACCCATCGTCGGTGCCCGACGTGTGGCTCATCAGCATGCGCGGCGTGACGATTTCGCCGCTCGACGATGGTCGCGCGGGGAGCCGCCAGGATTTCAGGATGGTGTTGATGTCCTGATCGAGCGCAAAGCGGCTGTCTTGCACAGCGCGCAGCGACGCCATCGCTGCCACAGGTTTGCTGATCGAGGCAGCCTGGAACATCGTGTCGGCGGTGGCGACTTCGCCGCTCGCGGCGTCCTTGACGCCCCACGCCTTCGCCCATTCGATCTTGAAATCGCGAATCACGGCAACGCTCACCGCGGGCACCCTGAACTGCGCCATCAGCTCGGGAACGCCGAGCGAATCGGGGGCAACCGCGACCGGCTGCGCGCGAACGATCGTCGCGAGCGCGAAGAGGACAACGAGCAACCGCAGCAGCCGCATGGTGACTCCTTTTGACGGCCAACATCATACGCCCGCTCTGTGGCACAATCCGCGCCGTATGCGCACAGCGACCCTCTTCATCACTCTTATCCTCGGGGCCACGATCGCGGCGCAGTCGCCGTCCCATCTCAATTTCGATCCCGCCCGGGCGCCGATCATCGATCGCGCGTTACAGCGCTACGTCGACAGCGACAAGGTTGCCGGCATCGTCGCCCTGGTCATGCAGGACGGCAAGGTCGTCTACGAGAAGGCGTTTGGCTGGGCCGACAAAGAAGCCGGACGGAAAATGACCACCGATACGATCTTCAGGATCGCGTCGCAAACCAAAGCGATCACGAGCACCGCCGTGATGCAGTTGGTCGAAGAGGGATCGCTCGCGCTCAGCACGCGCGCGGGCACGGTGATTCCGGCCTTCGCTCGCACGAACGTCGCGGTAGCGAACGAGCGCGGCGTCGTCAGCCAGGTGCCGGCGCGCCGTCCGATCACGATCCGTGATTTGTTGACGCACACAGCGGGCATCTCTTATGGCACGGAGCCGTCGGTCTCGAAGCTGTACGAAGCGAAGGGGCTTGGCCCCGCCGCAGGTTCGGGCTGGTACACCGCGGACAAGAATGAGGGCGTTTGCGACACGATGGAGCGGCTCGGCAGCCTTCCGTTCGTATCGCAGCCCGGTGAAGCATGGGTCTACGGCTACAACACCGACGTTCTCGGCTGCATCGTCGAACGAGTCTCGGGTGTGTCGCTCGATGCGTACATCCGCGATCACATCACGACGCCGCTCGGCATGAAGGACACGCAGTTTTTCCTGCCGCCGGCGCTGAAGGATCGTTTTGCGGCTGTCTACGGCAGCGGCGACGACGGAAAGTATGCGCGAGCGCCTGAGGGTGGCCGCGGCCAGGGCTCGTACATCGACGGCCCGCGCCGCAACTTTGCGGGCGGCGCCGGACTACTTTCAACGGCACGCGACTACGCGCGCTTCCTCGAGGCGATGCGCAGGGGCGGCTCGCTCGACGGCACGCGGCTCCTGTCGCCGCTTTCGGTCAAGTTGATGGCGACGAACCAGGTCGGCGTTCTGCACTCGACGACCGGATTGGGATGGGGACTTGGTTTCGAGACCGTCGATCGTTTCGGCGCCAACGGGATGAGCAGCGAAGGCGCGTTCGGTTGGGGCGGCGCCTACGGCTCGCTGTATCGTGTCGATCCGGAGGCGCGTCTCGTGATGGCGATGATGATCCAGCTCATTCCGAACGCGACGGATGTGCGGGAAGTCTTTCCGACGCTGGTGTATCAGGCACTGCGCTGACATCAGCGGGCCGACAAGAATCGCGTCGTGCAGGAAGGCCAGCCAAGTCGTACCGCCGAGCGCGTGGCGGCGGAACGCGCCGCGCATCAAATCCTCGACTCGCCACGCGTCCTTGACGATCCGCTCGCGATTCAGCTGTTATCGCCGGACCGGCGGCAGGAGTTGCTCGAGCATCCCGAGCAGCACGATCGATCGCCGCTGTCGCGGCCGACGCGGGCCCTTGTGGTAGTGCGAACACGCGCCGCCGAAGATGAGCTCGCAAAGAGTGGGTTCAGCCAGTACGTGCTGCTGGGCGCGGGTCTCGACACCTTCGCGTATCGCAATCCCTTTTCGAACGTGCGTGTCTACGAAGTCGATCAACCGGACACGCAGGCCCTGAAGCGGCGCCGGCTGCAAAGCGCCGGCATTGCGCCGCCGCCGAACATGACATTCGTGCCGTGTGACTTTTCAAGAGATGCGCTGCCTGATGCGCTCGGGGCCGGCGGATTCGATCGAAACCAGCCTGCCGTCTTCGCATGGCTTGGTGTCGTCATGTATCTCGACGCCGCGGACGTCACCGCAACGCTGCGCGACATCGCAACATTGCCGGCGCCGGCCATCGTGATCTTCGATTACGCGCAACCTCCGGATGCATTTCCGTTGCTGCCGCGAATTTTTTACCGGAGGGTGCTCGACCGGCTCGCCGAGATTGGCGAGCCGTGGAAATCCTTCATGCAGCCCGAGCCGCTCGGCGAACAATTGATGTCGCTCGGATTCTCGTCCGTGGAAGATCTTGGCGGCGACGAGATCAACGAGCGATATCTCGCCAATCGTCGCGACGGTCTAGAGGCGCGCGGCGTTGGCCGCATCGCGATCGCCAGGAAATAGCGACGCGATCAGTTGCGAACGAACTGCATCGCACCGCGCGACGACGACAGCGTCAGCGTCGATCCGGTGACAACGACGTTGCTGTCGCCGCTGAGGATCGCGGTGTAGGCGTTTTCGAACGCCTGGGTCGGACACGCGGCGCGCGTGCAGGCGAGGTTCGGTCCAGCCGTCAGCGTGGTGCCGTTCACAGAGAAGGATCCGCCGCACGAATTGCAATCGACGCGCGTCGACAAGCGGCCGTCGTTGAAACTCAGTGTGTATGTCGCATCGAACGGGCGATTCTGTTTGGCCTCGCCGGCGCGCTCGATCCAGGCGAGGGTCCACGTGCCTTCGAGCTGCGCGGTGGTGTAGGCCGGCCCCGCGACCTGCGCCGCTGTTGGAGAAGTGACGGATTGGGCGCATGCCGCGGTAAGAACGGCGACGAGCACGAGAATGGAGAACGAGAACAGTAGTTGGTTCATGTAACTCTTCGATACCAGCGTAGATCAGCGTGCTTCAGACAGTGCTTGATTCAAATCAGCCGTACAAAAGAAAGGGCCGAGTGAGTTATCACTCGGCCTTTGAGCCTTGTCGGCTGAGCCGA
>Ga0310900_10000266_pt1 | contig 16469 bp, 13 predicted proteins | sample C24D1metaG_FD_203879 | JGI IMG/M metagenome (GOLD analysis project Ga0310900, IMG submission 203879) | Lab incubated soil microbial communities from West Virginia University Organic Research Farm, Morgantown, WV, United States - C24D1 | ecosystem: Environmental > Terrestrial > Soil >...
AAGAAAGCGACCCATCGCAGATTCAGTCGGAGGCTTCGTTTGAGCAAAGGTCGATAAGGTGGCAAGGGCAAGGAAGGCAATAAGGATAAGTCTTTTCATATATGCGATCGGCGAGAGTTGTTACGGCTTCGATGCAATTTTGGTTTTCCAGTTTGGCTGCAGTCTTTAGTGCTGCGGCTTGTATTCCGGATAATAATATTTGTAGCCGAGCAGGCGTGCCGTTGGCCGCATCAGCGGCCGCAAGACCTTTTGGACGAATACCGGCGGGCCTTCTGCCAAATAGGAATCCATATCGGTACCATAGACAGACAACTGCATCAGCACTGGGAAGGGGCCCGGATGGCCCCCAAATTTATCTACCAGCGGATAAAACTGCGAAAGGAAATACGCAAATTGGGCCGGCATGGTTTTCGGATCGTCGCTTTCAACCACAACGGTGCCTGTGGTTTCATTGAACGGCCTGTGCGGCGTAAGTTTGGGAATAGTGATCGATCCACCCGGTCCAAGAATCTTCTTCTCGTCGCCTACCTGAACGCTCAAAGCACCCGTCTTGACCGTAAACGTCTCTTCAAAGTCTTCGTGTATGTGCACCGGCGGACCCGGCGCGGAAGGCCGTGCCTCAAGCTTCAGCTGGACCCAGCCGTCGGTGGTCGACAGTATCGTCTGATCAAATCCCTCGGAGTTGCTAATGAAGCGGTCACCAGGCTGAAAATAGGTCGCGAAGTCGGGTTTTTCAGGCGGGAAAACATAATCGCTCAGGATGAGGCCGATGACAAAATACGCGACGACGATCGCGATTGTCCAAAGAACGATGCGTTTAATGGTTCGCATAATTGGGGACTAAATCTTCACACAAACGTTCTTTTCGTCCGTAAAAAATCTGAGGGCTTCGAAGCCGCCTTCGCGGCCGAGCCCGCTGTCTTTGACGCCGCCGAAAGGCGTTCGGAGATCGCGAAGCAGCCAGCAGTTTACCCACACTATTCCGGCCTCGAGTGCGGCTGATACCCGATGTGCACGCGAAAGGTTTTCGGTCCAGAGGGTCGCTGATAACCCGTAGCGGACGCTGTTCGCGTAGTTCATAACTTCGTCTTCGCTATCGAACGGCTGTAACGTTACGACCGGTCCAAAGATCTCTTCCTGATTCGTGCGGCAGTCGAACGGAAGGCCATCGATCACGGTCGGCTTGATGAACCAGCCGTCCGAGCATCTACCGTCCGTCGCGACTGAATCTCCACCCGTCAGGACCGTCCCCCCTTCCTTCCGTGCAAGGTCGATGTACGACATTATTTTCTCAAAGTGCTCTTTCGATACGATCGCACCGATCTCCGTATCTTCATCCAGCGGATCTCCGACGATTAAGGCGGAAACTCGAGCGACGAAGTCGCTTTTGAACTGCTCGAACATCGGCCGCTCTACAAATATCCGCGAACCTGCGAGGCAAATCTCTCCCTGATTAGAAAATGACGAGCGCACAGTTGTCGCCAGCATGTCTTCGTAAGTGCAATCGGCGAAGATGATGTTCGGGTTCTTTCCCCCAAGCTCAAGCGAGAGCTTTTTGAACATCGGAGCAGCCGTTCGCGCGATCTCTTCGCCGGTTTTCGTCCCGCCTGTGAAGGAGATCGCTTTAACGTCCTTGTGTGCGACGATCGCCGAACCAACCTTGGGTCCGGCGCCGTGAACTATATTCAAAACGCCTGCGGGCAGGCCGGCTTCGATGCACAATTTAGAAAGTAGGTATGCCGTCATCGGCGTGACTTCGCTTGGTTTTGCGACCACGGAACAGCCTGCCGCGATCGCCGGTGCGATCTTCCACGTGAAAAGATAAAGCGGCAGGTTCCATGGAGATATGCATCCGGCAACACCCAACGGCTTCCGCAGCGTGTAATTGATCGCTTGTCCCGTTGTGTCGTGCGATTCGTTCGCGGTATGCATCGCCGCCGTTGCGTAGAATCGAAAATTTGCGACCGCTCGCGGAATATCGACAGTTCGTGCAAGTGAGATCGGCTTTCCGTTATCTATGCTTTCTGCCTTGGCGAGTACCTCCAGATCACGCTCGATCAACGAAACAAGCCGCATAAGGATCTCGAAACGCTGATCCGGTGGCGTGCGCGACCATGAAGCAAACGCGGCTTTCGCCGCCTCGACTGCCAGATGTACGTCCCGGTCGTCCGAATCCGCGATCTGCGAGTAAACGTGACCTGTCGACGGATCGAAATTGTCCAGGTACTCGCCTGAAGCCGGCTGAACAAGCTCGCCACCTATGTAGTTTTCGATCTTCTCCATCGTTCCCGTTCGAACCAATTGAATACTTGATAGCGGATAACTGTTAGCTTACTTCAACTTGCCATACTTCTTCATGATCTCGCGCACCTTGTCGATCGGCAGTGCTTCGACAGTATGGCCGTTACCTGTGATCGTAGCCGCTTTGAAAAGGGAATTGAGAATAGCCTCTTCTGTGGCTTCGATCACTGCCTGAAAGAGCGGGGACATTGCTTCGTTTCCGACAACTGAGATGTTGCGAACGCGGTCATTGGCGTTGATACGGTTTGCCGTCGAAAATGCGATGGCGTAATCCCCACTCCCGTTCGACATTGCCGATCCGGTGCGACCGAGCCCGATCATGGATCGGAACGCGAGCCGGTTTAACTGACGATGATCAAGTGGGGCATCGGTAGCGATCACGATGATGATGGAACCATCTGCACTCTCAGAAACACTTGCGGTCGCAGGTGACTTCGTTGTGCCCTCCCTCACGGTCGGGCTGCTGACAGGCAGGGACTTCTGCATCGACACTGCATTCTTTAGATAATAGTTTCCCAGTTCTACTCCAACCGGAACACCGTCGATCGACAACACGCCGCCGAAGTTCGATTGGACGAGAATCCCGATGGTGTATCCGCCAAGGGACGCAGGGAGCCTACGGGACGATGTCCCTATGCCGCCTTTCCATCCGAATGCGACTGTGCCGGTCCCGGCGCCGACCGAGCCTTCCTCGACCGCACCCGATCTCGCGCTTTTCAATGCCGCGAAGACATCATCGCGTGTGATGTGCCGTCCACGGATATCATTCAGAAACCCATCGTTCGTTTCCGCGACGACAGGGTTGATGGAGCGGACATCTTCATTGCCGGGCAGCCCGAGCATATAGTCCATCAGAAAATCTGCAGTCTTGGGAACGGAGAGCGTCGAAGTGAGCAGTATCGGCGTCTCGATCTCCCCAAGCTCGTTTACCTGAGTCGATCCCATTAGCTTCCCGAATCCGTTTCCTACGAATATGGCGCCCGGAACTTTCTCGCGAAATAGATTGCCGCTGTGGGGAATTACTGCTGTGGCGCCGGTGCGAACATTGTCGCCGCGAACGATCGTCACGTGCCCCACGCTCACGCCTGCGACATCGGTGATCGCATTGTTCGAGCCGGTCGGAAGGATCCCGATCTTTAACCCGATCTCCCTAGCGCGTGGGCGAACAATCGGTTGAGAGACCACCGGATAGACTAGTGAGGATAGCGTGAATAGGACAAAGATAGAGCGCGAACTTAACGGCATCGATGGATCAACTCCTGGACCTGTTGCACGAAATGAATGAAAGCAAGGCTATAATAGCTCGAAACCACTCGATTTACATCTACGCCTATGGCAGACGATCAAGCGAAAGTAGAAGCGTTAAAAGAGGACGTTGACGTCAAGCGGGAACTCGAACAGGCCCGTGGTACACGGGAGAAGAAAAAGGGGCCACGCAGGCGCAAACTGTGGCTTGTAATTTACTTGATCCCGATCCTTGTCTTCAGCGGAGTTTACTACATTTTCAGATCTGGATACTTCAAATTCGCAGCTCAGTACGAGTCGTTGGTGGGGCGCCTTATTGTCGCCGCGATCGCGATTTCCGCCGTATTGCTCGTCTTGTACATTGTTAAGGCATACCTTATCGATTCGCTCAGTGATCCTGTGGCTCGCTACAACCTGAAACACGTGGCGAACCTGCTTGCCGGGTTGGGGATATTTTTTATCGCGATCACAGCACTGTTCGCAAACTGGTACACGGCCGTAGTCTCCTTGGGCGTTATTTCGGTGATACTCGGATTTGCGCTGCAGGCTCCCATAACAAGCTTTATTGGCTGGATCTATATCCTCACAAAAGTTCCGTACCGAGTCGGGGACCGGATCCAGATAAATATGGATACGGGCGATGTCATCAGCGTAAATTATCTGGATACAACTCTTTGGGAGGTTGGCGGGCGACACCTCTCGACGGATCATCCAAGCGGACGGATCATAAAATTTCCTAATTCGAGCGTGCTTACAACACCGGTGCACAATTATTCCTGGTCGCTCTTCCCTTATATTTGGAACGATATTAAGTTTCAGGTCGCCTATCAAAGCGACCTCGATTTCGTGGAAAAAGTCCTGCGGGAAACGGCTGAGGAAGAGGTCGGCCCGATAATGAAGGAGCGAATAGGTATGTACCGGGAACTACTCGCCGAGACACCCGTCGATCAGCTTGAGGTAAACGAACGTCCGGTCGTTGTTTTTAGGACGGATCAAACTACGTGGGTCAATGCCATCGTGCGGTATCTGGTCGAACCGCGGCAAGCAGGACCAGTCAAGACCAGGCTAATTAGAAAGATGCTCGTGCGGTTAAACTCCGAGCCTGAGAAAGTGCTGCTTCCGAAGGGCGATGCTCGTTAGACCTTTGCAAAGGTCAACCCTGTTTGACCTTGATACTTTCCGCCACGGTCTTCGTAGGAGACGGCGCAATCTTCGTCAGATTCAAAGAATAGGATCTGTCCGATCCCTTCGTTCACGTAAACACGAAGCGGCAAATTCGCGAGGTTTGCGATCTCCACGACCAGCCTGCCTGTCCAGCCCGCTTCAAGCGGTGTCGTGTTCACAAGCAATCCTGCGCGAGCGTACGTCGATTTGCCCAAAGCGATGCCCGTCACGTTCCGCGGCATCTTGAACGTTTCGACAGTTACCCCCAGCCCGTAGTGATGCGGAGGCAAAAGATAGAAGCGAGATCCATCCTCCGCCGTATGCAGCTCAGGAGCGATCAATGAGTATTGCTCGTCGAAGCGCTTAGGATCGATCTCTTTTGCGTGGACGGATGAGAAAATGCGAAATCCGTCGTCGGCAAGGCGCATATCGTAACCATAGCTCGAAGCGCCCGCAGATATGATCCGGCTTCCATTTGCTTCACGGACCAACTCGCCCAGAAAGGGCGTTATCATTTGGTTCTCCTCGGCCATTCGCCGAAGCCAGAGATCGGATTTTATAGACATAAAAGCGATAGGTGGTAACGAAAAATACGTTACCACCTAAGGTTTTGAAATTCCAATTTGTTTGCGAGTTAGGACGGCTTTCCGATCTCTTTTATCTTCATCGTGCCGTCGCCCACAGTAAATTTTAACGGGATCGAACCTGTGCCGGATTTGCCGGCGATAGACTTGTCCGTAAATTCGGCCTTACGGCTACGCGGAGTAAAGCCTTTAAATCCATTCTCGATCTTCCCGGTCCGCAAGATCGTCGCATCAAACTCAGCGTTGAGTCCCGTCGGCAGGTTCAAGCTCATATTGCCGGTCGCTACCTGAATGTCCGCAAAGCGTCCGCGCCAGCTTCGGGTCGGTATCGTCAACTCCAGATCTCCCGTTCCGATCGTCGCAAGAATCCCGCCGCCGACCAATTCGATCTTCGCATCGGATTCCAGGTAGTTGATCTTCATGGTTCCTTCGACGCCGCTGATGTTTAGGCTGCCCTTGCCGCCGTCGATCTGGAGATCGCAATACTTTGGCACCTTGATCACGTAGTCGACTTTGAAAGGCAGGCCGTAAAGCGTTTTGGGAAATTTCTTATCGATGCTCTTCACGTACTTCTTATCGTTGGTCCCTACGCTGACTATGCCCGTACGGCCGAGGCTTTCCTCCATTATAAATCCGGTCACTTTTGCGAGGCGATCAAGATCAGCCTCCGTCGGCGCCTGCATCTCTATTTCAGCGGAGATCTCGACCTCTCGGTTGGACCAGCCCTCGATCCGGATCGATCCGTTCGGGGCGCCGACGACAGAAAGCGTCCCGCCGACCCCGAAATCAAGCCGATCGGATTTGTATGTAGTACGTTTTACGTATGAAGCGTTTTGTCCGAATGCGGAGATCGAAAGCCAAACAACGATAACGACGAACAGCGGTAGATTTCTTAATTTCATTGGTTTTTGGCTGGAGAAAGGAAGTGGAGGCCACCTCAAGTGTAGCCATATTGAGGTAGAAAGGGCAATAAAAATCTTCCGGAGAAGGATCTAGCGCGTAAAGAACGAGATACCGCCGCGCTGGTTGGTTACAGTCAGGGTCGAGCTGCCGTCGCCAAATTTGCCGACTACGCGGCGGCCATCGCCCACGTAGCTCAAATTGCTGTTCGCGAAAGGACCGAGCGAAATATACCGCGTCGAAGGGGCCGTCGCGACAAGCTTGAAGGAGGAATTAAATGGGATACGAATATTGATAGTTCCCCTCATCGACGCGAACCGGTAGTTGCCGCCGGGAAGTATGTCACCATCGAAAAACAAATCTCCGATACCATTTTGCGCCTGGACTGTATTGGCGGAAATATTGGTGAGTGTTACATCACCCTCGCTCGAGATATGAGCGCGAACGCTGCCGCCTCGAACGTTTGTAACGATGAGGTTTCCGATCAGGGTCTCGATATCGACGACGCAGGCGTACGGAACGCGAACGTTGAAATTCACGTTGCCGACTTCGCGGCCCTGATTGTCCTTCATAAGATTAATGAGTATCGCGCCCTCGATAACCTGTGGTGAGATGGTCGCGGCCGGCGCTTCAAGACTCGCGGAGATGGACACTTCGGGACGGTTCCAGCCTTCGACGGTAACCGTTCCGGAACGATTGAGAAGCTGCAAACGTACGTTTTTCCCCGCCGGGAAATTGCGCGAAAAACGCCGTTGTCCCACCACGTCATTCGCAGTGAGAGCAAAGAAAAAAACTACGCTCAACAAAAGCAGAATCGTAGTTTTCTTCGGCCTTTTCAAGCCGTACCCGATTTTCGCGCTATGGGACATTATCAAAACTATAACTCGGAAAACTGTCGAAGCAGGTTCATTTTTTCAGTTAACGCGGAATCGAGCATTTCCTCGGAAAGCTGGTCATCGGGATCTTTCCGCAGGATCTGTGTGTAATCGTCCACGACCTGGTCGATCTCGAACAAATTTCGATCAAATGCGGCACGCATCCGGTGGTCCCAGGTCACACGGCGCATTTGAACCCGCTTGTCCCAGTACTCGATCGCTGCCTGCTGCTCCTTGACACGACGCTCACGTGCCTGCTGACTAGTTTCCACCAGTCCGACTTTACTCAGAAGCCGCTGAAAAGTGGAAGGCGGCTCGCTTGCTCGGGCGGGCAAGTCATTGCCGGGCGGCTCAAAGTAATTTCGTATTCCAACTATCGTTAAAAGGGAACTTATAAGTGCAATACTCAAGACCGCGACGCCAGCCTGGGAAAACGTGAGGTTCCACCCGCGTGCGAACCAGCCTCTCGGCTTTTCTTCTACTGGGATCTCGGCGGGTAGCTCGCTCTCAATGAGATTATTTATTCGGCGCCATAAAGCGGCTGGGTTAGGCGGGACGGCCTCGTCGGTTTCGGGTTCACGACATTGAAGCAGTATCTCGGCCAAGTCGTCACATAGGACCGTACATTCAGCACAAACGGCCAAATGATCGCTTACAGTAGTTGACCGTTTTTCGTCCAACTCACCGTCGATAAACCTACTCAAGATTTCCTGACACTCGCCGCAATTCATAACCACGGATCGCCTAAATTACAGGCAGACAAACCTCACCGCTCTTCACCGTATTTCAATAGTACTAGATTAATCTGCCGACTCTAAAGTTGCCTTTCGATACAAATATTTAGCCTAAATCCGAGGCAAAAAGAAACACGAACATGCACTTGCAGTGTTCGTGTTCTTGCGGATCGTAACCACTTTAGCCCGACTGCTTCATCAAAAGCCCACGGAGCTTCAAACGGGCCTTGTGAAGCTGCGATTTCGAAGTCCCGATCGAGATGCCGAGCCGACGCGCAACCTCTTCATGCTCGTAACCTTCAACATCATGCAACAGAAATACGCTCTTGTAGCCGTTGGGCAGCAATGCAACGGCATTTTTCAGCGCGATCCGGTCGACGACCTGCATGCGGTTCGGGTTGGCGCTTCCGGTAACGGTCTGTTCCGGCATCTCGCCGTCTTCAGAAACCTTCTCATTCTTTACGCTTCGGCGACGGAAATACATCAGCACCTGATTGACCGTCAGACGGTGAAGCCAGGTTGAGAAAGCCGAATCTCCGCGAAAACTGCCGACCTTTCGGAAAAGCTGGATGAAGACCTCCTGCGTGAGATCTTCGGCCTCGGTCTGGCTGTTGGTCATTCGCAGGCAAAGAGCGTATGTACGGCGATGATAGCGTTGATAAATTATTTCGAAAGCTGCGAGGTTCCCATTGGTAGCGAGGCGGCAAAGATCGATGTCGGATGAATCATCAGAGACGGCAGTTTCGGCCTTACGAACAGGTAATACCTGTCCGATCGCGAAATCGGCCGAGGCTTCCTCAAATCCAAATGCGGCCTCCTGTTCGATAGCCGCCGAGGTTGAGTCCATAGAAACTCCCAAAAGGGTCCGTCCTGTTTTTAGGTACTTCTTGGTGCCTATGATGTCCTTCCTTCTAACTACGGTTGCTCGGTCTGGTACGAGTTTATAAAGATTTCGGCGAAAGGTAAAGCAGTTTGTTCGAGTCTGGGGAGTTTGGCTGACTCGATTTTCCATTTCGGGCCATTCTAGGCTACACTGCCTCTGATTTTCCTGAACAATTTATGCTCTTCCTGACACAGTCGGCGGCCGTTTACGGCATCGACGCTCTCATTGTGGATATCGAAGTGAACCTTACGCCCGCGCGCGGCGAAGCTGACAAGCCTTCAATGTTCATCGTCGTGGGGCTTCCGGATACGGCCGTCCGCGAATCTCGCGAACGCATACGCGCGGCGATCAATAATAGCGGCCACTTCTTCCCGTTTCATAACGTTACGGTCAATCTTGCTCCGGCAGATCTTAGAAAAGAAGGCGCGAGCTTTGACCTGCCGATCGCGTTGGGCATCTTGGGAGCGAATGGCGATCTTGGCAACGCCGAAGGCCTCGACGCGACGATGAGCGTCGGCGAGCTTTCGCTCGACGGCCGCGTGCGTCCCGTGCGCGGAGCCCTTTCGATCGCCCTAACTGCGCGTGCGAATGGCATAAGAAACCTGCTTGTTCCAGAAGAGAATGCGAAGGAAGCTGCTGTTGTGCAGGGTGTTGATGTTTTTCCGATCCGCGACCTTCGCGAGGCTGCATTGTTAACGCAGGACCTGATCGAAGGAATAACCCCGCGGATTCCTCCGATGAGGCTGGATGGCAGCGAACTGAAGGATACGAATGGAAGGTACCAACTAGATTTTTCGGAAGTTCGAGGTCAGGCGACCGCGAAACGTGCGCTGGAGGTGGCATCCGCAGGCGGCCATAATATTTTGTTCATCGGTCCCCCTGGGTCGGGTAAGACGATGCTTGCAAAGCGTCTGCCGACGATCCTACCGCCCCTTGAATTCGAGGAGGCGCTTGAGATAACAAAGATCCATTCGGTAGCCGGTCTGACGGGCAAGGCCGGATTGGTCGTCGAGAGGCCGTTCAAGTCGCCGCATCACACGGTTTCGCAGGCCGGGCTGATCGGCGGCGGCTCGCTGCCCCGTCCGGGCGAGGTTTCGCTCGCGCATCTTGGCGTGCTGTTTCTTGACGAACTTCCTGAATTCGACCGCAGTGTCCTCGAAGTTCTCCGCCAGCCGATGGAAGACAAACAGGTCACGATCTCTCGCGCGGCTTCGTCGCTGACGTTTCCGGCGAATTTCACGCTTGTCGCGTCAATGAATCCGTGTCCCTGCGGCTATTTCGGTTCGAGCCGCGAGTGCAAGTGCTCGCCGCCGATGATCCAACGATACGTCGGGAAGATCTCAGGGCCGCTGATGGACCGTATCGATATCCATATCGACGTACCCGCCGTGAAATTCAAGGAGCTTCGCGGAAAGGACATGCCTGAGTCGGAATCTTCAGAGTCGGTCCGCGACCGCGTGATCCGTGCACGCGAAGTGCAGCTCTCACGGTTCAAAGCCTCGCCAACTAATGGCGGAATTCCAAACGGCAACGGCGTGTATTCAAACTCCGCGATGACGCCCGCTCAGATACGCAAGCACTGCGCTCTGGATGCCGATAGCGAAGCCTTGCTCGAAAAAGCAATGCACCGCCAGGGCCTTTCGGCGCGAGCCCACGACCGCATCCTAAAAGTCTCCCGCACGATCGCCGATCTCGCCGGAAGCGAAAATATCGATTCAAGCCACATCAGCGAAGCCATAAACTATCGATCCCTGGACCGCAACTATTGGACTTAGAGCTATGCATTTGTAAAGATAAATCATTCCAAAATGGCCGAGTCAATCGCAACAAACCTCATCGGATTTGACCAGATACCGCAGACGATACCGCATTTCTGTATCGAGTCGTTTCGTCGGAATAACAAGCCGGACGCACTCGCATTCAAATTAGGTGAGGTGTGGCAAAAGATCTCGGGTCCGGATGCTATCGAGCGGGTCCGGCGGATCGCGTTGGGACTCAAATCACTCGGAGTACAGTCTGGCGACCGCATCGCCATAATTTCCGAAAATCGACCCGAATGGTCGTTAGCTGACCTCGCGATACTGTCACTGCGAGCGGTGAATGTTCCGATCTACACGACGCAGGCGGTTGATCAGATCCGATACATTCTTGAAGATTCGGGCGCGAAGATGCTTTTTATTTCAGGGAAGAAATTGCTGAAGCACGCCGAGGAAGCTATCAGAAGTGTCGAGACGATCGAGAAGTTGATCATTTTCGACGACGAAGCAAAGCCTAAAAACGACAAGCGAGCGCTCGCCCTGAGCGAAGTCGTGTCTCATGGTGAGAAAAACGACTGTAATGAATCGTTTGAAGAGCTGCTTGATCTGGTAAAGGCGGAGGATCTTGCGACGATCATTTACACTTCGGGGACGACCGGCGAGCCAAAGGGCGTGATGCTCTCACACGGGTGTTTCACGTCAAACATCGACTCGATCTCAAAGGGCCTGCCGATAAAGAATACGGATCGCTCGCTTGCCGTGCTGCCGCTTTCCCATATTTTCGAGCGGACTGTTTTTTATGTGCTTTGCGCAAACGGAGTTTCGATAAATTACTGCGCTTCATTCGATCAGCTTGCGACGCATCTCCATGAAGTGAAGCCGACGATAATGACCGCGGTGCCACGTCTTTTTGAACAGGTCTATCACAAGATCGTGAAGAAGGGTAAATCTGCTGGCGGGATGAAGACGAAGCTATTCGATTGGTCGCTCGACGTCGGACAGGATTATTGGGCCGCGAAGGACAAACACGAATCGATTTCGCCCCTGCTTGCTGCGAAACACGCGTTTGCGAGCAGACTTGTCTATTCGAAATGGCGTGCGGGCGTCGGCGGCAAGATCCGGTTCTTCGTGTCAGGCGGAGCTCCGCTCTCCAAAAAATTGTCTTATGCGTTTTTAGCCGCCGGGATCCCGATCCTGCAGGGATACGGCATGACGGAAGCCTGTATCGTGTGCGCGAACCGTCCGGAAGACAATAAGGTCGGCTCGATCGGGAAACCATTTGACGGGATCGAAATGCGCGTAGCCGACGCCGACGGCGAGATCCTCATCCGCGGCGGGAACGTGATGCAGGGCTACCACAATAAACCTGAGGACACTGACAAGGCCCTCGACGCAGAAGGGTTTTATCACACCGGCGATGTTGGCTATGTGGACGAGGACGGTCATTTTTACGTCACCGACCGAATCAAGGACCTCTTCAAACTTTCGAATGGAAAGTACGTAGCACCGCTTCAGGTCGAAAGCCTTCTGAAGCAAAGCCCGCTTATTTCACAGCCGGTCGTTGTTGGTTCGGGTCGAAAGCAAGTCGGAGCGCTGATCGTTCCGGATTGGGATGCTTTGAAAGATGCTTTAAGGAATGAAGGAATCGGCGCCGAAGGCAGTCGCGAAGAACTCTGTGAAAATCCTCATATAATAAAGTTCGTGCAGCGAGATGCGGTGGATCTAACCAGAGAGCTTTCAGATTATGAAAGAGTAAAACGCGTCTACCTTCTGCCGAGAGAGTTTTCGATCGATAAAGGTGAAATGACCCCGACGCTCAAGATCAAACGCTCCGTGATAGACGAGAAATACGAAGAAGCTATAGATGAGATCTGCGGAAGTTAGATATTCTCAATGTCTCTAAAGATCTTTGACCCGCTTTCGGTCTCTCTTTTCAAAAGGGACTCTGCCAACTCGAAGAGCGACTCGGGAATCTCCGGGATTTGAATCCTTTCCTCGCCCGGTTGGAAGTTGCTGTAGAATTCCACCTCGGAGACACAGAACTCACAAGCCGACAAATGCCGCATCACCAACAGGCTCTGTTTAGGCGTTACTTCACACCGCTGAAATGCCAATAACAGTGGTGACGTTGGGCAATTTTCTTCTTTTCGGAAGGTAGTCATACAGACGCGGTTCTGCTTCTGAAATAGGGCTCAGGCGATCTTATGAGCTCCGAACACGTTTCTCTGTTTTCATTTAGGTTAAACCCCTAATAATGCACAACTTCCAAAATATCACCGATCGGCAATTCCTTTCCCGAACCAACACATAGTTCCCCTCCCAAGGCAAATAACCTCTTTATCTGGAAGATTTATCCCGCTTGGCTCAATAGAAAACAACAAAAGAAAAACTTGTTGCTCACAGGCATAGGAATTGTTATTATTTTATCTGAAGGCAGCGATCGACAGTTTTCTCGCTGCTGACCCAGCCATTAGACCGAAAACGCGCACCGGTCGAAACCGAATCAGCTACCTTTCCCAAAAACTACGCCCTGTTATCGCCGGGTAGACGGATACCGAACCGTTTAGACGTGGGCTGAGGCTGAGTGATTTTGCCGGAACGCGAAGTAGAGATCATCAACCTTTCAGCAAATATGAGTGAAACGAACGATACGGTACGCCAGCCGCGAACAGCGAGCGGCAAGCCGATAAAGATCGGAAAATGGATCGACAGCCTCAAGTCATCGGACGTCAACCAGATATGGCTTGAGCTGCATCGTATCGTTTCGTCACATCCGCTTGTGCGGGCTTCTAAACGTGCCGGATTCCTTGTTGAAGAAGGTAAATACAATGCATATACCGACCTCACTCAGGAACTTTTTGTTGCACTATTAAGCAAAGACCGTTTTCAGCATTACCTCGAAACCGAAATGTCGGATGTTGAGGTCGAGGCGGAAATTAGCCAGATCGAACTGACGAATCTGCTGACGGCCGAGCTAAGAAAACGTTATCCGGAATCCTACCGCCTCGCACGCCGAATCTCTACTCTCATCCAATCAAGCGGCAGCTTCAAACGATTTGATAACCTGGGCAATCCAGAGGCGCACAGGCGACTGGCAGATCGGCTCTACGGGTTATCGGGCTGGGCGAACACTAAGATGCGACGCGACGTCCAGGAAATGGACGAACGTGTTAAGGCCGTTGCCTTTTACGGCCGCGATACTCGAATGGTCGGCTGTACAGGTGATGCACAGATCGTCATCAGCAACGTCGAGCTTGAAAAACTGATCGTTCGCGTATTCAAAGCTATTGATTCTCCAGTCGATGTTCGCAGCCTTCGTTCATTTGTAATGTCGCGATTGCCGATAATGGATATTCATCTCGTTCCGGTCGGGGGTTCTGGTGAGAACGAGGATGACGAACGAGCTCCGTTCGAGATCGCCGATGTCCGCGAAACTCCGGAGGAAGATTATCTCCGTCGCGAGGGCGAGCTCGAGGCAGCAACTTTTGTTGACGGGTTTCTCCAGGATCTGAGCAAATCGGTCCGCGGCAAGACGAAACAGTACGAGCGCATGGTAGCTATCCTCTGGCACTGTTATTTGGTTTCGGACGGTGGAACGCAGCTTGAAGTAGCGGAGACGCTCGGCGTTTCAGATTCGCTCGTATCCGATTATCGGAAACGGATCGAAGCGCTGCTACAGAACCTATCTTTCAACGGCGTGAATGAAGCTCGGCAGTTTGAAAAAGCTCTAAAACGAAGAGTGCGTGAATTGGTCGAAGAAGAGGTCGAGGTTGCAGCCTAGGCGTGCTCGCCATTGTTCTTTTTCGCGAGGAATTCAGCAAAGCGCGGATCGTCACGGAGGGGATCAAGACTATGGTCCTTTTCGAAGTGCGGCCAATTTTCATTTCCAAGTCTTACTGCTTTATTCAACCACTTGAACGCGAGATCCTTTTCACCAAGTATCGCGTACGTTGAAGCGACCCAATATGCCATATCGTGATCCGCCCTTGAGATAGCCAAGGCGTCGTCGGTAAGCTGTGCCAGTGCTTCCTCTTTCCGGCCGGCGCCAGCGAGATAAACCGCATACAGAGGACGAATGCCATCCATTCCAGGATTTTCCTCGAGGACCTTAGACATCAACTCGATTGCCCTTTCCTTATCTCCGCGATAGTAGTAGACGCCCGACCGGAATATCTTTAGCATTGGATGATCGGGCTCGACCTTTTCGCCTTTTTCGATCTCGGCGATCGCATTGTCGTATTCGCGTTTGTAGATAAAGATGCGCGCACGGTTATAGGCCGACACCGCACGAGCCGCCGGATCGAGCCTGGAAAGCTTTTCAAACGCTTTGAGTGATTCATCGTAGTTTCCGTCGAGCCGATTGATTACGCCCTTTACAAAATACAAAACGGCTTCATTTGGGAATTGCTTCTGCAGCAATTCGATCTCGGCGCGCGCCTTTTTCTTTTCGCCGCGAGCCATATAGATCATCACCATTAGCATGCGGGCCTCGACAACGTTTGGATCGTAGAAGAATGCTTTCGTAAAGGCATTTTCCGCGTGCGTGTAGTCTTCGGGTTCGCCGATACCCTTGAAGACGCGGTTTGCGTAACAGGCACCCAAGCCGCTGTATGCTAGTGCAAAATGCGGGTCGAGTTCGACCGCACGCTTGAAATTCACGATGGCGGCGTTACAATCTTCCTCATCCAGGGTACGGAAAATGAATCGGCCAAAATTGTCGCGTCCACGTAGGTATTCTTCCCAAGCCTCGTGATTGTCCGTCATCCGACGGCCGAGCTTTTCCTGCTCGTTATCGGACAATTCCAGCCGAAGCCCTTCGAGGATCCGTTGAGCGATGCCATCCTGCAGGGTGAGGATGTCGCTCCCTTCGGCGTCGATCCGATCGCTCCAGAGAATATCGCCGCTTATCACGTCCAGGAGTTGCGCCGTTACGCGAATCTTCTCGCCTCCTCGTAAGAAACCTGCAGACAAGACCGCGTGCACGCGAAGATCTTTGCCGGCCTCGCGGGGATCTACGTCCTTTCCCTGGTATTTCGCAATCACCGAACTGGGCCGAACGATTAGCGAACGAAGCTGCGCAAGTTCGGTGATAACGGCGTCGGCGAGCGCAAACTCAAGAAAGTTGGAGTTATCTTCCTGGCCGAGGTTTTTGAATGGCAGGATCGCGACGCTTTTCTTCTCCGTTCCCATCGAAGTCGATGTAACGCTGATCTCCGGGCTAAACGAAGGTGGATTTGAGCCCATCGATGCCGAACCGGAAGCGGTCTCTGGACCGGATTTGCCGGTGAACCAATTCAAGGCACGTTTGAAAACGCCGCTTTCGACATGCCCGGGCTCGAATGTGTCGCCCGGCATAAGCTGCGCTCCGGCTACCTCATGAAGGACACCGCGAAGATCGTCACGCATCTGCGAGATCTTTTGATAGCGATCTTTCGGATCTTTTGACAGCGCCTTATCGACGATCTGCTGCAGTTTAGGAGGGATCGGGTCGCGACGCATTTCGGCGAGCGGTTTCGGCGTTCCGTAAAGCACCTGGTGTCTGACGTCGATGACAGTCTTTCCCTGAAACGCCCAAATGCCAGTGGACATTTCGTAGAGCAGGACACCGGTGGAGAAAATATCAGACCGGGCGTCGGCGCGTTCCCCCTTTGCCTGTTCCGGGGCCGCATAGGTCGCAGTACCATACGGAATTCCGAGCTCCGTGATCTGTGTACGGTCGACCCCGCGGTTTGCTTCAGCCTGCTCATCCTCGAGCAGCTTTGCGAGGCCGAAATCGAGAATCTTGGCCTGACCGGCGTCGGTGACCATGACATTGCCGGCCTTGATATCTCGATGGATGATGTTCTTCGAATGCGCATATGCGAGCGCGTCTGTTACCTGGATGCCTATCGAAAGAGCGCTCTTAAGTTGCAGCGGACGGCCGCTCACAAGCTGTCGAACATTCTTGCCGTCGACCCACTGCATCGCGATGTAATAAATGCCGTTCGCTTCATTAAAGTCGTAGATCGTGCAGATATTAGGATGAT
>Ga0310900_10000270_pt1 | contig 16310 bp, 11 predicted proteins | sample C24D1metaG_FD_203879 | JGI IMG/M metagenome (GOLD analysis project Ga0310900, IMG submission 203879) | Lab incubated soil microbial communities from West Virginia University Organic Research Farm, Morgantown, WV, United States - C24D1 | ecosystem: Environmental > Terrestrial > Soil >...
ACGTCCCAGGCTCCGACCCGTCACGCGCCGCACCACGGGCCTTGAATCCAAGCCCTCTCAATGGAATTCAGGTATTGGTGCAAAGGGTCTTCCAGATCGCAGCGCTGAAAAACAGGGGCTGCACTGATGAAATTCGCGGGCGCCTACGGTATGCCGTGGGTGACTCCGGACCAACCGCTACGGCGTCGGCGATGTCTACAGAGGTCTGATGAAGAGTAGGCGTATCGAAATGCTTGGCGCCCGTTGGGAGGGTAATGCCATGCGCGCCCGCTGACCCTCAGACCCCCCGAATCAGCCACGGCGCTCAAGCCGTCGCGTGTGACCAGCGTTTGGAACCAGCATCCGCAGGTTCAAGTGGTGACGCGTTCCTTGCGCTGCACGAGGGTTTCCCGTGACTGCACCGCCGACCATACCGCCGCATGCACGGCGATCCGCGTTCAGGCCGGGGCGGTGGTCGATGCCGGCGCGTGATCTGCGATCGTCGGCTCGGCCCATTTTGAGGCCAGCCAAAAGCATGCGGCCGCGATGACGTTCATGCTGACCACTGCGCCCAGCGCACGTCCGGCCGAACCCTTGCCTCCGAGGAAATCGGAGATGAACCCTGTCAGTAGCGGACCAAACCCTCCGCCGATCAGATTGATCATCAACTCCTGGATTGCTGCCACCGCGCCGCGCATCTGTGAGGGCGTCACCGAGGCGATCGTTGCTTTGGGGGCCGAATAATGCGCACCCATCGTCAGGCCTAAAGTCCAGACCAGGCCGATGACTATCGACTTGGATTCCGTGAGACCCATCGCGATGCAGACTGGAGCCGATAGCGCAAGGGCACAGCTCGGAACGATCCACAGCCGCTCTACCCGGCCTTTAGCCAGCCAGTCGGCCAGGAAGCCGGCACCGGCGGTCGAGATGAACTTCATGAATCCAGCTGCCGTCCCGACAATCAGACCGGCCTCGGTCAACCCTATGCCATGCTGCCGGACGAGAACGGGAGTCGTCCACACCCATATCGAGGCCGAGCTGATGGTCGCGATGGTGAGGCCGGCAATCGTCAGTGCGACCTGAGGGCTGCGCCCCACAAAAGTCAGCACCTCCGTCATGGGCGGCGCCTCCCCGACGGCCTTTTCCTGAGCATGGGTGCGCGGCGGCTCGATCAGAACGAACCACATGAAGGCCGCCAGAAGCACACCAGGAAGCCCCGCCACAAGGAAGACCGCGCGCCAACCCCAGGCGTCCGACACAGCGCCGCCGATCGCGAAGGCTATACCCGTCCCGATAGCCAGGCCGGAGAACACCACGCCGAGGGCGCTCGCGCGTTCCTTGACCGGAAACAGACTTGCGATCAACGACTGCGTGGTGGGCGCACTGGCCGACTCCGCGGCGCCAACACCCATCCGCACCATGAAGACATGCCAGTAGCCGGTGGCCATGGCGCCGAGGGCCGTGATCGTGCTCCAGATGGCAAGCATGGTCGACAGCAGCCGTACACGATTGACGCGGTCGAGAAGCCAGCCGATGGGTAGGACGCAAATGGCGAAGGCGATCGCGTGCGCGAAGCCGCCGAGGGCGCCCAGCTGCGTGTCGGTCAGGTGAAACTCATTGCGGATGGGTTCGATGACCGCGGCAATCAGGTATCGGTCGATCGAGTGCACCGTATAGACGGCGGTGAGGATCAGCGTCGCGATCCAGGGCGTGCGTACGGATGGCAGAGCAGGTGCAGGCAACGCGTGTCCTCGCTTGTGGTTCAGATTCGAGAATGCTGAAGGCCAGCCGCATAAACGCGGATGAGCGTCACCCGACTGTTCTTATATACGAACATTTGGACGTATTGGCAATCGAACCTTCGTCCATCCGAGCCATCGATGTCAAGGGAGTTTGCCGTTCGGCGGCTGCACCCGCTCGAGCCACTCGGTTTCGCCGATGCTGGTCGCCACAATCGTCAGCGAAGAACCGGGCGCAGCGCCGTGCCAGTGCTTTTCGCCTGGAGCGGTGTAGACGATGTCGCCGGCGCGCATCTCCTGAATCTCGCCGCCCCACTTCTGCACGAGTCCGCGGCCCGACTCGACGTAGATCACCTGCCCGCCTCTGTGCACATGCCAGCTCGTATGCACACCCGGATCGTGACGCACGCGCGACACACGGACGTCGCCCGGTGGCAGTGGCATCGGCTGCGTCTCCGCGGCGCCGGTGAACCGCGTGGGATCACCCTTCGTCCACGGGATGTCATCGGCATGCATCACCGTGGCGGGCGGTCGCCCGGGCGCTTGCTGCGCGAGAAGAACCCATCCGGAGCCGATTGCCAGTGCGCCCGCGGCGGCAATACGCACCAGGCCTGGGCGCCACTCCGTTCGAATTGTCATCGTTCAGTCCTCGAGCGCTGGCGATTAGCCGAGTGTCTTCGCGGCCACCGTCAATGCTTTCGTCGCTTTGGGCCATCCGGCGTAGAAGCCCAGATGTGTCAACGCTTCGGCGATCTGCGCGCGCGTCAAACCGCTCTCGACGCCGCGGCGCAGATATCCATCGAGCTGGTCGTCGTCGCCCATCGCGGCGAGGGCGGCGATGGTCACCAGGCTGCGATCGCGCACGCTGAGATCTGGCCGGCGCCAGAGATCATCGAAGACGACGTCGTTGGTGAGCTGTACGAACTTCGGTGCGACGGTGCCCAAATCGGTGGCCGTGGCTCTTGCGCGCGCCGGTTCTGACGCGGACGCCGGCAGCCGAGGAGTCACGGCGCGCAGACTGCTGGTGTCGACGTTTCGCGCTTTATAGACCTGATCGTAGACGTCAAGTGCCGAGACCGCGCTCGGCCACCCGCAATAGATCGCGAGATGCGCCAGAAGGGCGGAGGCTTCACTCGGCTTGACCCCGTTGGTGAGCGCGCGCCCCAGGTGGACGGAAAGCTGCGCTGTCTTGCCGGTGGCGATCAATACCGAGACTGTCACCAGGCTGCGATCGCGTGGCGACAAATCGGGCCGCGCCCACACATCGCCGAACAGCACGTCGTCGGTGAGCGTCGCCAGCCCGGGTGCGACCCTTGGCTGGAGTTCTCCGGACGGTCGTGCGGCGCCAGGCTGCCGGTCAGGGGGCGGAGCGGGCTGCCCGGATTGGACCGGCTGTGAAGGGGGCTGTTGCCCCGGGCTCGCCAACGCGCCGTTATATTGCTCGTCGCTCACTTTTTCCATCCACTGCACTGCCGTCCCCTCGCGCTGTTCCGTGATTCCCAGATGTGACATCGACGCGTTCGGCGACGCGCCATGCCAGTGCTTGACCCCGGCTGGGATCTTGACGACGTCGCCAACTCGGATTTCGTCCATCGGATGACCCCAGACCTGAACCCGACCGGTGCCCGCCGTGACGATCAGGATTTGACCACCAGGATGCGAGTGCCACGCCGTCCGGCCACCTGGCGGAAACGTCACGACCCCGCCGCTGGAGTGTGAAGGGTCTACGGCCTCGTACAACCTCTCCACCCGAACGTCGCCTGTAAAGTTCGCTTCGGGCGCTGGCTGGATCGGACGAGAGCCGGCGCGGCTGATCACAACCGTCTGGGTGCCTCCGGGTTGACTGCCCGTGGACTGAGCCCCACTGGGAGCAGACGCTATTAGAACCACCACCGCGAGCAATGCCGTAAATCGCACCATGTCTTGCCTCCCTCGAAACGAGGTCCGATGCCGCGTTTCCCGCCACCGCCAGGTCAACACCGCGTGTCCTTCGAAACCGGCACCAGCGTCTGCACCAGCGTCGCGACATCCTGGATCGATTCCAGCTCGCTGACCGTCGTCACGAAGCGATCGACCGTCTCGGCGTCCACCGGCCTCGCCGCGACTGCCACGCAGTCGATGGTCTTCTCGGCGATTTCCCGCCGTGTCATCGGATTTTTCGGATGGCCCTTCGAGTAATCCACTCGCGCCTGGACCGTCTGTCCGTCGCGGAAGTGAACGCTGACTTTGGCCGGCGTGATGACGCGGCGCCAGTCGCGATCGATCTCGTCGTCGACGAACGGCTGAACGCGGGAGGCGAGCGCGAGCACATCGGACCGTCGCAGCGCTTCGTCGGTGAAGTGCGCGAGGCCCAGACCGCCGTCGATCCACGCCGCGGCCACCGCATAGGGAATGCTGAATTGCGCTTCGACGATCGTGCGCGGTGCCAGGCGGACCTGTTCTGGGACGCAGACCATCTGGTACCCCGGACAGGTGAGTCCGACGCGTATCGACTCGATGTCGTCGGCCAGGCGGTGCGCACCGCGGCGCAACTCGAGCACGGCGTCGACGGCGGCGTGGGTGTCGCGGCAGCACGGGTACGGCTTGTAGCTCAGGTTCATCAGTTCGAATCGCGTTCCGAGGTCCGCACGCACATCGCCGGTCGAGGCGCGGCCATGTAGATAGACACGGAAGAATCCGTCGATCCCCTCGAAGACACCTTGTGGGCCGCGAATGCCGCGGCGGGCGAGTTGCACGGCGACAACGGCCGCCTGTGCGGCCAATCCCGGCTGCAGCCTTTTCATCAGGGAAGCGTCCCGCGTGACCTGGTGATTTCCGGCCACCGAACTGTAGACGATGCCGAACGCACTCGCCATTTCGTCTTGGGTCAGGCGGAACGCGCGGCCGGCGGCAGCGGTGGCGCCGAAGTATCCGAGGAGCGATGAATAGATGAAGCCGGTTTCGACGATATCGACCGTTGTGGCTCTGCCGAGGCGACAGGTCACTTCGAGGCCGGCCGCGACCGCGGCGATGAGGTCGGCGCCTGGTACATGGCCACGAAGTTGGGCTGCGGCGATTGCCGCCGGCACCGACGACACGCCCGCGTGAAGCATGGCCTCGTCGTGAGTGTCGTCATAGTCCCGCGCGTGGCACATCGCGCTATTGATCCAGGCGGCATGATGCGCCGGCACTCTTCCCCCGAGCACGAGCACGTCTGCTTCCGCCGAGCCGCCCCAGCCCCGCACGAGATCCGACACGATGTCGATACCTTTGGCCGAGGAACCCGCCAGCGCGCAGGACAGCGTGTCGCCGATGTTTCTCTTGACCGCATCGATGACGTCGTCGCCCATTCGGGCCGAGTCGAGAGAGGCCGCAAATCGTGCGAGGTCGATTGCCAGATCCGGCGTTGCGGGCTCAGAGGTCGTGTTCACGTGTTCGGCGCGAGGAGCCGCCTACGCGGACAGCGCGCGCTTGACGAGATCGGGACGCAGCGGCAGGCGGCGCACCGGCTTGCCTGTCGCGTCAAATACGGCGTTGGCGATGGCCGAGGCCGCGAGCGCGTTGGCAGTCTCGGACCCCTGACCGTACACCCCCGTTTCCGGCCGGTTGACCAGCACGAGTTTGATCTCCGGCATCTCGGCCATCTTGAGGATCGGATAGGTCAGCCAGTCTCGGGCGGTAATGGCGCCTTCGTCGAATGGCACTTCCTCGTGGAGCGCGATGCTGACGCCCATCAGGCATCCTGCTTCGACCTGGCGTTTCAACTGCAGCGGATTCACGACGATTCCGGGATCGACGACGAGCGTCATACGTTCGACTTTGACGACGCCGGTGGACGGCGTAACCGCCGCGTGACCGGCGCAGGCCCAGAAGCCGTTGTCGCGGAAGATGACCGATACACCGCGACCGCGCACGGGCCGATCGCCGCTCGACGCCGCGTCCGGACTCGGCGACGGGCGCGACTGCCACTCCGATGCGTCGCGGAGGCGCGTCAGAATGTCTTTGAGGCGCGGTTCGTTCGTCTGATCGATGCGGAACTGTAGCGCGTCAAGGCGCGCCAGTGCTGCAGCCTCGGTCATCGCCACTTCGCGCGGGAAGTTCTGCTGGAACTGAATCGGCGTTCGCATGCTGTGATCGCGCAGGCCGGTGTGCAGCGGCGAGGCCTGCTGGCCGATCTGCAGCGTGCCGTGCCCGACTTCGGCGACGTTCGGTATCTGGTGGTAAACCCAGTTATCCCGGACGAGCAGTTGCGCCTGGTGAGGCGCCGGCACGGTGGCTGACGGAGCGTTGATGGTGGGCAGACCAGCGAGTACCGCCCCGATCAGCCGATCGTCCTGCATCGGCGGCCCGAAGTGATCGCTTTGGTAGCCGACAACCCGCCCGTCGCGATCGAGACCGATGCGAACCGTCGAGTACATCGCCGACCCCTGCGTCGACCACTGCAGATCTTCCGGCCGCATCCACTGCACGCGAACAGGACGTCCGACGGCCTTCGACAGCAGCACGGCCTCGTCTTCCGCGCCGGCATTGCCGCCGTTCGATCGGCCGTAGTGCCCGGACCCGGCGTAGGTCCGGATCACCACGTTCTCGATCGACGTGTTCAACATCGTCGCAATGCCCTTGCGCAGGTACTGCGGGTTCTGCGTGTTGGTGTGCACGGTGACGGTTCCGTCCGCCTGCACATCGCCGACTGCCACGGCGGGACCGATAGGGGCGTGCTTCAAGTAGGGGAATTCGTAGCTCGCGGAATGGACTTTCGCAGCTCCTGAGATGGCGGCCGCCGCATCGCCCTTATTGGCCGCGCCCTGGGTGACCGGCACCGCCGACCAATCGATCTTCTCGCGCAGGTACTCGAACAGGCCTTCGTGACCGGGCAGGCCCTTCCATGGCGTCCACTCGGTCGAGGCCGCGACGTCCTTCGCAGCTTGAATCGCTTCCCACTCGTCCGACGCGACGACCCCTACCAAACTGCCGGTGACGACGATACGGCTATTGGGAAACTTCTTGCCGTCGAGGCGTCCTGCCTTCACCAGCGTTGAGCCGAGCGTCGGCGGATGGACGATGCGACCGTGCCACATGCCTGGCAGTTTCACGTCGGTGGCGTACATCGTCTTCGCTGTAACCTTGCCAGCGAGGCTTGGATTCTTCAGCGGCTTGCCGACGATCGTGTAGGCCGACACCGGCTTGAGCGGCGGATCGCCGTCGACCACCAGACCGGCAAAGTCAGTCGCGTTGCCGCGAACGGGAATCACCAGCTTGAGATCCTGGCCCTGCACCAGCCGGCCGAACGTCATCGACTGGCTGCCGGCCGAGACGACGCCGTCCTTGATGGTCAATTGCGGCTTCGGAACGCCGAACCGCTGCGCGGCCAGTTCGAGGATTGCCTCGCGGGTATATGCCGCGACCTTGCGCAGGTTTACGACATTGGTGCGGAGCAGCCCGAAGGTGCCACCGCCATCGGGCGTGCGATCGGTGTCTCCGGAAATCACGCTGGTGATCGCTTCGAGCGGTACGCCGAGCTCTTCGGCGACGATCTGCGGATACGCGACGTAAATCGAGCTCTGGCCGAAATCACACTTGCCCGTGCGGAACTGCACGGTGTTGTCAGCGCGGATCTCGATCCAGGAGGAGGACCTGGTCGGATCGAGCGAGTGGGATGCTGCGGATGCCTGGGCGAACGCGTCACGCGGCGCGAGAGTGGCGTAGACCGCGAGCGCCCCACCTGCCGCGAGGAACCCGCGACGACTCAGCTTGGCGCCGTAGATCGTCGCGGCGTCGAAGTTGATCTGGCTCATACGAGGCTCTTGTTCTTGTTCGCGATGAGCGACGCTGCGTGCCTGACTCCCTCGAGGATCGCCGCGTAGCTCCCACAGCGGCACAAGTGGGCCGACGGCCCCGACGTCGTGAATGCCTCCTTGATCTCGTCGTCGGACGGTGCGGCATTGCGTTCAAGAAGTTCGGTCGCCTTGATCATCATGCCGAACTGGCAGAAGCCGCATTGCGGGACCTGCTGCTCGATCCAGGCCTCCTGCACCGGATGGAGGGAGCTCTCCGTCATCGCCTGCGCGTGTTGCTTCGCCCAGCGCGCCGGCAGCCCCTCGACGGTCGTGATCTCGCTGGTCGCGGTGGCCACTGGACCGACCGGTGTAATGCACGATCGGATTTCGACACCATCGAGCAGCACCGAACACGCGCCGCACTGCGCGAGGCCGCACCCGAACTTCGGGCTCATGATGCCCAGCTCGTCACGCAACACGTAGAGGAGAGGCGTGTCCGGCGCCGAAGCCACTTGTTTCTTCTCGCCGTTGACCGTCAACGTCAGCATGGACGTTACTCCCGGGGACGCGCGTCTTCCGCCGCGCATGACTGCGATGCCAAGAGCTTTCCCGTCAACGACCAGCGTCCACCCTCGTGGAATCGTCCCGCCTGCCGGACTCGGTGGCTTTCTTCGTCACGTCCAGCCGCGCTTTCCACGCATCGGGGCCAGAGCCCGCAGAGCCATCGGGCCGGAACTCGAAGATCTGTCCGTCGCCGGCGGCGTGGCGCGGCCACGTTGTCAAACCGGATCCGTTCGGATCGCCGGTCTTGGCGAAGTTCACCCAGTAGGCTTGCGCCATTCGGGAAACCGCGAAATCCTCGGGCGCCGGAGCGCCGCCTCGGCCTGCCGAGAGCGTGCCAAACGCAAAGCCGATCTCACCGCCGTGCGGCGCGCCCGGCATCCGGTCCCGCATCGACGCCTGAACGTAGGAGAAGCGGTACAGATAAACGGGTGAGCCTTTGGCGGCGAAGGCGTCTGCGGCAAAACGCGCGGGCTCGGCCTGGCCGAAGTCGTTATTCGCTCGCGACACCAGCGCAACCAGGTCGGTCGTTCCGTCAGGATCGTAGGCCGCCTTTGCTTCGGCGCTCCACTGGCCGTAGCGCGCCCACAATTCCTCCTTGCTGCGAGCGCGGACCCGATTGCCGGCCGTGTCGGCACTGTTGCTGCCGAGCATCAAGGGGACGCGCGGCTGGCGGCCGGCCTTGTACGCGGTTTCGGCGGTTTCGGTGATCAGTTTGCCGTCGAGAATAGGTGTCGTCTCGACGGGCGGCCCACCGGCGACAGGCTGCGCCGGACCGCGCTGGATCTCCTCGGCGCTGAGGGCGCGCAACTTCGCCAGAGCGGCCTGGTCCGTGCCGTCAATGCCCATCGACTTCGCGAAGTTGATCCCGATCGTCTCGGCCGACACCGGATAATTCGGATCGACGCCGTCCTTCCGCATCGGCCTGGCGGTCAGGACGCTGTCTCTGGAACCGCCCGATTCGACGATCGCTTTCTGGAACAAGCCGCGGGCCATCGGCGACGCCAGCATGCTGTGCACGGAGACGCCGCCCGCGGAGAACCCAAAGATGGTGACGTTGTTCGGATTGCCGCCGAAAGCCGCGATGTTCCTCTTCACCCATTGCAACGCCGCGATCTGGTCCATGTAGGCGTAGTTGCCCTTGGTCTCGTCGGGACGTTCGCTGCTGAGAGCCGGAAACGCGAAGAAGCCGAAGCGCCCCACCCGGTAGTTCATCGCGACGAGGACGACGCCCTGCTTGGCGAAGCCGACGCCCGACGTGCCGGGCTGCGAGCTCGAGCCGCCGGTGAACCCGCCACCGTAGATCCAGACCATCACGGGCAGATCGCGGGCGGACGAATCAGCCGGACGCCAGACGTTCAAGTACAAGCAGTCTTCGGACGGCGGCTTCGCGACAGGTGGAGCAGCGGGCGGCGGGGGAGTCGGCGCGGTGCCCTGCGCCGGAGGCGTGGCATTCTGTCCCGGAGGCGCACCCGCGCGTCCACCCGCACCTGGAGGGGGACCGCCGAACCGTCCCTGCATACAGTCCGCTGGGAATTCCGTCGCCTGACGCACCTCCGTCCACTTTGCCGCGGGCTGCGGCGGGCGCCAGCGCAGCTCCCCGACCGGCGGGGCGGCGAACGGAATGCCCTTGAACGAGACGACGCCGTCGGCGGCTTCGCCTTGCAGCTCGCCGCTGTCGATCTTCACGATGGAAGGAGACGACTGCGTGAACGCGGTCGTGCCGATCGCCGACGCCATCGCGAGTCCAGCGAGGGAACCCAGGAGCAGCCTCCGTGGATACGATGACGCCCTGGCTCTCTCGTTACGTTCTCTGCGCATATCAGTCACTCCTCGCTGATCTCGTGGGGATCTCATGCGGATCTACGGGCGGACGGTCGCGGCGGCCAAGTTCGTATATAAGAACTAATGGACGCATTTGCAATCATACCAGTCTGCCTGGATCCGTGCCCGTGTCAAGGTCAAATGGATTCCGGCTCAGCTTGCCCTGAGCGGATCTCGAGGCGCGCGTCACCGCCCTCGCGAAGCAGGTCACCGCGAGATCATCGGCGGGAGCGGATAGATCGCGAGACGGTCAGCGCGGGCGGATCCGAGCCAGATCTCGTTCCCCACCTCGGCGGCGACGCTCGCATGGAAGAACTGCTTTGCACCGTCCGGGAGTCGGACGACTTCGGTGGCTTTGAGTGTCCGCGGATCGATCTTGACGACACGGCTGTCGGTGTCGGTCGCCCCGCCGACCAGGAGCATCCCGTCTGATGCCCAGTGGACGTTGTCCGGACGGAAGTCGAGTTGAATGCTTTCACGTTTCGACGCGTCGCCATTCAGGCGTGTCCGATAGAACGTCGACCGCCCCCATTCAGAGACGTACAGCCACCTGGCGTCGTGAGAGATCTCAATACCGTTCGGACCGGATGTATCGCTGCCGGCAATCTTCGACCATCCCGTCCGAGGGTGCCATCGCAGGAGCCATCCGGTCAGTTCACCAGCCACCGCTCGCTCCCGCGCCGCGGCCGCATTCGGACCGCGTTCGTAGAAATGCGTCGTCACGAAACCGCCGTCGGGCAGAGGGACAAGCGAATTGAGCAAGATGGTGTCGGCCGGTGCGTCTACGCACCCTATCCAGGTGACGGAGGGCTGTTCGCCGCGGACGTCGAGCTCGAACACCTGAACCCGCGAGACAGTGGGATAGCGAATCGCATACAAGGTATGGACGCGTCGGGCGCCGAGACGTATCGAGAGGCCGAGCGTCGTAAAGGACGCTTTCTCGGCTGCATCGGGGGCCGCCCGGCACGTGGGGAAGCGCGTCTTGTCAAGGCGCTCCTTTGCTGTGGGCGAGGGATAGAGCTGAACGCTCGTCTTGTTGCGCGTGTCAATCACGTGGACGCCGCCACCGATCGCCGACGCGAGGATCCACGGCGTCTTGGGGATGGCCACGAGGTCTTCCGAACGCGACGGGCCGCAGAACAACTGGACCTGGCCCTGCGTCCCGCAGAGTTGCGACGGATTGGCCGCGCGCTGGGCGGCGCCCTGATGCGTGACGGCGGCGATCGCAAAGGCTGCCGCGATCGTCGCCGAGGTGAGGTTCGTATATAAGTCCACGCGTTCGTAGTGGCAAGCGACGGTATAGGAACCGGCGGCCGCGGTCAAGGCGCGCGGGCCTTCCCATGTTTTGACCTGCGCGTCGTGACCACCCAAGTCGCTGTAACGTGCGGGTCGTCAGGGTCGTAGTAATGGACTGACGTTCGCTAATACGAACCCTGCGCGGTCTTCGATTCGACGTGGGGAACGGGCTCAACTGGACGATCACGATCCTGCCGTCACCCACGGTGCGGCGCCTCAATAGGGAGAAGCCTTCGATGTCCGAACCTCTTGTATTCACTCTTTTCGCTCGCGCCCGAGCTTCTCTATGCGTGAAAAATGCGGCAGGGACCTTGGCACTCAGCGCCGCACTCGGCGGCGCGGGGGCGCTTGCGATTGCCCAAACCGCCCCCACAGCGCTCGATGCCGAACTGGCGGACTACGTTGAAATGCCGCGTACGGCCAGCAGCGATGGTCGAACGCAGGCGGCGCGGATCAACGTCCTCATCGAAGAGCCAGGGAGTGGGCGGTTGTTCGTCGCCGAGCACGCGGGACCGCTCTCGATCATCGACAAGACCACTCGGAAGCCAGTCACGTACATCAACTTCAACGGGTTGCCCGACTCCCCAGGCCTGTTTCCAAAGTTCGCCCCCACCGGCGGGTTTGTCAGTGGGCTCATGGGCTTCGCCTTCGATCCGGATTACCGGCGCAACGGCGTGTTCTACACGATCCATCTGGAGAATCCGGCGCTCACGGTTGATGGGAAGCCGAAGGCTGGTGTGCTACCAGGGCTCGACGCGTCGCGGTTCGTCGTAACGAAGCCAATTGGCATGCCCGCAAATGGTCAGCCCCTCACCCGCGAGGCTGTTCTGAGCGAATGGACCGACACCAACATCAGGAACGTGACATTCGAGGGCACCGTGCGGGAGGTGATGCGGGTGCAGCTGCTGAACTCCATTCACCCGACCAGCGACCTCACTTTCAATCCGACGGCGGCGCGGGGCAGCGCCGACTGGCGCGTGCTCTACATGTCGACGGGGGACGGCGGGACCGGCGAGCGAAACGACGTCCTTCGTCTCAACCCGCAGCGCCTCGATCATTTCGGCGGGAAGATCATTCGGATCGTGCCCGACGTGCGCGAGCACGTCTCGACGAGCGAGGTGAGTGAGAACGGTCAATACCGCATCCCGAACGACAATCCCTTTGTCTCGACTCCTGGCGCGCGCAAAGAGATCTTCGCCTCTGGCATGCGCAACCCTCATCGCATGACCTGGGATGTGCCGGCGGCTCGAGGGAGTCAACCCACTCTGCTGGCGTTCGTCATCGGCTCCAACTTCGGGTCGCCGGTCCGATACGAGACGATCAACGTCATCCGTCGCGGAGCCAACTACGGCTACCCGCTGCGCGAGGGACCGGAATTCAAGCCGGAGAGCCCGATCTATGGTCCCCTGAGCGCCGACCACACCTTGCCGGTGCGGATCTCAGATACGGTCGTGCTCGACAAACGCATTCCGATGCAGGACTCGGCACTCGCCTACAAGACGGGTGTCGAGGGCCTGGCGATCGCCAATGGCTTCGTCTATCGCGGCAAAAGGTGGCCTCAACTTCAGGGCGCCGTCGTCTTTGGCGATATCACCAGTGGAAGACTGTTTTACGCGCGGATGACGGATCTCATTGCCGCCACGGACGGCAATCCAACGACGCTGGCGCCGTATGCGGAGATCAGAACGAACCTTTCCACCGTTGTGCAGGAGCGCATCCGGTTGTATCCGCCCGCACCAGGATTCGGACCTGGGCGTCCGGGTGGACCTGGGGCCGCGCCCGGGGGCGCGTCCTTCCCACTTCGGCTCGAGCTGCGCATCGCCACAGATGAGGCCGGCGAGATCTACATCTTGACGAAGTGCGACGGCAGCATCCGCACGGTCGTCAACATCCGGTGACGTTCCGCTTGATCACCCGACTCTCTCGAAGAGGCCACTGGCCGCTTCTCGCATGTCCGGTTTTCGTCGGATGCCTCATGTCATTTCCTGAGCTCACCTCGGCGCAAGGGCCTCCGCTCACGAGGGCCGAAGGAAAGCTGCCCGACGGCACTCCCTGGGAGATCGTCGTCCCGAGCAACTGGAATGGCACGCTGCTCGTCGATCTGGACTTCGCGAGCTCGCAACAGCGCTACGCACTGTTGTACGCCCGCGGATTTGCCGGCGCAGGCATCCGTCGAGAAGGAGGCGCCGGAGATGCGCAGGCGAATTCTGCGCGGTTCATCCCCGTGCTCGATATCTTCGCCGCGCGTTTCGGTAAGCCGGCCCGTACCATCGCGAACGGCCGATCGAGGGGCGGAGTGACCTCGGTGGTGATGATGGAAACCTACCCCGAGCGGATCGATGGCGCGCTGACGCAGTGCACGGTATCTGGCTATATTCCGTCATACAACGGAAAGCTGGATCATGCGTTCGCGGCGCGGGTACTGTTTGGCACTGACCTGGCCATCGTGAACATTCCAACGGACAGCGCGGAGTACAGCGCCCTTGTCAGCGCGTGGAGCAACTTGATCGTCGCGAATCAGGCAACACCGCAGGGCAAGGCGCGCATCGCTCTCGCGCACGCACTGGGCCAACTGCCAGTCTGGACTACTCCCAACCAGCCCCGGCCGGATCCGTCGAGCGGCGACCAGGTGCAGCAGGCCATGTTCAACACCCTTCGTGAGCAGTTCCAGAGCCGCCTGGGCGTCAGGCGCGACTACGAACAGGCGTCTGGCGGAGTCTTCAGCTGGAATACCGGTGTCGACTACCCCCGAATCTTCGACGAGCTGGTGCGGCCGGAAGTCAGAGCGGTCGTCGAAGAGTTCTATCGCCGAGCGAACCTGGATCTCAAGGCGGACCTGGAACGTGTCAACAACGCTCCCCGGATTGCAGCCAATCCCGCTTCCGTTGCAGACGTCCAGCGCCGGGGCGGGCACTCGGCTAATCCCACCAGGCCTCTCCTCATCAACGAAGTCATCGGTGACGCCACGGCGCAGGCAGTCACCATGCAGGCCTACGTCGACAAGGCCAAGCGGAACGGCAAGGGACATCTCGTCCGAGAGGTCTTCAGTGATGTCGCGGGTCATTGCAACTTCTCGACGGCCAGCTACGCTGCAGTTGTCGAGGCCTTGGACGAGCGCGTGCGGACGGGGGTCTGGCCCGACACTTCGCCAGCGGCCATGAATGCGCGTGCGCGTGCCATCGATCCAAGTGCGGCACCGGTCTTCGTCGCCTACGAAAACGAGACATTCGCGCGTCCGTTCTTCCTGGGTGACGTCTACCGCTTGCCGGAGGCTCCGCGGCCTCGAGACTAGTCGTCAAGGCCATCATGGAGAAGTCCGGGATCAAGTTCCTCTACAGGGGGCGTCAGTGACGGTCGACGACTATCCGCACGTCACGCGCGTGCCCACACGGTGGCACGACAACGACGTCTACGGTCACGTGAACAACGTTGAGTACTACGCAGTCTTCGACACGGTCATCAACCAGTACCTGATCCGCGAGGGAGGGCTCGAGATCCATCGCGGACCGGTGATCGGCCTCTGCGCCGAGTCGCACTGCGCGTTCCACGCGGCCTTCGCGTTCCCGGAGGTCATCGTGGCGGGCTTGCGGGTCAGCCACCTCGGGCGGTCGAGCGTCCGATACGAGCTCGGGCTGTACTCGGAGGGAGCGCCAGAACCGGCGGCGGAGGGCTGGTTCGTGCACGTGTTCGTCGCCCGCGACAGCCGGCGGCCGCAGGAAATACCGGCGGGGCTACGCGCGGCGCTCGAGCGTCTCCTGGTGGCGAGTTCAGGTCCCGCCTGACTGCGCCGCAGGCGTGATTGCCCTCGTGCGTTGACACGGGCGGCGCCCTGACCTAGAGTACTGACGTATATACGATAGCGTGTTCGTAAATACGAACACGTCCCGGACCACACCACCATGAATTCATGAACCAGCCAGTGGCTATCACACCGTCCTCCGTTGGCCCTCACGCGTCTTCCGGGACGCCGACCCGACCCACGCCGGCGATCCCGCTGCCGCTGACCGGCGTCCGCGTGCTCGATCTCGGCCACGTGTTTCAAGGTCCGTATGCCACGTTTCTGATGGCGATGGCCGGCGCGGATGTCATCAAAATCGAACCGCCGCGAGGCGACATGACCCGGCGGCGTGCCCGCGACGGCGATTACCCGTTTCGGGCGCTCCACAGCTGCAAGCGCGCCATCGTGTTGAATCTCAAGACGGAGCGGGGCCGCGAAATCCTGTTGCAACTCAGCCGCTCGGCCGACGTGCTCGTCGAGAATTTTGCGCCTGCAGTCATGCCTCGGTTGGGCCTGCAGCCAGAGGTTTTCCACGCGGTGAATCCCCGGCTGATCTACGCCTCCGCTTCCGGCTTCGGCCGGACCGGTCCGGATGCCGGCAAGTTGGCCGTCGACCTGACCATCCAGGCTATGAGCGGCCTCATGAGCACGACCGGCGAGAAGGGCGGACGACCGCTCAAGGCCGGGGCCCCAATCGCGGACTTCATCTCCGGCACCCATTTGTACGGGGCGATCGTCACGGCGCTCTACGAGCGCGAGCGCACCGGCCGCGGACGCGTCCTCGAGGTCTCGATGCTGGAATCGGTCTTCGCCTCGCTGCTGCCAGCCGCGGGCCACGCGTACGGCAGCAACGCCGTACCGGAGCGGAGCGGAAACCGTCACGTCGCCGACTCGTACGTCCCCTTCGACACCTTCAAGACCGCAGACGGATGGGTGACCATCGTCTGCTCGACCGACGAGCATTGGCTCAACCTCTGCGACGCCATGGGCCGTCAGGATTTGCGCGCCAACGAGTCGCTCCGCCGTCTGCAGGGGCGTCTCGCGCAGATTGACGACGTGACGGCCATGATCGGCGACTGGACGGCCACGCGGACCCGTGCGGAGATCTGCGATCAGTGTGACCGGGCTCACGTCCCATCGGCCCCTTTGCGGGATGTCCTGGAAGTGGTCGGCGACGCGCATCTGCACGCCCGGGGCTTCCTAACCGATGTCACCAATGAAACGGGAACTGTGGCGCTGCCGAACAGTCCGATGCGCTACGAGGGATCGGTCTTGCGACAGTTGACGCCCTCACCCGCGCTGGGCGAGCACACCGACGCCGTACTGAGCGAGTTGTGTGGCCTGGACGGCTCCGAACTCGCCGAACTGCGCCGCACG
>Ga0310900_10000277_pt1 | contig 16119 bp, 8 predicted proteins | sample C24D1metaG_FD_203879 | JGI IMG/M metagenome (GOLD analysis project Ga0310900, IMG submission 203879) | Lab incubated soil microbial communities from West Virginia University Organic Research Farm, Morgantown, WV, United States - C24D1 | ecosystem: Environmental > Terrestrial > Soil >...
TATGATATTAATGGAACTGTTTATCGTAACTGGTTATTCAGAAGTGATTCAAGAGCAACTCTTCATGTTGCTAAAAATTGGGTTAAGAATCCTTGGGATGAATCTGTAGGAAGAAATAAAAAGATACAGGACACTAAAGATATTACCTTACGACCTGAAGCAAAAGCATGGCTTGAGGCTATAGTTGATCCTTACAAGGAATCCCCAACTTTTATCCAAAGCTATAACAAACGAACGGGTAAAGGTTGGACAGGTGATACTCTTAAAGATTATGTTATCATACAGCAAATACCAACAGATTTCAGTCCTGGTATTGTCCAAATGTGGAATATCTGGGAGCCGGACGGATCATGGTGGTATGAGATGTTTTACATACCACCTTTAAATAAGTTGGAGATAAAGCAACAAAAACAACCCGATCTCATTATTGTTGATCCGCTAGTTGTTCAAAGTGACGCTTGGGTTGGGGATTCCGTCCCTGTCAAAATATCAACGAAAAACCAAGGTGGTGAAAATAGCGGCCCTTTTACCGTAGGCATCGTAGGGACAAGCATAAAGTCAGAAGTCATCTCAAACATACCTCCAGGTCAGATCAAAACCGTAACCGTTAACGTAACTTCATCAACAAACGGAATCAAAAAGTTTACGGCAATGACCGACTTCGGTTTAGCGGTTGCGGAATCGAAAGAGGATAACAATACTAAACCTTTTCAAATTGCATTTAACAAGAAAAATGAACCTACAACTCCAGTCGCTATCATAAGTCACCTAGAGGGGGATCATCGCTCAATACCGGAAATTACGATAAATCCCGGAGAAGATCCAAATTTAGATGATCAATTATCGTATTCTCCAGGAGGAGAAGCGATAACACTTCAGGAATGGCGGTATAGACCTCCAGGTGGTTCAGTAATTACACGTAAGCCGGCAGCAAAAGACTTTGTGCAAATAGGCGACTACCTCGTCGAGCTGCGCGTCACAAACAGCGCGAATAAAGTATCCGGCTGGGCACAGCTTAGCATTAAAGTTGAAGAAGAAGTCAACGTGGTTATACCGCCCGATCCAGCCATAAACGTCGATATTGAATTCGATCCTCCCAAAATTATGACAGGGGAAACCTCATCCCTTGTAAACTACAATGATGATGTTTACTCCCATACGTGGAAATTCAGTAACAACCTCGCTGCTGTACTGCCGAACCAAACGGACACTGAATACCGGAATATTACCTTTAATCAGCCCGGTATTTATAAAGCCGAAATGACTGGATGGAACGGTTCGTTGACGGGGAAGGATACCGCGTACCTGCAAGTTATTGATCCGAAGCCTGTTGCTGTAGTCACAGGAATAACACATGTTATACAAGGCAGAGACTTCCCATTCCCTCACCATTTGCTAAATTCCTATACACCTCTCGCAGATCGCGGCGTAACCATTAATTTTAGCAAGTCAGAGATGCGTTATAAAAAGACTGGTCAATCCGGATATACCGCAGGATGGCCGGAAAAAGCCCCTATGGAGCTTGGTACATACAGCATTGAGGGCAAAGTATATGATTCGGAAGGTCGAGTCAGTGAATGGGGAACCCTCCTCTTAGAAGTAGTTGAGGATGCGCCACCTAGCATTCAGATTATCGCGCCCGATGAAGCGTATCGCAGCAGCGGAATCATGTTGTACATGAATGCCGAAAGTCCCGATGGCGACCAGCTTGAGCATCTGACTTTAGAGGAACGTTATGATCAGGATGGCGACGGAGACTTTATAGAAGAAGCTTGGACCATGCTGTATGACGGTGACTTTAAATGGACGCATTCGCTTAATTACGCAGCTGTCGGAAAGCGGCAGTATCGGGCAACAGTAACGGAAGATTACGGGAAGCAAGGGATCTCCGCTCTTGCGGCTGCGGAAACAGTTAACCGAGCACCCGAAGTGAATTTTAATGTGTCTGGTACAATCCAGCAGCCTGATCAGGGCGAGGATAGCGCTCCGCCAATAACCAATTACACACCGGATAACATTTTCCGTTCTTGGGCAGCAAAAAATCCTTATACCGGCGGAACGGCTAATAAATTAGGATGGAAGCCGGCTGCCAGTTCTATTTCAACGAAAACAGCCGTTCTAGCGGATTTCTTTATCGGGTATCCAAACATGGGATTAGGATCTAATGCCCGCTCGAAATATAATCTGGCGTCCGACTTGGCAGTTCAAACACCCTGGAAAGATAACGGAATGATAATTAAAGCGGTTTTCGCGGGGCATCGAATCTATACGGTAACAGCTGGAACCTCCGATACGATATATGAGAAGAGTGCGATTACTGGAGCCTTGCTCAGAACGATATCTATTCATAAGGAAGGATACAGCTATCTAACTATAGATAAAAAAGAAAATTTTTATTATAGCAATTACGACAGTTCTACCCGCATTTTAAAGATTAGAATCTATAACAAAACGGGAGTTTTGTTAGGCGAACATTCCATTACGAATGACATAACCGTACAGAGTCTTTCTATTCTATATTCAGAAATATCTGCTGACAGCAGGTATTTGTATCTTATAACTAGACAGGGATACAGCAGTGGCACTGAATATGCTCTTTCTGCTGTGAAGTACGATATGACAGCGAATTCGACGTTATGGAACATTAAAGGTCAGATGGAGTCCTATTACCCTACTTTTATCGGTGGAGTAAAAGGAACGATTACAGCTAACGGAGAACTTCTAATTTCTTATACGACCGAGTCAAACAGTAAAGGTAATGATATATGGATTTTATACGCACGTAATAACGGAGTGATGAGCCAGTTAGAAGTGATTAGCGGTACAGATGTGTCTTACCCTACGATGTCAGATAATGGAGCGTACATCTATGTTGCATCTTCGTCGCAGACTTCTAACAATAAAAACTTTAGCTCGAAGTTAAACACGATTCCTGTAACAGCGGCAAGCTTGGGAACTGTTATAAACGGCAGTAATGAAACTTGGACAGCAGGTTCCGTTTTATTTGATTCGGAAGATAAATACGGCATAGGAACTCCAGTCGTGAGAGCGGACTCCACCGTATATACAACAACAAAAGTGAATTACGGGGACCATTTATACTACAGTAACGGGTCAGCTTACCAGGGGGAGAATACGAAAGGGGAACAAGCAGCTGATTATAAAATGTTCTTGCTGCCTAACGGAAATATATCTATCCCTAGAATAACAGCAAACGAAGCACAAATAAGTACGGGAATCTCTAGTTTTGTTTGGGCTTCGGGTACAAGCAAGACATACACTAAAACGTTAAATTACAGCAGTACTAACACAGTCGGCATGCTTGGCGGCAATTTTCAACAGTATGCCGACGATACCAATATGACAGCTATTTTACCCGATGGGTCGCTATATTTTTTCGACAAGAACGGTTATGTAGTCCCATACCTGTCTGCTTCGATTTTAGGAGGAGCAAGCAGCGGTTATCCTAAAATACTGGATACAGATACGATAGAGGTCATTGACGATAATTGGGCTGGATTACTCTACGATGCTGGAAGCAGCATGAAGAATTACAATTTTGAATTTGACGTCAGCGTGAATAACCTTGAAAACGCTAAAGTAATCGGATCCGCATTTCATATTCAGAACGAAAAAAATATGTACGCAGTTGAATGGAGCAAAGACAATTTAACTTTGTTCAAGGTTGTAAATGGAGCTAAAACATCTTTACAAACGGTTCCGCTCTCGCGCTCTTCTTTTACGCCGTATGCGTTTAAGGTGGAAGCTGTAAACGGAACATTACGCGTATACATCAACAACTCAAAGAAGATTGAAACAACAGACAGTACTTTTACGAAAGGCGCTGCGGGCATCATGTCTCTTGGACAACCGCAAGCTGCTTTCAGCAATGTGAAGAAAAATAACTACGGGGATATGTACATAGAAGAAACCTATGAAGCTGTACTCGTTAACGATCCGATCCTCTACGATAAAATCTTTAAAGATGCGGAAAAAGATCCAATGGGTGCCGAAGAGTGGAGCTACAGCCATAATCCGAATTTCTTTGAAAATCCGGAAGGTATAAGCATTCATAATGGCCAAACCTATGGATCAACGATTAACGCCCTTGAAAAAGCGGGTGTCTACGAGATCAGCTTCCGTGCCCAGGACAACACAGGCTTGTCGGCCTACAACAGATGGTCGGAGCCGGTGAAAAAACTGCTCTACGTACATCGCAGACCGTTGGCGCAGCCGGACGTCCGCTTTACGGGAAATGTTTTCGCGGAGGGAGAGGCGCTTGATTATGAAACATTTGATACGTCTTATGATCCGGATATCGCGCATATCTTATCGGACAAAGTTTTCCGAACACGATGGGCTGATGAAAGCATATGGACAGCGGGGAAACGAGACTATTATAACCGTCCGGGCGTAGAGCTTATTGTGCAGGAACGAGTAAGGGACATACACGGCGCCTGGTCGTACTGGGGGCAGCATATCGTCTATAAGGATGCGCTGCCGCCGATCAATCAAACGAAGCCTGTCATGACCATTACCTCTCCTGCAGGGACTACTGCAGCGGCGCCTACCGCGCTCGCTAAGGAACCAATGATTAGATGGACCTACTTTGATGCAGAGAATGATCCGCAGGAGCAGTATCGGTTAACAGTATCGTATGTCGATAACAACGAAACAGCCCTGTATATTGAGCATGAAGGTAATGCACTAGCTTATTCTTTACTGGAGGGAAGTATCGTCCCCGGCCGTGTTGTTAAGGTGCAGGGGCAGGTCTACTCCGCAGGGGGATGGTCGAATTTAAGCAGCAGCCGATATTTCGTATTGGATCTGCCGCCGGAAACCTTTTTGCTTAATTTTAACGGCACTGACGCAGACCATCCGATTTACACGAATGCAAACCGTCCGCAGCTGCGCGTATTTACGGTAGATCCTGAAAATCATCCGATTACTGATATCGATTATGAGGTATTCAGAGCATCAACCGGCGCAAACTTAGTTGATACGAACTCAGCCACGGCTGCAGCCAGCTACACAACAGCAGCGCTGGAAGAAGGATTACACTATTGGAGAGCTAGGGCCAATGACAGCTACTTATGGGGATCGTATTCAAGAAACGGATTCTTCTTTGTAGATACGCTCAAACCAGACGACGTTAACGAACGATTGGTCATTGAGCCGACGGCCGTGACGGTGACATTTGATGCTTTTCGCGATGTGGAGCCTTCTTCAGGGCACGCGTCACGGACCTTCTATTTGCAAAAGGTGAATGCGGACGGCAGCGTAACGAATATTGATCTTAACGGAGATGGGACAACGGAATACAGCATTCCGCTTGCGCTTGACCGAAAGTTCTATCAAGTAACCGGATTAGCAGCCGGGCAGCAATATCGCCTGACCGTTCTTGATTATGACGCTGCCGGCAATGAAGGGCATTTCGCATATATTCATTTCGTTACCAACCGGCCGCCGACCGCAGCGTTTGATTGGACACCGAAACCGGTATACGAAGGGGATATGACCTCGTTCTTATCGAATGTAGGCGATGCTGACGGCAATCCGCTTTCCATTGCTTATGAGCTAACCAACCCTGCCGGAGCCAAAAGCAGCTACTCCTATACGGAATACGGTCCAAGCTATGAGGCAAGGGGGCCTTCTTTGAAGCTGACAACGGCTGGAACGTGGAGCATGACGATGACGGTTAGCGACGGTATTGCCGATCCAGTCAGCATCACCCAATCGCTGCAGGTGCTGCCGCTTGAGGTTATTGGCTATGTGAAGCATACGGACCTATGGGATAAGCGGCGCCGAGACTATAATGCGGCCCAAACGGGCCAGACCGATTCGCCGCGCTACTATTCGGTATTTTGGGCAGGAGAAAAGTTTATTCTGGAGGCGGATACGACTTCGACAGGTACGGCCACGAAGGCGGAGCGGGTCGAGGTGAAGATGACTGATTATGCAGCGGCGCTGCATAAAACGAATGACGCGCAAACGAGCTGGAGCGGCGAAATGTGGGACAATGCTTTCACTCAATTAAAGCAAGGAAAAATCAAGTTTTTGTTTACGGCTTATTTCACGAATGGAACCATGAAGGAAGCTGCTGTCGAGGTATCGATTGATGGCAATACGCTGAATACCGTCGGCGTTCACCGAGTCCAATAAAAAACAGCGAGGAGCTGCCCCGATGTGTTCTCATCAAACAGACGGGGCAGCTCCTGCTGCGTTATCAGCTTTTAATTTTCGAGAAAAACCTGCTGATGGCGTAATACGCCGCACCGCGAACGGCCGATTGATCCTGGAGCTCTGCGAACAAGATTCGCATCCGCTCCCGGTGATAAGGAAGCGTGCGCTGATCGACGGCAGCTTGTACTGCGGGCTCCAGCCATTCGGCGGCACGGCTCATACGATTGCCGATAATAACGACATTTGGGTTGAACACATTGACGATATTCGCAATGCCTGCGCCCAAATAATCGCCAATCGAGCGGATGAGCAAGGTAACGCCCTCATCGCCGTCAGCCGCCGCATCCAGCAGCTCCTCCAGGTTCTCAAAGCCTAGTAATGCCGCACGCTCAAGCAAAGCATTCTCGGATGCATACAGCTCCCAGCAGCCTCGGTTGCCGCAGCTGCAAGGCTTGCCGTCATATTCAATTGAGAGGTGGCCAAGCTCGCCGGAGAAACCGGAAGCCCCTTTGTACAGCTCTTTGTTCAAAATAATACCCGTTCCGATACCAATCCCGACGCTGACGTAAATTTGATTCGGTATGCCGCGTCCAGCACCGTATTTCTGCTCGCCCTGCGCACCCGCGTTCGCTTCGTTGTCAATGGTAACCGGGATGTTGAAGCGCTCCTCGAGCAGCTGCTGCAGCCCGATCTGACGCCACTTCAAATTCGGCGCGAACAGAATTGTGCCGTTATCGTCGACGATACCCGGAACGCCGACACCGATGCCCACGACGCCATATGGACTCTCCGGCGATTCATTCATAAGCAGCTCGATGCATGCCGTGAGCTGTCCCAGCACAAACCCGGCATCCTGCTGCTTCAGACTGCGCTGGTGCTCGGCAATTACGTTGCCTTCAAGGTCGACCAGCAGGCCGCGAATATAGTTAACGCCGAGGTCAACGCCGACGGCATAGCCCGCGGTTCCGTTAAACAGCAGCATGACCGGCTTGCGCCCGCCGCTTGATTGCCCGGGACCGTTCTCTACGACAAGATGGCTGTCAATCAAATCCTGAACGAGGCTGGAAACCGTCGCTTTATTGAGTCCGGTAAGCTCGGATATTTGCGCTCGCGACAGCGGCGCATGCCCGAGCACGGCTTCTAACACGATTGCCGTATTTATTTTTTTGATGAGCGCTAAGTCTCCTGTTGATTTTGTTTTCAATTAAGAAAGCCTCCGTCCAAGTCACAATATTTAGTATTGTATCACGAAATATCGATTATAGAGCCTGCCCGTACCGCATACTGTTAACTGCGACGCGAGCAGATAATAACGTTACAGCTAGTTTATCACAAAAAACTTAGTTTGTTTAATAGACAAACTAAGTTCGGACGTGTTATTCTTGCAGTAAGCACTTTCAAAATATCGAATTCCGTGAAGGAGGATTTTGTTTTCTATGAGCTATTTCAAAAACATCAACACAATCCAGTTTGAAGGTAAGGGCTCGGACAATCCGCTGGCATTCAAACATTACGATCCTAACCAAGTCATCCTAGGCAAAACGATGGAAGAGCACCTGCGCTTCGCAGTTGCATACTGGCATACTTTTAACGCTAATGGTACAGACCCGTTCGGCGCGGGAACTATGGTTCGCGGCTGGGATCAATATAACGGCCTTGACCGTGCGAAAGCGCGCGTTGAAGCTAACTTTGAATTCATGAATAAATTGAACATTCCTTTCTATGCTTTCCATGATGCGGACATCGCGCCTGAAGGCGAAACCTTGCAGGAAACGAACAAAAACCTTGACGTGATCGTTGCTATGCTCAAGGACAACATGAAGTCCTCCGGTAAAAAGCTGCTGTGGAACACGGTGAACATGTTCTCGAATCCGCGTTTCGTTCACGGCGCAGGCACAACTTGCAACGCAGATGTTTATGCATACGCCGGCGCGCAGTTGAAAAAAGGTCTTGAGGTTGGTAAAGAGCTTGGCGCGGAAAACTATGTATTCTGGGGCGGACGTGAAGGCTACGAAACGCTTCTTAACACGGATATGGGCTTTGAGCTGGATAACCTGGCGCGCTTGTACCATATGGCGATTGCATACGCGAAGGAAATCGGCTTCGACGCTCAATTCCTGATCGAGCCAAAACCGAAAGAGCCTACCAAGCACCAATATGATTACGATGCGGCTACAACGATCTCTTTCCTTCAAAAATACGGCTTGAAGGACCACTTTAAGCTTAATCTTGAAGCGAACCATGCGACGCTTGCAGGCCACACGTTCGAGCACGAAATTCGTACAGCTGCGATCAACGGCATGCTTGGATCGCTTGATGCGAACCAAGGTGATCTATTGCTCGGCTGGGATACCGATGAATTCCCGACTGACCTTTACTCCACTACACTGACGATGTTTGAAGTATTGAAAGCTGGCGGCATCGGCCGCGGCGGCGTTAACTTCGACGCGAAGGTCCGCCGGGGTTCATTCGAAGCGGAAGATCTATTCCTGGGCCACATCGCCGGTATGGACAGCTTCGCTTGGGGTCTTAAAGCGGCTGCGAAATTGACGGAAGAGAAAATTCTCGACAACATCGTCGACAACCGTTACCGCAGCTTCAAAGAAGGCATCGGTGCAGAAATCGTGTCCGGCAAAGCGACGCTTGCTTCGCTTGAGCAATATGCGCTTCAAAACAATCCGATCAAGAACGAGTCAGGCCGTCAAGAACGGATCCGCCTTGTACTGAGCGAAGTTATTTTCAGCGTTTAAGCCCGGGAGGATTGCTTTCATATGAGCTATGTTATTGGTATAGATTTAGGAACGAGCGCCGTAAAGGTGCTGCTCGTTGACCAAAGCGGCACGGTAGCCGGGGAAGCAACGCGCAGCTACCCGCTGTTCCATGAGCATTCCGGTTGGAGCGAGCAGCGGGCGGATGATTGGGTAGACGGAACGGTCGCTGCCCTGCGCGAGCTCACTTCTGCTGCAGGCATCGATGCAGACGCAATCGAAGGCATTAGCTTCTCCGGCCAAATGCACGGTCTCGTGCTGCTGGACGGTGAAGGGAATCCCGTTCGCCATGCTATTTTATGGAATGACACGCGTACGACTGAGCAGTGCCGTGAAATCGAACGCACGCTTGGAGACAAGCTGCTTCGCGTAACCCGCAATCCGGCGCTGGAGGGCTTTACGCTTCCGAAAATATTGTGGGTGCGCGAGAACGAGCCGGAAGCCTTCGCGAAAGCGAAGCTGTTCCTTCTTCCGAAGGACTATCTCCGTTACCGGTTGACCGGCGAGCTGCATATGGATTACTCCGATGCCGCGGGTACGCTCCTTCTTGATGTGGCCGGAAAGGCGTGGAGCAGCGAGGTGCTTGAAGCATTTAGCCTTCCAGGCAGCTTCTGTCCGCCGCTTGTCGAGTCGCATGGGCTAGTCGGAACGCTGCTGCCGCAGTTTGCGGAGAGCACGGGCCTGCCTGCATCGACGAAAGTGTTTGCGGGCGGTGCCGATAACGCATGCGGAGCGATTGGCTCGGGTATTTTGTCCGAAGGCTTGACGCTTTGCAGCATCGGTACATCCGGCGTCATTCTCTCCTATGAGAATGAAAAGACGAAGGATTTTGCCGGCAAGGTGCATTTCTTTAATCACGGCAAAGAGGATTCCTTCTATGCAATGGGCGTTACGCTGGCCGCCGGCTATAGCCTTAGCTGGTTTAAGAAAACATTCGCGCCGAATGAATCCTTCGATCAACTGCTTGAAGGCGTAGGCGCCGTGAAGCCGGGAGCGGGCGGCTTGCTGTTCACTCCATATCTCGTCGGCGAACGGACACCGCATCCTGATTCACTAATACGTGCGAGCTTTATCGGTGTTGACGGTTCGCATGAGCGCATTCACTTTGCCCGTGCGGTCATGGAAGGTATCACCTTCTCGCTTAACGAGTCTGTCGATCTGTTCAGACGTGCCGGCAAAACGGTCGATACGGTTATTTCCATCGGCGGAGGCGCACAAAATCCGGTTTGGCTGCAAATGCAGGCCGATATTTTCGATGCTAAGGTCGTTGCGCTCGAGAATGAGCAGGGGCCTGGCCTAGGCGCTGCAATGCTCGCGGCTTACGGCTCCGGCTGGTTCGACAGTTTAGAATCCTGTGCGGATAAATTTGTGAAGCACGCGGATTTGTATTCGCCGCAGCCTGAAGCGGTAGCTGCTTACGCAGGTATCTTCAAAATCTATCAGCAGGTCTATGAGCAAACGCGCGGTTTGAATGAGGCGCTGGCGCCTTATCGCGGCTAAGCTTATTCGATAAAAGGGACTGTTATCCTCATCGGAGGACGACAGTCCCTTCTTATTTGAGATGAGGAACGGAGCTGCTTTTAACGTTTAAAGCAGCTCCATATCGTTTCGGGTCGCACACCCAGCTCTCCGGCAATCAATTCAGCCGTTAGACGCTGGGGCTTTTTTATTTTGCCGTTGCGAATTTTGGAAATGGTCGTAAGAGAGATGAGCGTAGATTGAGCGAGTGAGGTTACAGAAATATTTTTGCTAAGCATAAGCATGCGGAGCTTGTACGACGGGTCTTCCTCTTGGTTGTTTAGATGAAGGCTTGTCAGGATGACAACAAAGCTTTTAAAGCTTCGGTTGCCATTGTAAAAAGGCTGAATCACCGCATCGGTGCTGTAATAGCGGTCCCCAAGCATAAGCTGAAAGTCGATGGATTCGGCCGTACGGTTGTTTTTGGCATATTCAAATACCCTCTTTAGCTTACTCCGCTCATGGTCTGCAACGAGGTCGAATAATGATCTGTTCACATAAGAGTAGGAGTGCTGCTGCACAGGGGCATAATAATGTTTTAAGCTCATGATGCCGTAACGCTCATTTACGACCAAGGACGCCATAATCTTATTATGCATAATATATTCGTCAATCCATTTCGCCTCGCGCAAATCTTTGCAAATGATAACATAAACCTTACGTTCACCGAGCTGCAGCATGCGGCAGGACATGTGCACGTCTGCGGGAGTCGACATTTTCGTTACAAGCTTGCATTCAAGCAAGGGGGAGAAGGCGTGCTCGTCAGCAAGCTGGCAAACGGCTTTTTCAAAGGAAAGTCCCGCCTCCTGCACCGTGATGATCGTGGAAGGATCGAGCTGCAAGAGATCCGATTTCTTAAAGCCGGAAAAGGCTGTAAAGGCTTGATTGACATCGCGAATAGACCAACGGGCTTCGTCCGACTCGACGATAAGCATTGGATCTGAAAGTAAATAAAATAGATGATTCATCGATGACACCGTCCCATCAGTTAGCGTATACCGAATGTGTATGTGATAATTATGTCATAAAAGCTCACACAATGACATAGTTATTTGTGAAAAAATAATGTCATGATTTTTGGTAACTGGGGCATGCTATTCCAGATACAAGAAAGGATGATAACATTTGTCTATAAACTCAGCCTTATTATTTGATTTTAACGACGCTCAGAGCGCGGCGCTTGCTTGCGAGACGCTGCGGGAGCTCGGCTACGAGACCGTTCTACATGATGACAGCCGCATGCATGTTCATTTAGAGGGAAGTGATCTGACATCGGCTCTCGAGATTGCGCAAGCTCATGGCGGACAGCTTGTCGAGCAATCGCATATCGATGCGGGCGCCATGACGGACAGTGCCTATTCGCTGGATGCGATCGCGATTCCGGCGCATCTCGTGAATGAGGATTGGACAGCGGATGGACAAGCCGAATATGCTGATCAGCTGCACAATCGTGACGATGATGCTGATTACAAGGAGGAGTTTCTTCCGGATTCCGGTACGTATGATCATTTCTCGGGGGATGTGCGGATTTAACGGTCTGTTCGTTACATAAACAAAAAAAGGCTGTTCCAACGTTTTGCGACGCTTGAGACAGCCTTTTTTGCATTTTAGTGGAGCACCGCGTTTAGTCCTGCTGTGTAGCCGGTCGAGAAGGCCGCGGTAATGTTGTAACCTCCGGTATAGCCGTGTATATCCAAAATTTCTCCGCAAAAATATAGCCCGTTCATCAGCTTCGATTGCATCGTCTTCGGATCGACTTCCTTTAAATTAATGCCTCCGCCGGTAACGAATGCGTCTTCTATAGAAAGCGAGCCATACACCCTGATCGGAAAATGCTTGATAAGCTGCGATAGAGCTAGCCAATCCTGCTTTGGGATATTGTCATAAGTAAGACTATCCGGCAATCCGGCCTTCTGAAGGAGAATCGGAATCATTTTTTCCGGCAAATAGCCTTTCAGTACGTTTTTAATCGTTTTTTTGGATTCAAGCTGGGTGAGTTTAAGCGTTTCCTGGTAGACCTCGTCTTTGCTCTTATCCGGCATGAGGTCGATTGCCACCTCGATATTGCCCGTGTTAAACTGCTTCAGCGCTTTCACCACGAACTGGCTGCACCGCAGCACGATAGGACCCGAAATGCCAAAGTGAGTAAAGAGCATATCGCCATGATGCTGGATGATTTGTTTGCCCTTCGGGCTCCAAACCGATAGCGCTACGTCCCGCAGGGAAAGGCCCTGCAGCTCCTTGCTCACGATGAAAGGCTCATTCGACGTTAACGGAACCTCGGTTGGGAAAAGCTCCGTAATCGTATGGCCGGCTTTCTCCGCCCAAGCATAGCCGTCGCCGGTTGAGCCGGTCTGAGGCACCGATTTGCCGCCGGAGGCTACAATTACGCTTCTGCTGCGGAAAGTCTCGCCTGATTTCACGCGCACGCCGGTTACTTTTCCATCTCCATACATGATATGATCGACGGGAGCGTTCAAAATGATTTTGACGCCTTGCTTGCGAACTTGGTTAACAAGCGTATCTACGACCGTCTTAGCTTTGTCCGATACCGGGAACATGCGCCCGTTGTCCTCTTCCTTAAGGGCAATCCCGAGATTCTCGAAAAAGGCGATAATATCCTTATTGTTGAAATTGGAAAAGGTGCTGTGCAGAAAGCGGCCATTACCGGGAATATGCTTAATGAGCTCGTCCAAATCTTTATTATTCGTTACATTACACCGGCCGCCGCCGGAAATGCCCAGCTTACGGCCTAATTTATCGCCTTTATCGAGGAGAAGCACCTTAGCGCCATCCTTGCTCGCGGCGATGCTGGCCATTAACCCGGCGGAGCCGCCGCCAATTACAATTGCATCATATTGCATCGATTTCCACCTGCTATATTATTAATAGAATATATAATACCACAAAAGAAGGGCGGCGTTCTGATGCTGCGTGACGAATGGCAAATAACAGGCGCAAAAGGAACGGTATTATTTTTGCGGGAATGGAAGCCAAAAGCGCGGGACGTAAAAGCAGTCGTTTGCCTCGTGCACGGGATGGGAGAGCACGGCGACCGTTACGGACATGTTGCGGCTCTCTTTGCGGAGGCAGGCTTTGCGCTGATAGCGCTTGACCAGCACGGACATGGCCGGTCATCAGGCAAACGGGGACATATCCTGTCACTTGCCGCAGCGGCTAGCGATGCAGCTCTCATGATTGAAGACGCAGGCAAGCGGCACGCTGGTGTGCCTATCTTCTTATACGGCCATAGCATGGGCGGGAATGTGGCTTTAAATTGCGCGCTGCGTCTTCAGCCGCCTATTAAAGGACTCATTCTGACTAGTCCTTGGCTGCGGCTGGCGTTCAAGCCGCATCCGGCGGTGGAGTGGATGGGACGAAGGCTTGCGTCTGTCATGCCGAAGCTGCAGCAATCGACAGGCTTAAATCCGGCCGATTTATTCCGCCCCGGCTATGCTCATGCTGCTCCCATCGTGGAAGATCCGTTATGCCATACGAAAATTACGCTGCATGCCTATAATGAGATTTGCGCTGGCGGCGAGTGGGCGCTTGCGAACGCTTCTGAACTCCGGGTTCCGCTGCTGCTCCTGCATGGCACCTCCGACCGGGTTACTTCTTTGGAGGCAAGCAGCCTGCTTGCTGAAAGGCTTGGCGAGATCTGTCATTTTAGACGATGGGACGGTGGATTTCACGAGCTGCACAACGATATGGAGGGCGATAAGGCTATACATGAGTTAATAAATTGGTTAGACGGACAATTGTAAATAGATGCCTTTTGTGTTTTAATCGGATTAAAAGGTTCATATATCAGATAAGGATTTCTTCCATTAAAATAACTAAATAGGTGTCATGCAATCGGAGCGCGAGTAGGGGGAACAGATTGTCCGTGTTAAAGGAATTGCTGTTACAATTCATTTTATCCTTATTGCCTGTTTTTGCCTTCCAGCTTTGGCATGATAAAGAGCAGAGCTGGAAGGGTATGTCTATTTTCATGGGCATTTTTTGTGGTGCGTCGATGGTGCTTTGCATGATAACCGCGCCAAACGTTTTCGGCTATGAAGTCGATTTTCGTATCATTCCGTATTTGATCGGCTCGCTTTATGGCGGATTACCGACGCTTGCCGCATTATCCTTCATCTATATCGGCATGAGAATTCCGATGCTGGACAGCGTATGGGAAACGGTTAGCTTCATCCTGTTCATCGTTGGATTTGTTCCGCTTGTTGTGCTTTCAATCCGTTCTTTCAGTCGTGCGCCAGTTGCCCGCAAGAAGCGTAAAGCTATGCTTCTGATGGCGGCAATGATGCTTTATTTCATCGTTACGATAACGGGCTACGTCTCATTTAGCGGAGCAGCGTGGACGACGATGATGACTATGCTTCTCGCATTGGCTGTAGCCACGGCGTTAGCGGCAACCTGGCTGTCCATTTTTATGATTGAGAGTGTAAAGGAGAAGCAGCTGCTCCATATTGAAGTGAAGCGGCTGTCTGCTAATTATCGCGATGAAGTGGAGAAGCTGCAGCAATTTATTGACGAGACGTCATTTGGCGTAATCGTCATTGATCCTGAAGGACGGATCACTAATTTTAACGAGACGGCGATGCAGCTTTTAAGCTTACGCCCGGAGTATACCGGAGCAAAGCAGCTGCTGGGCGAACCGTTTCCTGTCATATTTCAGAGCGGACAATGCGAGGTTTTCCTCAAAATGCTTTATCAAGCGCTTAATGGCAATAAGTCCTCTTTAGTTCCATTCGTGAGTGGCGATAAAAAACTGCTGCTATCAACAATTTCGCTGCGGACGTCCTTAAACGAACAAAATGCGGGAGCGGCGCTAATTGCGCAGGATGTGACCGAGCTGCGCCAGCTGCAGGATGAGATTGGCCGCATGGAGCGGCTCAGCTTAGTCGGTCAGATGGCCGCGAGCATCACGCATGAGATTCGCAATCCGATGGCGGTGATACGCGGTTTTGTCCAGTTGATTCAGGAACGCAGCCCGAAAAACCAACAGGAATATTTTCGAATCATCATGGAAGAACTTGACCGCGCAAATATGATTATTAGCGATTTTCTGTCGCTTGCTCAGAATAGGTCGCTCACGATGGAGCCGTCGTCATTGCATGATATTATTAGTGAACTCATTCCGCTTCTAAATGCTGACGCGAATATGCGGGGACAAACGATTGAAGTGAGCCTTTGCAAAGATTTGCCGATGATTATGCTAAACGACAGAGAAATTAAGCAGCTGTTTCTCAACATTTCCCGCAACGGTATGGAAGCGATGGGCGATAAAGGCTCATTGCGCATAAGCACTTCCTATTGCGGCAGCAAAATCGAGCTGCGGATAGCCGATCAAGGCGTTGGCATGTCGCCCGACCAGATGAAGCATTTATTCGAGCCGTTTTTTTCAACAAAGACGCAGGGCACCGGTCTTGGGCTTCCGCTGTGCTTAAGTATCGCGGAGCGTCATAACGGACGGATCGACGTCGAATCAAAGGAGGGAGTAGGAACGGCTTTTATCGTAACTTTTTTCCTGCCGGAGGAGAAAGCAAGTTAAGATATACATAAAGCAGAGGACTGTAAATGAATGAAACGTTCATTTGCGGTTTTTTTTATAAGGGGATAAGGGGAGATAAATGTGGAAATACGTATG
>Ga0310900_10000283_pt1 | contig 15987 bp, 13 predicted proteins | sample C24D1metaG_FD_203879 | JGI IMG/M metagenome (GOLD analysis project Ga0310900, IMG submission 203879) | Lab incubated soil microbial communities from West Virginia University Organic Research Farm, Morgantown, WV, United States - C24D1 | ecosystem: Environmental > Terrestrial > Soil >...
GTTTCCGGGACCGACTGAGTGTGCGCCGGCGTTTGCGAGGTATATCGCGCGCGCGGCGAATGTGAGCAACCCGTTGGAAGAACTCAGCGCCCAGCGCGCGCGGGTGATGGCGCGCTTGTCGCCCCTGACCGACGAGCAGGCGCAGTTCCGCTATGAGCAGGGAAAGTGGAGCGTCAAGGAATTGATCAACCACCTCTCCGACGCGGAACGGGTCTTCGCGTATCGGATGCTCCGGATCGGACGCGGCGACAGAACGCCTTTGCCTGGCTTCGAGGAGAACGACTACGCGCGGGCGGCGAAGTCAGATCGGCGACGGTTCAGCGATGTGCTCGCCGAATGGGCCGTGGTGCGCGACGGCACGGCCGCCCTCGCGGCCAGCCTTCCCGAAGGTGATTGGACGAACACGGGCACGTCGAACGATGCGCCCATGTCGGCACGCGCACTGCTCTACATCATCCTCGGACACACCGAGCATCACCTCACGGTTCTGGCCGATCGCTACGGCGTTCGTTGAGGTATCCTCTCCATCTATGAAGCGATTCATCACAACGTGTGTGGCAAGTGCGGCCCTCGTGGCCACGATGATTCCACTTGCCGCGCAGAATAATCCCGCGACGGCAGCGGGGCCGGCCGTGCAGGGACAGGGCGGCGGCGGTGGCGCCCGAGGTGGCGGTGGCGGCCGCGGCGGCGGCCGGGGACGAACCCCGTCGGCCGTCCGTTCCATTCCTGCCGAAACGACGGCAGCGAAGGTCAAGGATCCGAACTGGCAGGCGCCGCGTACGCCGTGGGGGCATCCCGATCTGCAGGGAACGTTCAGCACCGACGACATGCGCGGCATCCCGCAGGATCGTCCGGCGAATCAGGCCGATCGCCTGGCGCTGACGCCCGAAGAGTTCCTCCAGCGCGCGAGCGGCGACGAAGCCAGCCGGTTCGGCGCGGTGAATCAGGAATCGTTCCTGCGCAACGAGTTCGGCATCCGCACCTTCGGGTACACCTCGATCGTGATCGAGCCGGCGAACGGCCGGCGCCCGGCCATCACGGCCAAGGCCCAGGCGCGCCAGAAGGCACAGGCAGGCGTCGGGACTTTCGGCACGCGTCCGCTGAACGGCTTCGACGACTTCTCGCTCTACGACCGCTGCATCACGCGTGGCATCTCGAGCATCACGCCAGTGCTCTACGGCAACGGCGTGCGCTTCGTGCAGAGCCCGACCGAGATCGTGATGACCTACGAGATGATCCACGACTCGCGCGTGATCTATCTCGATGGCCGTCCGAAGGTGGGAGCAAAAATCAGGACCTGGCTTGGCGATTCCCGCGGCCGCTGGGAAGGCGACACGCTCGTCGTCGAAACGACGAATCTCGACGAGCGCAGCCCCGCTGTCGGCGGCGTGCCGGCCAGCCCGACGATGAAGCTGACCGAGTGGTTCACGCGCGTCGATCCGCAGATGATCGAGTACAGGCTGCGCGTCGAGGATCCAGAGATGGTGACGGCGCCGTTCACGATGCGCTATATGCTCTCGACACAGCCCGACTATCCCGAGGTCTACGAGTACAGCTGCCACGAGGGCAACACTGCCGTCGAGCACGGACTGCGCAGCGAGCGCATCTACGACCAGGAAGAAGCTGAGGCGCGCGCGAAGGGCCTGCCGATTCCGCCGCGGCCGTCGCGCATGGAGGTGTACGGCGCGCCCGATCGGAGCCTCAAGGTTCGCGACGTCAACTCGGAGCCGCTGAAGAAGTAAGACAGATGTAGTGTCCGCCTTCAGGCGGACCTGTTTGCTGAGAGCCGGCTGTCACCTAGCCGGCTCTTCGTGTTCTACGAGGATTCAATAGCAGCCATGTCAGAACTGAATCGCCGTGACTTTCTGGCCCTTGCCGCCGTTCCGCTCATGTCTCAGGTCCGGCTGAAGCCGGACGCTGCGTTCCAGCGCGGTCAGGCACCTGTTACGCCGGCGGGGCTCCAGGTGTGCATGCACGAGGCGAGCTCCGAGCGATTTGACTTCCGCGCGGCGATGGAGGGCTACGCCAAGGCGGGCGTTCGACTCGTCGAGCCGAACCTTCTCAAAGTGCAGGAGTTCGCGCAGAAGCAGGGTGGTCCTGCGGCGGCGAAGCGATTACTGGACGATCTGGGATTGCGCCCCGCGTCCACCAGCAATCAGCTTTTCCTGATGGAGCCGGGCGAACAGCGCCTGAAGAGCATCGAGGAGCTGAAATGGAAGGTCGAACTGATTCAGGCAATCGGCGGCGATCGCCTGGTGACGCCGTCAGCCGGCACCGGCACGTACACTGAAGACGACTTCAAGCGCGGCATCGACCATATGCGCGAAGCAGCGGAGATCGCCAGGCCGTTCGGCGTCACGCTGATGTTGGAGTTCGCACGCACGTCAAGATTCGCGGGGTCGTTGCCCACGGCCCTCTCGCTTGTTCGTGAGACCAAGCATCCCAACTACCGCGTGATGATGGACACCTATCACTTCTGGGGCGGCATCAGTAAGTTCGAGGACCTCGAGCTGCTCCGCGACGGCGAGCTGCACCACCTGCATTTCGAGGACGTGCCCGCCACCCCGTATCGAGAGCTGCAGGGGCAGCCGCATCGGGTGTTCCCCGGCGAGGGCATTGCCCCGCTGCGCCGCATTATCGAGGTGCTGAAGGCGAAGAAGTACACCGGCGCCGTCTCGTTCGAGACGTTCAACCCGGACGTGCAGGCGACGGACCCGTATCAGGTGGCGATGCGGGTGCGGAAGGCGATAGAGCCGCTCATCACCTAGGCCTAAGGAAGAAGGCCCAGGGCCTAAGGGCTGGACCAGGAATCAGCAGTCAGGGGTCAGGGTCAGGGGAAAGTCACCGTCACCGCGATGATCATCTGGATGTACTCACCGGCAAACAGTGTTCGCGTGTATTCCCACTGGCGCACGGCGTCCAACGCCGCCTGATCGAGCAGCGGGATTCCTCGCAGCACTTTCGCATCGGCGACCTTGCCATCGACGCCGACCGTCGCTTCGACGATGACGGTTCCTGTCACACGCGCCTGCTGAGCGGCTGCAGGGTAGATCGGCGCAACGTGCTTGATTCGCCTTGGAGCCAGCCCGCCAGAACCAACACGCAATGGGCGGGTCACGTACTCGGTCGCGACTGCCTCGCTGCCAGTCTTAAATGAAAACTCTACGAAGAAGCGGATTGGTCCACTAGTGGGTGAGTCGTAGGTCCAGCGACGCACTGCGGCAGCCGCCTCACGTATGAACGCATCACTGGCGGCGTACAGCGCAGCCGGGCTGCCTGGTGTTCCTGTCGCTGAGATCGAAATGGGATCTCTGAGTCTCCGGATCTCGGTGACACGTCCGCTGTCGTCGACCGTCACCACGAAATCGACCCGGCCGCTGGCGCCAAATCCACTTGCTTCCGGCGGGTAGATCGCAGCGACCGAAAAGGCCTTGCGAGGAATCGGATTGTCGGCAGATGCCGGACGCGCCAGCGTCTCCAGCGGTCCGGCAGTGTCGCGCACGTCCTGCGCGCTGAGACTGGCGGCGACGAAGATCGCCGCCAGGCAACCGCGGAGCATCGGGCGCCGTGCCTTCGCTATTGCGCCGTCGGAGGCAGCGTGAATGCCACCGTCACGGTCATGATCACCGGAGTGGGCGCGCCGTTGAGCAGCGTCGGCGTGTATTCCCACTGCCGCACTGCATCGATGGCCGCCTGATCGAGCAGCGGGACCGATCGCAGGATCTTCACCTCGGTGACCCTGCCGTCCGCGCCGACAGTCACTTCCCCAATCACCACGCCCGACACTCGGGCAGACTGCGCGATTTGTGGATAGACCGGTTCCACCTTCTTCACGAGCGATGGCGCCTTGATCTGGCCACCCACGCGTATCGGCTGGTTCGGCCCGCCAGGCGCTGCGGGAGGGGCGGGGAGGCCGCCGATGCCACTACTGAGATTCCCCCCGGTGGTCGTCGTTTGTGTCGAGACTGTTTCGAGGCCCGGCTTGAACAGGAACGACACCGAGAAGCTGATCGGGGCGCGGGCAGGCGGATCGTACTGCCAGCGGCTCAGCGCTCCTGCCGCCTCGCGCACGAACCCTTCCGCGGCGACCCGCAGCGCGGTCGGCGTCGGGGCCGGTACTGCCGGCGACATGACGAGCGGGTCACGCGCTTTGCGGATCTCCACGACCCGTCCGGTGGCGTCGAGCGTGGCAACGAGCGTGACCGTTGCGGTGCCGTCGATGCCCCGGGCATCCGCCGGGTACACCGGCGCAATCGAATAGCTTCGGCGCGGAATCGGGTTCTCGGGAGTAATCGGGTTCGACTGCTTTTCGATTGGCCCGATGGTGTCGAGCGGCTGCTGCGCCGCCAGAACCGACGTGACGGTGACCACCCCGAGAAGACCGTAGAGTAGCGTGCGCAGTGAAGACATTCCGCCTCCTTCGTCCCTAGGACACCGGTCCCGGGTGAATGTTCCCACGAATCGGGTATAGTCCGGTGCCTCTGGAGCCTTGTATGAGACGAATTGCCTGCGTCCTCGGCTGTCTGATGTTTGTCGTTCCTTTGCTGGCACAGCGGCCTTCGGATCCGGCTCTGCTGGTGCCGGAAGCCGCCGCTGAGCTCGATTACGTCTTCGCACCGGAGTCCATCAAGCTGCCTGAGGGGTCGAAGATGGGTGCCGCGGCCGCAGTGGCGTTCGATGCCCGCGGGCACATCTACGTTCTGACGCGCGGCGCTCAGGCGTTCTTCGAGTTCGACGAGAAGGGCGCGTTCGTCCGCTCCTTCGGCGACGGCATGTTCACGCGCTCGCACGGCCTGAAGATCGACCGCGACGGCAATCTCTGGGCGACCGACGTCGGCGCGCACACGGTGGTGAAGCTGAACCCGGCCGGGCAGGTGCTGCTGACAATCGGCACCAAGGGTGAGGCGGGCGAGTGGAACGAGGCCGCCGGCTCTCGCAAATTGAATCAGCCGAACGACATCGCGATCGCCGCCAACGGCGACGTGTTCATCGCCCAGGGTCACACGCCGGGCGCACGCGGCGACGCACGCGTCCTCAAGTTCGACAAGAACGGCACGTTCATCAAGTCGTGGGGAGGCAAGGGCAAGGACCCTGGCCAGTTCGAGGTCGCGCACGGGATCGTCATCGATCCGCAGGGGATGCTGTGGGTCATGGACCGCGAGAACTCGCGCATCCAGGTCTTCACCACCGATGGCGCGTTCGTCCGCGAGCAGAAGTACAAGGGGCTGCCCTGCAGCGTCGTCTTCGGCCGCAACGAGGCGTTCATGGTGAACGGCTTCACGGGCCAGATCGTCCGCCTCGACACGAGCGGCAAGGTGCTGGCGGCGATGGGGAAGCCTGGCAACGCGCCGGGTGAATTCGGCGAGGCGCATTTCATCGCCATCAGCCCGCGCAACGATCTCTATGTCGCCGATTCCGTGAACGGACAGTTGATGAAGTTCGTCCGCAAGCAGTAGCCATGCACCCCAGGCGCCTGACGCCGATTCTCAACGTCTCGAACATCCAGGAGAGCTTCGCCTGGTTCGAGAAGCTCGGTTGGGAGAAGGCGTGGGCGTGGGGCGAGCCAGAGAGCTTCGGCGGAGTCTGCGCCGGCCCGCTCGAGATTTTCCTGTGCCAGGGCGCCCAGGGCGGCCGCGGGCGAAGCACGGTGACGCAGACGTTCGGGCCCGACGGCAACGACGCTGCCGAGAAGGGCGTCTGGATGTCGATCTGGGTGGACGACGTGGATGCGATCTACCTGCGGTGCGTCGAGCAGGGGCTCGAGGTCACGTGGCCGCCGACCGACATGCCGTGGAACGTGCGCGAGATGCACGTCCGCCATCCCGACGGGCATGTCTTCCGGATCAGCAAGGGGATTGAAGAAGAATAGGCGTCGGTGCAAGGGACCCGACGCTGGTCGGTGCAATAGAGCCCGCGGTCAGTGCAATGTGGATCCTGGCGGTGCAATGGGTGGGGGTCGAGGGTTTCTCAAGGCAGAACTTCCAGCTCCGCGACGTATTCGAGCTCATCGTCCGCGCTCCCGATCCAGGGGTCGATGAGGATCCGCGTGGGGTACCCGAAGCGCGCGTCGAAGGAAATCTCGACCTTGTCGGCGTCGCTTCGCGCGGCGCGTTCCGCTTCGGCGAACAGTTGCGTCACAGTTCGCAGCGCAGGGTTCAGGCTGCCGCCGTCGTGCCGATGACCGCCGGAACTGTGTCGGACGACGAGCCCTTCGACTCTCGATGTCCACGGAACACCGGGGTCGCAGAAGCAGACGCGCGAGACTTTCAGCTGATAGCTCGAAGGTCGCACGTCGAGCCACCGTTCGTACTGACGCTCGAGTTTGTCGATTAGGTGCGTGCGATCAGAGGGTATGTGACGCGCTTCTTCGACAGGGCGATTCCGGAGGTCTGGTGGAATCGGCGGCGACGGCTGGCTGCAGCCCGCGGCCAGTAACAGGCAACTCGCGACGGTCACACTTCGCATCTGGATTTGTAGACACCTGATACCACAAAGCGGTTCGGTCGATTTCCGACGGCTGGAGATCGGTCTGCCTACGCGCCCAGCTGGCGCATGTCCGCATCGCCATTCGATTTCTGGCGAGCATGTCGTGGCCTGCAGTCGTGACGCCAGACGCCGATCGGCATACCGGCCAGGGCCGGCCTCTGAAACTTCCGCCCCGAAGCCGTGTTCATGCTCAAACGGAGTGTGCACGTGGCGCTGGCGTCCCTTGAATTCCTGATTCTGATCGGCGTGTTCCTCGCTGACGATGCCGGGTTTATTCCAGTGTCGAAGACTCCGGTTCTTCTGGCGATAGCGTGGATCTCACTCCGGCTGCGTGGACTTCGATGGAGTAACGCCGGACTCGTGCGCCCGGCTCGCTGGTGGCACGCCATCGCCCTCGGCACCGCAGCCGGCATCGCCATGGAGCTGCTGGCGCTCGCGGTGACCGAGCCGCTGATTGCCCGTCTGACCGGAACCTACCCCGGTCTGGAGGAGTTCCGCCCGCTCGTCGGCAACCTGGGCCTGACGCTGCTGCTCATTGCCGTGAGCTGGGTTCTCGCGGCATTCGGCGAAGAGATGTTCTACCGTGGCTATCTGATGCACCGCGTCGCGCAGTTGGCCGGCGGCGCGGGCGGGTGGCTGGTCGCGCTTGCGGTCGCCACCGTGATGTTCGGGTGGGCGCATTATGCCGGTCAGGATTTGGCTGGTGCGCTGCAGGAGGGACTATCCGGACTGCTGCTCGGCGTGCTGTTTCTTGCCAGCGGCCGCACGCTCGCCGTGCCGATCATCGCGCACGGCGTTTCCAACACCGTCGCGTTCATCTTGATCTATGCGGGCCGCTACCCGGGTGTTGGATAGAAACGCGAAGGGCGCCGTAAGGCGCCCTTCGCAACTACCAACTCGCTAACTATTCAACTACTCAGCTTTCGTCTTGAACGAGAACGTGTGGCTCACGACGTGAAGCACCGAGACAGGATTGCCATACACCATGGACGGCTCGTATCGCGCCTGCATCGTGGCTTCGATGGCCGCCTGATCGAGCAGCGGCACCGACTGCAGCACGCGTGCGTCGGCGACGCGGCCGTCTGGGCCGATGACGATCTCCAGCTGCACCGTTCCCTGAACACGCTTGTCGAGCGCGGTCTTCGGATAGACAGGCTTCACGTACTTCGTTCGCTTCGGCGGATTGATCTGCCCGGTGGGGAGAGCGCCCTGTGAGGCCGCCCAGGGGCCCGGCGCGGCTTCCGCCGGCAGTACTTCGGCGCGATCGGTCAGCGCGTATCGGGTCTGGCCGCCCGCGAAGCCGAACGACACGGGGAAGGTTGACGGGCCAGCTGCTGGCTCGTCAAACCGGAGGTTCCTGAGCGCGAGAGAGGTCGATTCCATGACCGCGTCAGCAGCGACCGTGCGCGCCGCCGCGTCGCTTGGAGACCCGATGGCCGTCTGGATCAACACACCCTGTGTGCGCCTGGCCTCCACCACACGGCCGGACTTGTCGACGGTCACCTGAACGACCAGGGCCGCACGCGCACCGATGCGCCGCAGCTCCCACGGGTATTCCGCCGGCTGAGTTGCCGACTTGAAGCGAGGCAGCGGAGTGTTGGGCGTCAACGGCTTCGCCTGCTGCTCGAGAGGGCCGGCCGCGTCGCGGATCTCGATACCGCGCTGCTGCGCGGACGTCATCGCCGTGAAGCTGGCGACACCCAGAATTCCAATGACCAGGATCCGTAAAGACCGCATGAAATCTCCTGCCCTTAAAAAATCAGGCGCTCGCTGGCCTTAAAAGGATAGCGGGCGCCTGGCAGAACCGTATGTAAAAAGCTGGTAAAGGAAGGCCGACCTGAAGGTCGGCCTCTACCAATTACTACCGACTACCAACTACAGACTAGCGTTGCAGCGGGTTGTCGCGCAGCTGGAAGTGCACCATTTTTCCCTTGGTGCCCTTGCCGCCTTCGATGTGCCACACGAAGTGTGTGCCGTAGTTGGCCCACAGTCCGCGCCCCTTCCACCCGGCCTTCGCATCGTCGATGCGGGCGTCCATGCCGCGCGAGTAGAAGCCGAGCGGGTAGGGCACGCGAAGCGTGACCCACTGGCGGGTCTGCGGATTCAGCACCAGGATCGAGTCGGAGTTCGATCCGTTCGCCAGCGGCGTGTTGGCGCCGAAGCCCAGCACGTTTTGACGGTCCACCCAGTTGTAATAGTGGAAGTCAGCCGGGATCTCGGTGTTCTTGAACTTCGGTCCGGGCGTCATGTAGAGCGTCCAGCCCTCGGGGCAGTCCGAGCCGTCAACCTTGCGAACACCGGTGAGCGACTTGCACTTGCGTCGATCGAAGCTCGCCAGGTGGCTGCTCGCCGCCAGCGCGGTCCAGACGACACCGTTGCTGTCCACGTCGATGCCGCGCGGATCAAGGCCGGGCTCCGGGACCTTGTAGACCTCGGTGACGCAGGACTCCGGCGGGTTGTTTCCGCGATCGACGCGCACGATGTAGCCGGGGAATGTTTCTGCCGCGCCCCACACCGAGGTGTCCGCGGGGCTGGGCATGACGCCGTAGAGATTGAAGCTGACCTGGCTATCGAGCTTGGCGTCGAACGTGACGGGCGCGGCTCCTCGTCCGCGGCCTGCAGTCGCGCCGGCGTCACCAGCCGTATCGCCGGCGTACAGGACCGAGAGCTGTCCTGGGCGAATCTGGTTCCACGGCCGCGTGATCCGTCCGTCGCCATTGGTGTCGACGACCTGGCCACACCAGCCGACGGCCTTCTGCTCGTCCTTCGTCTCGTCGAAGACCTTCGTGTCGACCCAGCCGACGAGCGGCCCCGACAGCTCGTTGAAGTACACGGTCTCGTTGGCGTCGTTGTCGAAGTAGAGGTGATGCGTGGCGTAGCAGGTGTCCACGGTCGTGAACTGCTTCGTCCGCGGGTCGTAGACAGAGGCCTGGCGGCCGCTGGTCTTCACTGGATACCAGGCGGCGAACTTGTTGTTCGGATCCGTGCACCACGCCGGGTTCTGGTTCTCGCGGATCTTCGACGTCAGCCAGACGCGGCTCTTGCTGTCGAGCATCGGGTTGTGCGGATCCGCCGGGTTGTACGGCGGGTTCGACCAGAGGTGCGTGTCGCCGAAGAAGAACGACGGCCGGTTCGGGCGCGGGAACCGTGAGGCCACCTTCTCGCGCGGCGAGCGCGTCGGGATCTCGAGCTCCTCGGTCCTGTGCGTCTTGGGGTCGAGGACGACCAGTGTGCCGTGTCCCGCGGAGACGGCATAGACCGGTCCGCCGCCATTGACCGTCGGCCTGTTGCGATCGGTCGTGATCTCGTCGTGCATGAACGAGTGGTCGGTGCCCCAGTCCCACAGCGTGAGCACGAGATTGCGCTCGACGCCGCTCGGACGCTTCGGCGCGGGCGGCACGGCGCCCTTCTCGATCGCGCGCGACCAGTCGGCCCACGCCTTGAGCGTGCGCGCCTGCCCCTGCGACGTCATCGCGTTGTACATCTGGCTGCCGCGGACACCGACGCCGAGGCGCCATTCCCACGCTTCTTCGTGCGTCTTCAGCTCGGGCTTGCCCTTGAACACGTGCGTCATGTCGCGCGTGATGCCGTTTCCGAGCTGATGGCAGAAGTTGCAGTTCGACTTCAGCGTGTGGACCCAGTTCGCCTGCGTCGTCATGCCCGCGCCGAGGCCATTGCCCTGCGGCGGATTGCCCGTGCCGGGGAACTCCTTCGTGGAAGGAATCTCGAGCATCGAGAGCCAGTAGTCGCCGGGATAGACCTTGGCGGCCTCCTGGGGCGTGCTCGCGGCCTGCACGCGCAGCGTCAACGCCGTCGGCGTCGGCTTGCTCTGTACCGGTTTGGAATCGGCCAGACCGTAGCCGCGGACCCAGACGCTGTAATTGGCGGCCGGCAGCTCAGGCAGCATGTAGCGCCCCTGGTCGTCGGTGACCACGATCTTGATGAAGCCGGTGGCGAGGTCCTTTGTTTCGGCGATGACCCAGACGCCCGCTTCAGGTCCATTCGGACCCTGGACGACGCCGCCGAGGTATCCATCCGCCGCCGGCGCGCCGCCGCGCTGCGCCTGAAGCACACCGCCCGGCATCAGCAGAAGCGCCAGAAGCAGGGCGCTCAGAACTGCGCCAAACGCAGCCAATCCGAGCCTCCTGCGGGTAGACCTGCTCATACGAATCCTCCTAAATTAGTGCCGTCCGGCCGAAGACGTAAGCGTGAGATTATATCTGGGATTTACGGTCATATGCTGATGCGGTGGCGCCTTCAAGCGCTTGTTTCGCTCGTGTTGCTGGCGCCTGCCGCGCCGGCTTTTCCGCAAGCCGCAAAGGCGGGTGCGTCCACCGTCGCGCCAAGCGCGAAAGTGGACGTCAATGCGCCCGACGCGCAGGGCACGCCACCGCTCCACTGGGCGGTGCGGCTCGATGACGCCGCGAGGGTGCGGAGCCTGCTGTCCGCTGGGGCTGATTCGAAGCTGGCGAACCGCTACGGCGTCACGCCGCTGACGCTGGCCGTCACCGGCGGCAATCCCGAGATCATCACGCTGCTCCTCGACGCCGGCGCGGATCCCAACGCCGTCGATCCGGCAGCCGAGACGATGCTGATGATTGCGTCGCGCGTCGGCGTGCTGGATTCAGTTCGCCTGCTTCTGGATCGCGGCGCGGTCGTGGACGCACGAGACAAGACCTACCAGCAGACCGCGCTGATGGTTGCCGTCCGCGAGAACCACGTGCCGATCGTCAAGCTGCTGATCGAACGCGGCGCCGATGTCAACGCGAAAACCCGAACAGGCAATACGCCGCAGTGGGTTCTTCCGAATTCCGTCCCCGGCTTCGGCCATGGCATCGGCATCGTCCGCGGAGGGCTGCCGCCGCGTGGATCGCGCCAGCCGATTCCCGGGTCGCTGTCGCCGCTCCTCTATGCTGCACGCGACGGCCGGCTCGAGGCGGCACAGCTGCTGGTCGCGGCGAAAGCCAACATCGAACAGACCGATGCCAACGCGATCACGCCGCTCATCATGGCGATCGTCAACAACCGTGTTGACGTCGCGCGTTTCCTGATCGAGCAGGGCGCCAACATCCAGGCAACCGATTGGTACGGACGCACGCCACTGTGGGCGGCGGTCGAGACACGGAACATGGACGTGGACAACGCCACGTTCGTCAACGGCATCGATCGCGCGCCGTTCCTCGGCCTCATCGCGACGCTGCTCGAGCGCGGCGCGAAGGTGAACGTCCGCATGAAAGAGGTGCCGCCGATCAGGCGCGCATTCCTCCGGGTTACCGGATCGCTGTCATGGGTGGACTTCACGGGGCAGACGCCGTTCCTGACGGCGGCCCTTGCCGCCGACCTGGATGTGATGCGGCTGCTCCTGAAGCACGGGGCCGACCCGAACATCGGCACGTTCGAGGGGACGACACCGTTGATGGCGGCAGCCGGCGTGAACTGGGTCTACGACCAGACGTTCGATGAGGGGCCCGCGGCGCGTCTCGAGGCGGTCAAGCTCTGTCACGAGCTCGGAAACGACGTCAACGCCATCAACTCGATGGGCTTGACTGCGCTCATGGGCGCGGCCAACCGCGGCTCCGACGACATCATCAGGTTTCTAGTGGAGAAGGGCGCGAAGCTCGACACGAAGGACAAGGAAGGGCGCACGGCCTTCTCGTGGGCCGAGGGCGTCTTCCTCGCGACCCATCCCGCGAAGCCCAAGACGTCGTCCATGGAATTGATCAAGGGCCTCGTGGGGCCGACGGCGGCACCGTAAGCCATGGTGAAGAAGATTCTTCTTGTCGCGGCGCTGTGGATGATCGTGGTGGGGCACGCTTTGTCAGGCGCGCCTCTCGCGCAGAGCACGCCATCAGCAGCCAGCCCGCAGCCGAATGACGATGCTGCGCTGCTGAAGCAGTATTGCCTCACGTGCCACAACGACCGCACCAAGGCGGGCGGGCTGGTGCTCGACGCCGAGCTCACGAAGATCGCGTCCGATCGCGAGCGCTGGGAGAAAGTCGTCCGCAAGGTCAAGACCGGCATGATGCCGCCGAGCGGCTCGCCGCGTCCGGCTCGCGAAAGGCTCGATGCATTTGCCGCCGCGATGGAAGTGCGGCTCGACGCCGCGTTCGATCCGAAGGCGAGCCTGGAGACTCCGGGGCTCCACCGGTTGAATCGCACCGAGTACGCGAACGCGATCCGCGACCTGCTCGATCTAAACGTGGACGTGTCGGGGCTGCTGCCAGCTGACGGTTCGAGCGAAGGCTTCGACAACATCGCGGAAGCGCTCAGCGTGTCGCCATCGCTCATTCAGGGTTACGTCTCGGCGGCGATGAGAATCAGCCGTCTCGCGGTCGGCGATCGCACGCTGGCGCCGTCGCAGGTTGTGTATCCCGCGCCGCCGGCACTGGCGCAGGATCGCCACATCGAGGGGCTGCCGCTCGGCACGCGTGGCGGCATGGTGGTCAGCCACACCTTCCCGCTCGACGCGGAATACGAGTTCACGATCGGCGGCGCCGCGGCCGCCGATGTGACGCTCGACGGTGCACAGGTCAAGGCCCAGAACACGCGCCGCTTCCGCATCCCGGTGACCGCAGGCCCGCACACGATCGGCGTTGCGGTGGTCGATCGGCAGCGTGGAGCGGGCGTGGACGACGCCTATTCTGACTTCCGGTCGGCCAACAACGGTTTCAACGTCGGCGGCGGCGTGCAGAACGTCTCGATCATGGGCCCCTACAGTCCGACAGGCACCGGCGACACGCCCAGCCGCAAACGAGTGCTGACGTGCAAGCCGGCATCGGCAGCAGACGAGGTGACATGCGCGCGATCGAGCCTTTCGCGGCTCGCGCGCCGTGCCTATCGCGGCACCGTGACGGCGCAGGAGATCGATACGCTGCTCGGCTTCTACAAGCAGGGCCGCGCGCGTGGCGATTTCGAAACGGGGATGCAGGAAGCGCTGGCGCGCCTGCTCGTGGCGCCGCGCTTCATCTATCGCACCGAAGTGGAACCGGCGCGGGTCGCCGCCGGCGCAACGTATCGCGTCAGCGACACCGAGCTCGCGTCGCGCCTCTCGTTCTTCCTGTGGAGCAGCATTCCTGACGACGAGCTGCTCGATCTGGCGGCGAAGAACCGGCTGCGCGATCCGGCGACGCTGCAGCGGCAGGTCCGCCGTATGATGGCGGACCCGAAAGCGAGCGCATTCGTCGAGAACTTCTCCGGCCAGTGGCTCTACCTGCGCGAGCTGGCGAACCTGCAGACCGAGGCGCCAGGTTTCGACGACAACCTGCGGCGTTCGTTCCTCCGCGAGACGGAGATGCTGTTCGGCACGATCGTCCGGGAAGACCGGTCGCTCGTCGAACTGCTCGACGCGGACTACACGTTCGTCGACGAGCGGCTCGCACGGCACTACGGGATCCCCAATGTCCGCGGCAGCCACTTCAGGCGCGTCACGCTCGGGCCCAAGAGCCCGCGCCGTGGCCTGCTCGGGCACGGCAGCATGCTGACCGTGACGTCAATCGCTACGCGAACGTCGCCGGTGATGCGCGGCAAGTGGATTCTCGAGAACCTCCTGGGCGCGCCGCCGCCGCAGCCGCCGCCCGGCGTCGAGACCAACCTGGGCGAGGGCGAGGAGATCGCCAAGACGACCACGCTCCGGCAGCGGCTGGAACTGCACCGGTCGAGCCCCGTCTGCGCGTCCTGTCACCGGATCATGGACCCGCTCGGGTTCGCGCTGGAGAACTACGATCTGATCGGTGCCTGGCGGGAGATGGACGGGCCGTCGAAGATCGACTCGTCCGGTCAGCTGGCGGATGGCACACCGCTCGCCGGGCCTGTCGACCTGCGCCAGGCCGTGCTGAGCCGAACGGAAGCCTTTGTCACCACGGCGACCGAGAAACTATTCATCTACGCGCTCGGCAGGCCGGTGCACTATTACGACATGCCGATGGTTCGCACGGTCGTCCGCCGGGCCGGGAAAGAAGGCAACCGGTTCTCGGCGCTCGTGCTTGGCATCGTGGAAAGCGACGCGTTCCAGAAACGCGTGAAGAAGGGTTGAAGCGATGGCGTTCCTGACGAAACGGCATCTGTCGCGGCGGACGTTCCTGCGCGGAGCGGGCGTCACACTGGCGTTGCCGTTCCTGGATTCAATGTTGCCCGCCTCCGCGCTTCGCGCTTCGGCGAGGCAGGCCCTGTCCGTAAGGCCGACACGCTTCGGCGCCATCTACTTTCCGCACGGCGCGATCATGCCGAAGTGGACGCCGGCAACCGACGGCGCCAACTTTGAGCTGTCCGAGATTCTGCAGCCGCTGAAGGCGTTCCAGAATCGCATCAACGTGATCAGCGATCTCGAGTGCGCGCTCGCGTACGGAAGCGGCGCGACGGCGAACCACAATCGCTCGGCGGCCGCCTATCTGAGCGGGGCGTTCGCCAAGACCGGCGCCAAGCCGGAGCTCGGCGTCACCGTTGACCAGGTCATCGCGAAGAAGATCGGGCAGGAGACGCCGCTGCCGTCGCTCGAGCTGATGATCGAAGAAGCGAGCCTCAATTGCGGCGACGGCCTGAGCTGCTCGTATCGCGACACCATTTCCTGGCAGGGCACGAATGCACCGCTGCCGATGGAGAACAACCCGCAGGTCATCTTCGAGCGGCTGTTCGGCGACGGCAACACCTCGGCGGAACGCCAGTCACGGCGGGCGCAGTCGATCAGCCTGCTCGACTCGGTGCTCGGAGAAGCGGCGACGCTGCAGCGCACGCTGCCGGCGTCCGACCGCTCGCGTCTCGATCAGTACCTGACCGACGTCCGTGAGATCGAGCGGCGTATCCAGAAGACCGGGCAGCAGCTCTCAGCCGACCTGCCGGTGCCGGCGGCGCCGACGGGCGTCCCGTCGGACATCGAGGAGCACATCAAGCTGATGTTCGATCTCCAGGTGCTCGCCTGGCAGGCCGACATCACGCGCGTGTCCACGCTGCTGCTGGCCAAGGAGCTGAGCGGCGCCGTCTACCCGAAGAGCAACGTGCGCGATGCGTTCCACACGCTGTCGCACCACTCGAACATCCAGCAGAACAAGGACCGCTTCGCGGTGCTGAACACCTACCACGTGGCGCTCTTCCAGTACTTCTTGGACAAGCTGCAGTCCACGCCGGACGGCGACGGCACGCTGCTCGATCATTCACTGGTGCTGTACGGCAGCGGGATGAGCGACGGCAACCAGCACAATCACACCGATCTGCCGATCATCCTCGCCGGCGGCGCGTCAGGCCGCCTCAAGGGGGGACGTCACATTCGCAACGCGAAGAAGACGCCCATGGCAAACCTGCTGCTGGCGATGCTCGACAAGATGCAGGTCCCGGCAGAGAAGTTCGGCGACAGCACCGGACTCGTGGCGATCTAGGACGTTCGGTCCGCCTCCGGCGGAACCTGCCCCACAAGACTGGTGCCGAGGTCGCGTGCGCCTGCGTGGGAGCGAACGCAACCTGCGGGCAGCCGTAGGACAGGCGCCGCCGGCGGCGGACCGTTTAGAAATC
>Ga0310900_10000284_pt1 | contig 15945 bp, 14 predicted proteins | sample C24D1metaG_FD_203879 | JGI IMG/M metagenome (GOLD analysis project Ga0310900, IMG submission 203879) | Lab incubated soil microbial communities from West Virginia University Organic Research Farm, Morgantown, WV, United States - C24D1 | ecosystem: Environmental > Terrestrial > Soil >...
GCCATATCGCGCGCAACGTGCCCATGCCGGCGCTCGCGCGGCAGAACGCGTAGCGCGATCGCATCGACAGATACTGGTGACGGCCGATATCCTCGCGGCCCAGCGGCGACTGGTGGTGCAGGCAGCGCGCCGCGGGCACGTAGAACACCTTCCATTGCCGGCTGAGGCGATAGCCGAGATCGATGTCTTCGCCCGGCGAGCTGCCGCGAAAGTACGGCGCGAATCCACCGGCCGACAGATACGCGGCTCTGCGGAGCAAGGTGATGCCGCCGCCAAGCCACTCGGCGCGCGTCGGGTCCTGACGATCGGGGAATCCGTTGTGAAGCATCGCACCGATCACGGCACCTGGTTCCGTCGCGCGGCTTCCCCCCACGAGGCGCTTGTAGAACCGCCAGAGCGGCGTCGTCAGGCCAAAGACCTGATTGCCGATCTTGCCCATCGCCGCAGCGACCTGGGGATCGCCGGAGACCACGTCGAAGAGCCGCTCGACAAAATCCGCCTCGAACTCCATGTCATCGTCGGACAGCAGGATCAGCGGCAGCGTGGTTCGCCGCACCGCAAAATCACGCTGCAAGGCCGCGCTCTTGAATGGATAGGCGTGATAGCTGACCGTCATGCCGCACGACGGCCAGTCGCGCTCGCACAGCGCGCGCGTATCCTGATCGGTGCCGCTGTGCACGACGATGACCTCGGCGGGCCGATGCGTTTGCGACGCCAGGGTCTTGAGGGTGAGTGCGAGCGCCTCCGCCCGCCCGATGGTCGGGATCACCACGGCGATGCCGGACTCGGCTGGCGCGTCAGGCAACGCGTTTCATCCAGAAGCTGGCGGGACCCTGCTGGCCGATCGCGTCGATGATGGCGGCGGGCCAGCACGCGCGAAGCTCGTCGCGGTAGTCCGACCACAGCCAGTGCGCCGCGCAGGCCGGCGCGAAGGCGCGATTGAATTGCAGGAACGCCTCCAGGAAGTACTGTTCGTTCCACGCGTGCCGGACCTTCATCAGGAAGTCCGCCGGATAGTCGTGCGGAAAGAAGATGTCGTGCACGTGGATCCAGACGCCGGGCTGCAGCCGTGGCAACACCTCGAGAAACTCGCGGGTCACGTCGCCGCCGAACTTCGCGACGTGGCTGGAATCGATCAGCAACACGTCGTTCGGCTGCAGCGCGTCGAACACGGTCAACGGCACGCGCTCGACACGCTCGCGAATCAGGGTGATCGGCAAGGCGGCCGCGGTGAGGCGGGGCTCCGGAAATGGCTCGATGCAAATCACCTCGACGGGCGATCCCTCCGCGGCGTTTCTCTCGATCGCGCGAGCCGCGATCTGCGTCGAGAAGCCCGATCCGATTTCGATGATCCGGCGCGGCTTGAGATCGCGAATCAACGCGTAATACATCGCCGCATCGAGGCCCTCGAAGTAGCCGTTCTGAAACTGAAAGGCGGCCGGACCTGATTCGCGCGCCAGGGTCTCCAGCTCGGCGCCAAACGTTCGGCCGAGACGGGCCTGCAGGCGGCGCTGGGCATCGAGGTCGAATGCAATCGCGCTCGGCTCGCGGCGCGCCGATGTGCTTTCGACGGTAATCTCGCGAAAGTCGGGCAAGGGCTCGCCCCAATGGATCGGACGCACGTGGTGGCCCCAACGATCAGGCACCTCCGGATGGGTACGGAGCAGGAACATCACATGCTGGGCAAGTGGCGCCGGCACCGCCTTGAGGGCCGCGAGCAACAGCCGATCTCTCATGGCCCGGCACCAAGCAGCGCGCGGGTCAGGGCTGCGCGCGCGGCGGCCGAATCAAAGTCGCGTTGTCCGGCCGCAACCGCATGGGCGGCCAGTCGCGCCCGCCGATCGGCGTCCTCGTGCAGGCGTGCAATCGCCGCTCGCAACGGGGCCTCGCCGGGCTCGTCGACGATTTCGGCGACATCGTGTTCCGCGCGGGCCCAGCGAACCGCCGACGCATACGCGGGCGCGTGAATCAGGAGCGGCAGACCGGTGGCCGTGTAGTCGGTGAGCTTGCTCGGAAACGAGATCTTCATGTTGTCCATCTGTTCGGCGCCAAAGGTCATCGGCACGAACAGGACGTCCGCGATCTCGCGCAGCTCGCGAATCATCCGGTCGAACGGCACAAAGCCGTGGAACGAGATCGCCGGCGACTCGGCCAGCAGCTGTCGTTTCGCGTCTTCGTCGAAGCCGCCGAACAGCGCCAGCCGCGTGCGTGTGCCCGGCAGGGCCGCCGCCAGTGCGCGCAGCGACTCCACCAGGAGCGGACTGCTGTTACCGCCGTAGCCAATCACCATGTCGCCGTCGCCAATCTGTCGTGCCGCCTTGACCGGGAACACCGGACAGTCTTTCGCGCGCGACGGATACATCAGCAATCCGGCGGCGCCGTAGCGCCGCTCGTATTCCTCCGCCATGAACGGCGACACGCACAGCCGCGACGCCGCGCCGCGATAGATACCGCCAAACGTGCGGTCGAGCCACGGCCGGCACGCCTCGACGATCGCCGACGATCGCGGCCAGTCGTCGTGCACGATGACGTGCAGCGGGACGCGCAGACGCCGTGCCACCTCCGCAGCCGTGATCCAGCCGAATCCATGACCGACCGTCGCGACCGCTTCCACTTCGAAGCCTGACAGCGACGACATGACGCGGTCGGCGCGGTGTGAAGCCCGCCACGTCAGCCACGCCGAATAGAGCCCGTGGAGTCGTGAGTCGAGCCAGCGCCGCCGGCCAGTCGGCAGGCTCGCATACGCGACACCGGGCAACCGTCGCGCCGGCAGCGACGGCACACCGGTTTCGACAATGCGAAGGCGATCGGCAGGATAAGTTTCGAGGGCCCGAAACATCAGTGCCGAGCCGTGCTGCGAGGCTTCGACCTGCACATCCGCGAGGTAGAGCAATCGCGGCATCACGGCCTCAGCCATGCACGCGCGTCATCTGCCAGGCGTCGACAATCTCGCGCAGCGTTTGCGTGAGCGATTTCGTGATGTCCCATCCCGGATAGTGGCTGCGCATCTTGCGCAGATCCGAGTAGTAGCAGATGTGATCGCCGGCGCGGTGCTGATCGACGTAGCTGTAGACCTGTGCCTGTCCCGTCATCGCTTCGGTCATCGCAAACGCCTCGAGGATCGAGCACGAGTTCTGCTTGCCGCCGCCGAGGTTGTAGACCTCGCCGCGCCGCGGCGCCGCCGCGAACGCGGCAATGAAGCGCGCCACGTCGAGCGCGTGGATGTTGTCGCGCACCTGCTTGCCCTTGTAGCCGAAGACCGTGTAGGGCTGGCGCTCGACGTTGCATTTCACGAGGTAGGAGAGGAAGCCGTGCAGCTCGACGCCCGAATGATTCGGTCCGGTGAGGCAGCCGCCCCGCAGGCAGCACGTCGGCATGTCGAAGTAGCGGCCGTACTCCTGCACCATCACGTCGCTCGCCACCTTCGACGCGCCGAACAGCGAATGCTTCGACTGATCGATCGTGAAGGTTTCGGGAATGCCCTCGGCATACGCCGGATCGGCGTAGTCCCACCGCGTCTCGAGCTCCTTCAGCGGAATGAGATTCGGCGCATCGCCGTAGACCTTGTTGGTCGACATGTGGATGAACGGCGATTCCGGGCAGGCCCGCCGCGCCGCTTCGAGGAGGTTCAATGTCCCGCCGGCGTTGGTGTCGAAATCATCGAACGGGATCGCCGCCGCGCGATCGTGGCTCGGCTGGGCGGCGGCGTGCACGATGACCTGCGGCCGAAGGCCCGCGATCAGTGCGATGATTCCGGCTCGATCACGAACGTCGATCTCGTGATGGGTGAAGCCTGTCAGTTCGCGCTGGAGGCGCTGCTGGTTCCAGCGCGTGTCGCCCTGCTCGCCGAAGAACACGGCGCGCTGGTTGTTGTCGACGCCGTGGACGGCGTAGCCCAGCCCGCGCGCGAAGTACGTGCACACTTCCGATCCGATCAGGCCCGATGATCCGGTAACGAGAACCGTCTTCACTGGCGATCCTTTGGCACGAGAAGATAGTTCTGACACGACAACATCTGCACGCGCAGCGCGGCGCCGTCGTTTACCGGCACGCCGGCGGGAATCGTGAACAGTTGGTAGCCGAACCGATTCGCCAGACTCAGGATCGAGTCGACAGCCGTCCTGAACCGCGAGAGATACGGCTCATGCCACTCGAGCACCAGCGCCGGGCGCTCGGCCGCCAGCAACTCGGACGCGCCATCGAGCACGCCGCCCTCCGCGCCTTCGACATCGATCTTGATCACCGATACCGCGGGCCGATCGAGCGCGCGCCATTCTTCATCGATCGTGCTGACTTTCACCTGGATCACGCGCGCGTTGGCGATCGTCGTGCTGTTGAATCCCTCGAACAGCGCGTCTTCGGGCCGCCCGATGGTGAAATCGAGCTCGCCCGGCGAGGACGACAACGCCACGCCTCGCACGGTCCAGCGATCCGCGAACATCGAGCCACGCGCGGTCGCCTGCAGATACGGCAGCGAGTTGGGCGACGGCTCGAATGACACCACCCGGCAGGTGCCGCACGCGCGCAACACCGGAATCGCCATCAGCCCGATATTGGCGCCGACATCGAAGATCGTCGTGCCCGGCCGCGCCAGCCTGACGAGCCGATCGATGATGTCGGGCTCGAACGCGCCGCGCTCGCAGATCTCCCGAAAGACGGGAGCGCCGACGGGGAAATGCACCGTGCTCCCGTAGTACGGGAATCGTCCGGCCAGGCCGGGGACGAAGTTGTAAAGGAAGAACTTGATCCGTCGCTTGAACGTCATCGGACTCAGGCGTGGATGCGCACGTCGAGCTCGACGAAGCCGCGGTGCGCGGCCTCGTACGGCGCGAGCGTCGCGTGATTCCGCGCATGGACGGCCAGCTCGGCGAGATCGAAGACATCGCCCGCGAAGTCGCTGCTGTTCACGAACAGGCCGAGGCGATAGTCGCCGTCGACGAGGTTCAAGCTCGCCACGGTGGCGCGGGCGCTCCACTGTTCGTTGGCATCGAGGCGGGCGGGCAGGTTCGCCGATCGCAAGTCGATGATGGCGACGCGCGTTTCGAGCGATGAGTAGATCAGGACCGCGATTTCACCGAGCTTCACCGGCGCCGTCGCGCCAATTGTCATCGACAGCTCGATGGCGCCGCCTGACGCAACCGGATTCGGCGTCACGCTGAAGCGCCGCAGCTCGATCGACTCGCCCAGCATGCGCGGCCGATCGACAACCTCGTCGACCGGCCGCGCGCCTTGCAGGTACTTCCCGATCACCGCCTGCGTCGCGCCCTCCGCTGCGACGACACCACGATCGAGCCAGATCGCGCGCGTGCAGAGCGCCTGCACCGCCGCCATGTTGTGACTGACGAACAGCACGGTGCGGCCGCCGCGGCTGACGTCGTGCATCTTGCCGAGACTCTTCTTCTGGAATTCCGCGTCGCCGACCGCCAGCACTTCGTCGATCACCAGGATGTCGGGCTCGAGGTGCGCGGCCACCGCAAAGGCGAGCCGCACGTACATGCCGGACGAGTAGCGCTTGACCGGCGTGTCGAGAAAACGCTCGACCTCCGCGAAGCTGACGATCGAATCGAAGTTGCGGCGGATCTCCTGCCGCGTCATCCCCAGGATGGCGCCGTTCAGGAAAATGTTTTCACGTCCGGTCAGCTCCGGATGAAAGCCGGTGCCGACCTCGAGCAGGCTGGCGACGCGGCCGCGCAACGTCACGCGCCCGGTCGTGGGCTCGGTGATGCGGCTGAGAATCTTGAGCAGCGTGCTCTTGCCCGCGCCGTTGCGGCCGATGATGCCGACCACCTCGCCGGCGCCGACGTTGAAGCTGACGTCGCGCAACGCCCAGAAGTCATCGATCGATGCGGCCGCCACGCCGGCCCCGCTCGCCCAGCGAAACGGCGCCGTCACGGCGCCGGCAATCGTATCGCGCAGCGTCGTGTACGGGGCCTCGTCGGTACGATGGCGCAGGCGGTAGCGCTTGCCGAGGCGTTCGATTGAAAGGACGGGTTCCGTCACTTGGCGGCGATCAGATGGCGTCGGCAAAGCCGCGCTCGGTGCGGCGGAAGTACCACACCCCGGCGGCGAGCGACAGCAGCGTCACGACGATCGACGACGAGACGAGGCGCGGATCGAGCGCGGCGCCAAGCAGCGACCATCGGAATCCGTCGATGATGCCGACGAGCGGATTGAGCGCATAGATCGCGCGCCAGCGCTCCGGCACCTGCGCGCTCTCGAATGCGACCGGCGAGACGAACAGCCCGAGCTGAATCGCGAACGGCACCACGTATCGGAAGTCGCGATACGTCACCGTCAGCGCGGCCAGCAGGAGGCCCAGTCCGAGTGCCAGCAACGAGCACTGCGCGATGAAGAGCGGCAAGGCCAACAGCCGCGCGTCCGGCTGCACGCCGTACCATGCCATCAGCGCCGCGAGCATCACCAGCGTGATCGCGAAGTCCACGAGCGCCGTGGCGACGGCGGAGAGCGGAATGATCAGCCGCGGGAAGTAGACCTTCGAGATCAGGCTGGTGTTGCCGATCAGGCTCGTCGACGCATCCGCGAGCGCCGACGAAAAAAACTGCCACGGCAGGACCGCGGCGAGCACCAGGATGACGTCGGGAACGGCGCTCTGCCGCAGGCCGGCCATCCGGCGGAACGCCACGAACACCAGCAGCGTCAGCGCCGGCCGGATGATCGCCCACAGCACGCCGATCGCGGTCTGCTTGTAGCGCACCGCGATGTCGCGCCACGCCAGGAACGACATCAGCTCGCGGTAGCGCCACAGATCGCGCCAGTAATGCGCAGCCGCACGGCCGGGCTCGATGATGAGATGCATGGGAAGGAATCGGCGGCGGACCCGCCGCCGATGGAGAACGATTTAGATCAGGCGCTGGCGAACGCGAATGGTGTCGTTCGGACGAACGGGATCCGACATCTTGGCGTCGATTTCAATCTCGCGTCCGTTTTTGGGATCCTTGCGGATGATCTTGACGCCGCGCGTCGATCCGCGCTCGCTGATGCCGCCCGCTTCCGTAATCGCCTGGCGGACGGTCATGCCGGAGCGCAACACGAAGGATCCCGGCTGCTTCACGTAACCATCGACGTAAAACCGCTCGGCCGGCGGCACGATGATCATGTCGGCGTCCTGCAGCAGCAGGTTCGCGGACAGCTTGCCCTCGCGCAACTCGTCCATGTTGATGCGCATCACTTCGGAGTAGCGAGGGTCGCCGGGCTCCACCGGGGCGGACACGGCTGCGGCCACACCGTCCTTGTAGCGCTGCACGATGATCGTGTTGCTCGCCGCGGCCGTGGTCGAGCCGGCGTTGGCAATGACCTCGAGCAGCGTCATCGGCCCTTCGATGTTGTAGCGTCCCGGCGTGCGCACTTCACCGACGACGTAAATCGACCGGCTGCGGAACTGCGCGATCTCGACCGAGACTTGCGCGCGTTTCAGCCAGTCAGGCTGCAGGGCCTTGGTGAGGTCATCTTCGATCTGACGGGTCGTTTTGCCGCCGACCTGAAAGCGCCCGATGAGCGGGAACGTGATGCTGCCGTCGGTGTCGACCACGTACTTGTTGGTCAACGCGTCTTCGTTGAAGACCTTGATCGACAACACATCCGACGCGCCGATCTTGTACGACATGTTGAACGCCGACGGCGACATCGGCGGCGCGGCCGCCTGTCCGGGCGCGGCCGTCTGCGCGGCGACGAGAGCGATGAGCGAGAGCAGTGTGTACAACATGATCAGAACGCGAACAGCCACGAAAGATAAATGCGGCGGCGATCGTAGTTTCTCGCCGGCTTTTCCGGCGAGCGACGCCTGGCGATCTCGTAGTTAACGGCGACGCGTGTCCGATTGCGAAGATTATAGCCGAGGCTCCCGGCGGCCGTGTCGTTGGTCTCCGTCCGGGGCGGCGTATCGATCCGGGCGTTGTAATCGAAGACCGATCGCCCCACGCGAACCTGGACGTCGACGTCGCCGAACAGCCGATGGGTGTAACTCAGCTCGCCCGCATTCGCGACGTAATACGCTTCAGCGGCGTCGAATGAATACTCGTTGCCTCGCGACAGTTGGAAGATGAAGCGGCCGATCTCGAGAAGCGGATAGGCGATCGCGGCCGAGCCGATGAAGCCCCGGAACGGCTTGGTCTCCGGATCGACCGGCTGCATGTCGCGGTAGCCGACGGTGATGATGCCTGTGACGACCGCGTCGGCGGCGATGCGAAACGTGGCGAGGCCGGCCGTGCTCGTCGCGTTGCGAAGCGGATCCGATTTGAAAGTGTCCTGCTGGCGGTTGCCGTAGACCTGCACCGACAGCAGCGGCGTCAGGTCGGTCTTGACTCCGACTTGATAGTCGTCGCGGTCGCGATTCAACGAGTCGCCGAGGTCGATGCCGTCCTCAAAGGCGTTCGTGAATTCGGTGCGGTTCCGCGCGAATGAGCCGTAGACCAGCGAGGTCGGCGACAGGTCGAAGGCGAGGCCGCCGGACACTTCCTCTTCGGTGCGATCGGCGCGCGTGTCGATCTCGCCATTCGCCCGCTCTTGCGTCTGCGTACTGCCGACGCCGACGAACGGCCGCATGCGGCTCAACAGAAAGTCGAAACGGCCGCGGGCTGCGTACCCGACCGATCGCTCGCTCTCGTACTCGCGGTAGTACGTCAATTCCGATCCACCGTACGCGGAAATGCGGAGGAAACGCAGCCGGGTGAACAGCGCGACGTCGGGCATGGCCGCCGCGACCCAGTCCTCTTTCGGACCCTCTTCAGCCGTTTCGTCGAAGACGTTCGTGTCGTAGCCGATCTCCTTGATCGTGACGCCGGGCGCGAGGCGGACGGGCCCAATCCTGAGCACCCCGGTTTGCGGCTCGGTGTCGCTCAATGCGGCCGTCAGCGGCCCGCCCCCGACCGCCGATTGCGCGCGTGCCTCGCTCGGCGCGCACGTCAGGCTCATGATCATGAGGGTGACCGTGGCCGCCGTTCGGACTGGATTACGCATCATCCCTTCTCGACTCCCGGCGGTCGTGGCACCTGTGCCGCGACGCCGTCAACACGAACGAACGTGCCGTCGCCATCCGCATCCTCTTCAACGTAGGCAAACCGGCCCTTCTCGTCATACTGCACGCGCCGATCGGCGCGGCCGCGCAGGAACGACGTGTCGAACGCCGCTTCGCGCAGCACCGGGCCGTCGTAGCGTTGCCACTTGTCGATGCGGCCGTCTTCGTTGGTGTCGTCTTCCGTGCGCAACAGTGTCTCGCCGCGAAAATACTCGCGATGATCGAGCACGCGATCGCGGTTCCGTGACGTCACGACCACGGTTTCTCCATCCGTCGAGGGCGCCGGATTCGTCCACGTGTCTTCCACGCCGTCGCCGCGGCTCGACGTGCCGATCAGCGTGAGCGCCGACGCGGCGTCGAAGTATTCCCACCGATCGATCCGGCCATCATCATCTGTATCGGCTTCACCGCGGATTGGACGACTGCCGTCCACGTACGACCACTGATCGATCCGTCCGTCGCCGTTCTGATCGGCATTGAGCTGAATGAGCTTGCCCGTGAAATCGTCGTAGCTCGGCACCGCGCGCCGTTGCTGCTGCGGCGCGGCGACACACCCCGCGATCACGGCAATGCATCCGGCTGCGGCGAGTTCTCTAAGTTGCGGGCACATGCACAGCTTCGCCCTGTCGATTACAGACAGAACTGTAATCAGGCCTGGCAATTAGCTGACTCTATATGACTTTTTAGGTCGTGTTAGCGCGATCAGCCGTCTGTTGCCTTCGAGTGGTCTTATCGGTCGGTCGGGGGATCCCGGTTAACTACTGGCAGGACTGAGAGTTGGGCCCTTCGACCCGCGGTTCCGACGCCGCGGACCGCTCGCTCAGGACGGGGGTCAGATCCGGTCGTCCGGAGGACGGGGAGGGGTCATGGCAGTTGAGCGCGTCACGGTGCCCTCCGGGCGAACCAGCATGCTCCGCACGATGAACGCCCCGCCAATGATGGCGATCGCACCGCCGACGCCGATGCCCACTTCGGGACTCTCGCCGGCAACGCTGATGATCGTCATGAGCGCCAGGCCAAGGCCCACCACGATGATGCCCATCGAGAGCGATCGTGACGAGGGCGCGGCGCCGGCATTGATCACCACGCGGCGGTCGTGATGGTCAGGATCGCTGAGCGGAATCTGGCCGCGTTCGATCATCGCCATCCGCTCGCGGTGCAGCATTTCCAGCTGCTGCGAGCGCTGCTTCAGACCCATGAAAATGATGAACACCCCGGAAAACATGCCGAGGACGAAGACGGCTGCGAACAATTCGGGCGACATACAGCTCCAATTCTGCCAACTGGGGAGATTAGACTAGCCGCCGTTAGAGATTGTTTCAGCCGGAGGAGGCGAAACAAAACCCTTGGCTGCCCGCTCTAATCTTCCTGACGGCGAATGAGGGTGACCCCTGAGCACTTGCTGGTCGAGCGGTGCCGGCAGGGCGATGAAACCGCATTCCGAGAGCTGGTCGATCAGTACAAAGGCCTCGTCTTTGGGCTCATCGCGCGCAGCATCTCGAATCGCGCCCGCGCCGAGGAGCTCGCGCAGGACGTGTTCCTCAAGGTGCACAAGGGGCTGCCCTATTTCCGCGGCGAGTCGAAGCTCTCGACGTGGATCTATCGCATCGTCATCAACGTGGTCTCGCAGGAGCGCCCGGAGCTCGCGAGCGTGTCGCTCGATGATGACGATGACGATCGGCCGCGGCGTGAGCCGGGCTCGGAGGATCGGGCCTTCGGCGACATTGCGATCAAAGATCGCCTGCAGAAGGCGATCGAGCGGCTGCCGGTCCCGTACCAGGTGCTGGTGAACGGGCACTACATGAAGGGAATGCGTTACGAGGATCTCGCCGAAGCGCTGAACATGCCGATGGGCACGGTCAAGACGCACCTCCATCGCGCCAAGCGGCGGCTTCGGCATCTGCTCGAAACGGAGTTGCGCTGACGTGGCCTCATGAAGCAACACTGTGACGACCTGGAACCCTTGATCGAAGCGATCGCCGATGGATCGCACGTGCCGGCCGCCGCAGACGCGGCGCACGTCGCGTCGTGCCCGCGCTGCGGCGCCGCTGTCGAGCGCGCCCGATCGATCGAGAACTTCCTGGCGATGCGGGAGGTGGCGTCGCCCTCGGCCTCGTTTACGGCGACGGTGATGACGCACGTCGGCCGCGAGAAGTGGCAGACCGAGCGCGTGATCGATCTCGGCTTCAATCTGGCCATGGCCGCCGGCGTCGCCGTCATTCTCGCCGGCGCGGCGGGACTGGCGTGGTCGCTCGGCTTCCTGACGATCACGATCGACGTCGGCACGATCTGGCGGGCGCTCGACATCGACGTCGCCGGGCGCGTCTTGTCGCAGGTCCAGACGATCGCCATGTCGGCGGTATTGCTCACGATGGCGCTCGTGTTGTGGTGGTGGGCGGAAGCGGCGAGGGAGTAAGCCGACCGCCGACCGCGCGGAGCGCGGTCAAGAGATGCTGCTGTTACCATGACCGAGTGAAGCTGCGGCCGTTTCTCAAATGGGTCGGGGGCAAGCGTCAGTTGCTGCCCGAGCTCCGCCGCTACTATCCCGAGACGATCGGCCGCTACTTCGAACCCTTTGTCGGCAGCGGCGCCGTCTTCTTCGATCTGCTCAATCGCAATCAACTGAACGGCCACGGCGCGGTTCTCGGCGACGACAATGCCGATCTGATCGGCTGCTACCGGCGCGTCGGCCACTCGCTCGACGCGGTGCTGGCCGAGCTCGAGCCGCTCGCCGACGATCACGCGCGGCGCGGGCGCGACTGTTATCTCCAGGTCCGCGACGGGCGCTTCAATCCCCTTCGCGCGGCGTGGCGCGAACGCGGCGGTCACCTCGACGACTATCCCGCCGAGCTCGCGGCGATGGTCATCTATCTCAATCGCACCGGATACAACGGCCTGTTCCGCGTCAACGCCTCGGGCGAGTTCAACGTGCCGCCGGGCCGGTATGACCGGCCGAAGATCCTCGATCGCGCGCTGCTCACCGCGGCCTCACAGGCACTCGCGTCACCGCACGTGACGCTGCAGCACGCGGCGTTTGATCGCGTGCTCGACGAAGCGCGCGCCGGCGATTTCGCGTACTTCGATCCGCCGTACGCGCCGGTGAGCCGGACCGCCAACTTCCGCGGCTATACCGGGCGCATGTTTGCCGATGCCGATCAGTCGCGGCTGCAGGAAGTGGTCATCGCGCTGGCGCGGCGCGGCGTGCACGTCGTGCTCAGCAACTCGACCGCGCCGTCGGTGACGGCACTCTATGAAGGCAATCCCGCGGCGGCGGCCGCCGGGCTCCACACCTGGCGCGTGGATGCCCGTCGCGCGGTCAATTCCAACCCGGACAAACGCGGCACCGTCGAGGAGCTCGTGGTGTCGAACGTCCGGCCGCGGCCGGTGACGGCGTGACGGCTTGTCCTGAGCGAGGCGTGCGCAAGGCGCACGCCGAGTCGAGGGGCGCCGTATGCTACATTTGACGGGTTATTCCGCGCGCGCGAGAGTGGCGGAACTGGCAGACGCGCCGGTCTTAGGAGCCGGTAGCCGAAAGGCTGTGTGGGTTCGAGTCCCACCTTTCGCACTCCTTCGCTCGCCTGAAGTTGCGCGCGAGCTTCGGAGCGCAGGCACTTGTAGGCGAAGGAGTGTCCACCGAAGCGCGTGGCGCGAAGGTGGACCCCATCAAAATCGAATCAATGAAATCAGAAATTATTGACGTGAACGAAACGCGCCGCGATCTCACGATCGAGGTGCCGACCGATGTCGTGGACGAAGCGATCGGTCACGCCGCCGCGAAGCTAGGCCGCTCCGCGAAAATCCCCGGCTTCCGCCCGGGCAAGGTCCCCGCGAACGTGATCCGGCAGCGCTTCAAGCCGCAGATCATGCAGGACGTCGCCGAGCACCTCGTGTCGAAGGCCGTCGGCGACGCGCTCATCGAAAGAGGCGTCGAGCCGATCGCCACGCCGGACATCCAGGATCTCGTCCTCGAAGAGGGCAAGCCGCTCACATTCAAGGCCTCGTTCGATGTGGTCCCGGCGTTCGATCCCGGCGACCTGTCGACGATCGAAGCGACGGAACCCTCGCGCGCCATCGAAGAGGATGCCGTCAACCAATCGCTCGAGCGCATTCGCGAGCGCAACGCGCGCTTCGAAGCGGTGGAATCCGGCGCCGTCGAAGCCGGCCAAACCGTGGTCGTGGCACTCGAGCGCCGCGGCACGGATAAAGAGGGCAAGCCTGGCGAAGTCGACAAGCACGAGCAGGTCAGCATCGAGCTCGGCGCGCCGTCGAATCCTCCGGGCTTCGACGCCGAAGTCATCGGCATGACCACGGGATCGAGCAAGAACTTCACCATCACCTATCCCGAGGACTACACGATCCCCGAGCTGGCCGGCGGCAAAGTCGACTACACGGTCAACCTCAAGGAGATCAAGAAGCGCATCGTCCCCGCGCTCGACGATGAGCTCGCCAAGGATCTCGGCGACTTCTCATCGCTCGACGAACTGCGCAAGCGCGTGCGTGAAGATCTCGAGCACGAGGCGATGCACGCGGCGGAGCGCCAGGTGCGGCAGGACGTGATGAAGCAGCTCGCGACCCGCGTGCCGTTCCCCGTGCCCGCCTCGCTCGTCGAGCGCGAGATCGATCGGCGCCTCGAGGATTTCGCGCGGCGCCTGATGGACCAGCGAATCGATCCGCGGCAGGCGAACATCGACTGGAACGCGTTCCGCGAAGGCCAGCGCGCGCCGGCCACCGAAGCGGTCGGCTCGGCGATCGTGCTCGACGAGATCGCCAAGCGCGATCAGATCGACGTGACCGACGACGATCTCGACGCGGAATTGCAGCGCTACGCGGAACAGGCCGGACACAGCGTGGCGAGCATCAGGGCCCGGCTGCAGAAGGACGGCGAGCTCGGCCGCCTGGCGGCGGGGCTGCGGCGCGAAAAAACCGTTGCACATGTGATGTCAAAGGCGCAGATTAGAAAGGGCTGATTTTTCAAGGGGTTAGCCCTTCCTCCCACCTGCCCGAATGGGTGGTGCACTCCGAACCATTTCCGACCGATAACTACGAAGGATAATAAATAGACAATGAGCGTCTACCCCCAGAACCAACTGGTGCCGATGGTTGTCGAACAGACCAACCGCGGCGAGCGCGCGTACGACATTTTTTCGCGCCTCCTCAAAGACAACATCATCTTCATTGGCACGCCGATCGACGACAACGTCGCGAATCTTGCGATTGCACAAATGTTGTTCCTGGAAGCGGAAGATCCGGACAAGGACATCCAGCTCTATCTCAATAGCCCGGGCGGATCGATAACGGCTGGGTTTGCGATCTACGACACGATGCAATTCATCCGTCCCGACGTGCAGACGATCTGCATCGGCCAGGCCGCGTCGATCGCGGCAGTTTTGTTAGCGGCCGGCGCAAAGGGTAAGCGCTTTTCGCTCCCCAATTCACGCATCCTCATTCACCAGCCGTGGATGTCCGGATTGGGCGGCCAGGCGACGGATATCGATCTGGCGGCGAAAGAAATCCTGCGCATGCGTGAGCGAATCAACGAGATTTTCGTGAAGCATACGGGCCAGGACATCAAGCGGATCCAGCAGGATACGGAACGCGATTACATCATGGGTCCCGAGGCGGCGGTAGAGTACGGAATTCTTGACGACGTCATTCGTAAACGGGTGTAACCTAGGTATACGGCGACATGGTCAAAAAAAGCGGGGACGGCGGTGAGATTCTTCGCTGCTCGTTCTGCAATAAAGATCAAAACGACGTCCGCAAACTAATCGCGGGCCCGACTGTCTTTATCTGCGACGAGTGTGTCGAGGTCTGCAACGACATCATCGCGGACGACAATCGCTTTGACAGCCGCGGCACGCGCACCTCGCTGCCGTCGCCGCCCGAGATCAAGAAGTTCCTCGACGAGTACGTGATCGGTCAGGAGCTGACCAAGAAGAAGCTTGCGGTCGCGGTCTACAACCACTACAAGCGGCTGGAGATTCAGAAGCAGCCGCGCAGCCGCCACGACGTCGAGCTCACCAAATCCAACATCCTGCTGATCGGTCCGACCGGCACCGGCAAGACGCTGCTCGCGCAGACGCTCGCCAAGCTGCTCTCGGTTCCGTTCACCATCGTCGACGCGACGACGCTGACCGAGGCGGGGTACGTCGGGGAAGACGTCGAGAACATCATCCTCAAGTTGCTGCAGGCGGCCGGCGGCGACATCGAGAAGTGCCAGCAGGGCATCGTCTACATCGACGAGATCGACAAGATCGGCCGCAAGGACGAGAACCCGTCGATTACGCGCGACGTCTCGGGTGAAGGCGTGCAGCAGGCGCTGCTCAAGATCCTCGAAGGCACGGTCGCCAACGTCCCGCCGCAGGGCGGACGCAAGCACCCGCACCAGGAGTTCTTCCAGATCGACACGACCAACATCCTCTTTATCTGCGGCGGCGCGTTCGTCGGCCTGGATAAAGTCGTCGAGCGCCGCGTCGGCAAGAAGACGCTCGGCTTCAAGGCCGAGGTCAAGTCGCAGAAAAACCGCGACGTTGGCGTGGTCCTCGAGCAGTGCGAGCCCCAGGACCTGATCAAGTTCGGGCTGATCCCGGAGTTCGTCGGCCGCCTGCCCGTGATGGGCACGCTCCACGAGCTCGATCGGCCGGCGCTGGTGCAGATCCTGACGCAGCCGCGCAACGCCATCACCCGCCAGTACCAGAAGCTGTTCGAGTATGAGAACGTGAAGCTGCGCTTCACGGAGGATTCGCTCGACGCGATCGCCGAGATGGCGCTCGCCCGCAAGATCGGGGCGCGCGGCCTCCGCATGATCATCGAAGACCTGATGCTTGACTTGATGTACCAGATGCCTGGACAGAAGAAGGCTCGCGAGGTCGTCATCACGAGAGAAATGGTCTTGAGCAAGTCGACCGGCC
>Ga0310900_10000287_pt1 | contig 15924 bp, 14 predicted proteins | sample C24D1metaG_FD_203879 | JGI IMG/M metagenome (GOLD analysis project Ga0310900, IMG submission 203879) | Lab incubated soil microbial communities from West Virginia University Organic Research Farm, Morgantown, WV, United States - C24D1 | ecosystem: Environmental > Terrestrial > Soil >...
CAGGGCATGACGAGACGCACCCAAACAACCGACGTCCTGGACCTGCTGGCGGTGGCAGTAGTTACCGCCTTACTGGGCGTTCTGGCCTTGCGCGTCTGGAGCGAGATTCACTCACCCGTCGAAGCCGCCCGCGCGGCCGTGATCCTGGCGGCGGGGTACCTGGTGGCGGATCTACTGACCGGCTTAGTCCATTGGTTTTGCGACACGTTCTTCGACGAAACCACTCCGATCATCGGGCCCGGGCTTATTGCCCCATTTCGCGAACACCATCGCGATCCGCTCTTGATGACGCGGCACACTTTTCTGGAGCTGACCGGCAGCTCGTTCCGCGGTCTTGCGCCGCTGCTCGCCTTGTTCGTCTGGCGTGGTGACATGGTCCCGGCTTTCGCGAACGCCTTCGTGTTTGCCCTGTCAGTGGGGGCCGTCAGCACCAATCTGCTACACCGCTGGGCCCACGACCCGGCGCCGCCGGTCATTGCCCGCGGCTTGCAGCGTCTCGGCATCGTGCTTACGCCTGAGCGGCACGCGAGGCACCACGCGCCGCCGTACGTCGCCGCCTACTGCGTCACGACCGGCTGGATGAATCCGCTCTGTGAGCGATTGAAGATCTGGTCGAGGGCCGAGGCCGTGCTCGTGGCGATTGGCGTACCGGCTAGCCGCGATCACGACTGAACGGCCACACCGTCTGCCGCAAGATGTCCCCGGGCACCGGATCACCTTCGATGCCGTAGTGGCTGGGCCACTGTCCCGCAGGCTCGTACGCAGTGCCGAACAATCGATCGATCCAGGGCAGGTGCACCGCGAAGTTCTTGTCGATGGCCGCGCGCTCCTTGGCGTGATGCCAGTGGTGAAATCGCGGCGTCACGATCCATGGCTCGAGGCGCCGCAGATCGAAGCGCACGTTCGCGTGGATGAACACCGCGTGAAACGACACGAAGACGAGATAGGCCGCGACCGCGCGTTGATCGAATCCCAGCGCGAAGAGCGGAAACACGACGACCGCGCGGGTGACGATCACGTCGACGATGTGCAGTCGCGATCCGGCGAGCCAATCCATGTCGAGGCTCGAGTGGTGGATCGCGTGAAATCGCCAGAGCATCGGGATCACGTGAAACGCCCTGTGGATGAAGTACTCCCCGAGGTCGGCGCACAAGAGCACCGCGAAGAACTGGATGACGAGCGGCAGCGCCGCGATGGCCTGGCGCCACGGTTGGTCAGCGAACGCCGCAAATGCCGCTTGCGCCGGCGCGAGGATGAGGAAGGTCGTCACTTGCACGAACAGATGACTGGTCAGGAAATAGAGCGTGTCGGTCGTCCACGCGTGCCGAAAGGTGCTTTGCTCCGGGCGCAGCGGCCACAACCGTTCCAGTGGAACGAAGAGCGCCGCGAGCAGCAAGACGTTGAGCGCGAACCAGTCGAGGCCAATCGACGGGGCGTCGGTCCGCGAGAGGGTGAAGTCGATGCCGCTGCCGCCGAGGAGCGAGGCAAGCGCCGCGAGCGACATGCCGAGGAGACCGAGCACCTTGCGCCGCCGCAACGCCGTTGAGGCGAGGCCCAGCACGAACGCGAGCACGATGACCGTTTGAAGGATCGCCCGCGCCAATGACAACGGGAGGCGGGTCCGCACGTCGGCGGTCGTCAGCCAGTCTGGAAACAGGAAACACGCGACCCCGGCGACGGCCAGGAAGCCGCAGAAGACCGAAGCGGCGCCGCTCCACCAGCCCGACCCTGCCGCGGTCGGTTCGTCATCGCCGAAAAGCTGCTTGAAGGTTCGATCGAGATCCGGCACGCGGCTGAAGCGTATCGCGGTTTGGACTAGAGCGGCCGGGCGACCAAGTCGTAGTCCTGGGCGCCGACGATTTCTACGTCGATGAAGGCGCCCCTGGCCAGGGTCGACGGGTCGCAGTCGGTCAAATAGACCACCGGATCGATTTCGGGGGCCTGACCCGCCAGCCGGCCCTGGACGACCAGTTCGTGCTCGGGCGATGGTCCGTCGACGACGAGCCGGGCCCGTTCGCCCAGCCGCGCCTGCTGGCGCACCGCGACAAGGTCGCGCTGGCGCGCCATCAGCCGTTCCTGGCGCTTCGTCTTCGTCGCCGCCGTCACGTCGTCCTTCAGGTCGTGCGCCGACGTGCCCTCCTCGTGCGAGTAGGTGAAGACGCCGACGTGATCGAAGCCGATTTCTTCGATGAATGACTCGAGCGCTGCGAAGTCCTGAGCGGTCTCGCCCGGGAAGCCGACAATGAAGGTCGTGCGAAGCGCCACGTTGGGAACACGCGCGCGAATGTTCTGCAACAAGCGCACGTAGGACGCCCGCGTGCCGGGCCGCTTCATCCGCTTCAAGACCGAATCCGATGCGTGCTGCAACGGCAGATCGATGTACTTCACGACCTTGTCGAGATCCGCGATCGCGTCGATCACCTCGCTCGTGATCGTCGTGGGGTAGAGGTAGAGCAGGCGGATCCACTCGATGCCTGCTATGTCATTTAATGCACGTAGTAGTTTCGGCAGCGCGCCGCGCTCGCCGCGATCGATGCCGTAGAACGTCGAGTCCTGCGAGATGAGCAGAAGCTCCTTGACGCCTTGCGATGCGAGCTGCCGCGCTTCCTGCACGATCGACTCGATCGGGCGGCTGCGATAGTGGCCGCGCATCTTCGGGATGATGCAGAAGGCGCACTTGTAGTCGCAGCCTTCGGCGATCTTGACGTACGCATAATGGCGCGGCGTCACGCGCTTGCGCGGCGTGTCGGCGTCGTAAATGTAGGTAGGGAGATCGACGCCGAACACCGGCGGCTTCGTGTAGAAGGGCAGGGCCTTCGCCGTTCCCGGCTCCCGGCTCCCGACTCCCGACATGAACTGAGAAAGTCCCTCGACTTCACCGGTGCCGTAGACCGCGTCGATTTCCGGAATTTCCTTCTTCAGCTCCTCGCGATAACGCTCCGCCATGCAGCCGGTGACGACCAGCTTGCGCCCGGCGGCCTGCTTCTTGAGCTCGGCCATCTCGAGGATCGTGTCGATGGATTCCTGCTTGGCGCGATCGATGAACGCGCAGGTGTTCACCACCAGCACGTCGGCTTGCGACGCATCGGCGGTAATCTCGTGACCGTCTCTTTCGGCCATGCCGAGCATGACCTCGGAATCGACGAGATTTTTGGGACACCCTAAGGAAACAAACCCGATCTTCATGGGAACTACTCAGTCTAGCAGGCCAATAGGCCAATAGGCCAACAGGTCAATAGGCCGTCACGGGTAGATCCTGTAAAGCATTCGTGGATACGGAATCGTCTCGCGGACGTGTTCGAGACCGCAGATCCAGCTCACGCATCGCTCGATGCCCATGCCGAAGCCGCCGTGCGGAACTGAACCGAAGCGGCGCAGATCGAGATACCACTCGAAGGATTCCTGCGGCAGGTCGTGCTCCTTGATGCGTTGCAGCAGCAGATCGAGGTCGTCGAGGCGCTGCCCGCCGCCGATGATCTCGCCGTAGCCTTCAGGCGCCAGCACGTCGACGCAGAGCGCCTTATCCGGCTCGTTGGGATCAGGCTTCATGTAGAACGCCTTGATCGCCGCGGGGTAGTGCGTAACGCAGACGGGACGATCGAACTGCTCGGACAACACGGTCTCGTCGGTGCCGCCAAGGTCGCCGCCGACGACAAACGGCAGTCCCTTGTCGAGCAGGATTTTCGCGGCTTCGTCGTAATGGAGCCGCGGAAACGGCGCCTTCACGGCTTCGAGCTTCGCGGTGTTCCGCTCGAGCGTTTTCAGTTCCTTCGGCCGGCGATCGAGCACGCGCGCGACCACCGACGTGATCAGGCCTTCGGCGAGCGTGATCACGTCATTCAGATCCGCGTAGGCCATCTCCGGCTCGACCATCCAGAACTCGGTGAGGTGACGGCGCGTCTTGCTCTTCTCGGCGCGGAACGTCGGACCGAAGGCGTACACCCTTCCGAGTGCCATCGCGTTCGCTTCGTTGTAGAGCTGGCCGCTCTGCGTCAGGTAGGCCTTCTCGTCGTCGAAATACTCGACCGGGAAGAGCGTCGTCGTGCCCTCGCACGCGGCGGGCGTGAAGATCGGCGTGTCCGCCAGGATGAAGCCCTGTTCGTTGAAGAAGTCGCGGACCGCGTTGATGATCTCGTGACGCACGCGCAGGATCGCCGTCTGGCGCTCGGCACGGATCCAGAGGTGGCGCCGATCCATCAGGTAATCGACGCCGTGTTCCTTCGGCGTGATCGGATAGTCGTGCGCCTCGTTGACGACCTCGAGACCGTTTGCGACGAGCTCGTAGCCGCCGGCCGCGCGCGGTTCCTCCTTGACGGTGCCAGTCACGATGATCGCGCTCTCCTGGCTCAGGTGATCCGCCTTCTGGAACGTCGCTTCGTCGACGTCGCGCTTGCCCATCACGACCTGGAGAAAGCCGGTGCCGTCCCTGACGACGAGGAAATGAATCTTGCCGCTCGAGCGGCGGTTGTGCAGCCATCCCTTGATGGTGACGTTCTTGCCAACCTGCGCGCCGATCTTCTCAATGTAAGTGTGCATTCAAGCCCCAAGTCCTCCGCCTACGCCAAGGCTTCGGCGGACAAGCAAGCCCACGTCCTCAGGGCTCATCCATCCCCAGCATCTCATCGCCGATGTGCAGCAACGACTCGAGCCGATCGCGCGCTTTCGCGGCCTGCTCCAGGATCGGCTTGCGCTCCGCGGCGGCGGCAAGCTCGAACATCCAGACGCCGTCGTAGCCCACCTTCTGAAACGCGAGCGTGGTCGCATCCCAGTCGATCACGCCCTTGCCGGGCACGAGGTGATCGTCGCTGCGGCCGCGATTGTCGTGGAGGTGCGTCGTCACGAGGTGGCCGGAGCACGTTTCGATCGCCTCGACGACATCGCCCATGATCCGTGCGTGGCCGACGTCCATGCAGATGCCGAGGCCCGTCGCGTCGATGTCGCTTTCAATCACGTCGACGAGGGCCGACGGCGTCGACAGGTCGTTGGGAATGACTTCGATCGCCAGCCGCACGCCGTAGCGATCCGCGACCGGCGACAGTTCTTCGAGGCTGCGGACGAGCGAGCCGCGGTTGTTGTCGCCCGGGCCCGCGTGAGGCACCGGCACGCCGCAGTGCACGACAAGAACTTTGTATGGAACCGCGGCGGCGACATCGAGCGTCGCCATGGTCTCGTCGACGGCGGCCTTGCGCCGGGCGTCGTCGCTCGCGGCGAGGCTCAGGCCCTCCTGCCAGGAGCCGTGCACGTATCGACGGGCAATCGGCGCGTGCATCGAATGCAGGACGAGCCGGGTGTCTTCGAGCCATTCGGCCAGCGCGATCCCGGCGCGGCGGTCGCGATAGTCGAAGTGGTCGCGGACCGCGAACACCTCAACGGCTTCGAAGCCGTGCGCGGCTATCTCGACCAGGTGATCACGCTCGAGGCGATCGGCGACGTAGAGATGCGTGGAGATAGCGAACATGTCACAACCACGGGTCCAGCAGTCCCTGCAGGCGCGCGAACCGGCGGTACTTCGCCAGGTTCGCTTTCACGTACGCCAGCGTACGCGGGATGTACTGAATATAAACCGTGTTGTTGCGCGACGTCGTCATGTAACCGAAGGTGCCGAGCGCCTTCAGGTTGCGCTGCAGCGCCATCAAGTCGAAACGGCGCCGGAATTCGTCCGCGGGATGGCGATCGCCGCTCTTATGTGCCAGGAAAAACGCGATCAGGCCGTCGACCTGCTGCGGGTTGAGGTCGACGTACGCATCCCGCAGCAGCGACGCCAGGTCGTAGGTGTCGGGCCCCATCCGCGCATCCTGGAAGTCGATGATGTACAACGAGTCGCCATGCAGCATCAGGTTACGACTGTGGTAGTCGCGATGGCAGAGCACGCGCCGTTCCGCGGCAAGCTCGTCGACGATTGCGGACCATTCCTCGCGGAGCGCCGCCCGTTCGGTTTCGGTCGGCGCCGCGCCCTTGTAGGCCAGCAGGTAATGCTTGACGAAGAATTCGAGCTCCCACGTCAGCTTCTCGACGTCGAAGGCGATGCGATACGGCGGGTAGGCGTCGGAGCGGAGGGCTTCACCGCGCTCCTGCATTCGCGCAATGAAGTCGACGGCCTGCCGGTACAGGGCGTCATGCTCGGTCGCCGTTGCGGCGCCAAGGTGCGCTTGCAGCGTGACGTCGCCGAGATCTTCCAGTCCGATCACGCCAAGCGGATCCGAATGATGAAGGATCGCCGGCACCGGCACGGGCACCTCCGACAACAGCTTCGCGACGGCAACGAAAGGCATCGCGGCGTAGTCGATCGGCCCGGCATGCAAGGCGAGAACGACGGGCTTCGCGTCCTTCAGCAGCACGCGAAAGTAACGCCGATCAGAAGCATCGCCGGTGAGCGGCACGACCTTCAGCGTCTGTTCGCTCAGTTGGTGTTCAGCGAGGTATTGCTCGAGGCGTGGTTCCATGGAGGGTTCAAAGGTTCAGGCGTTCAAAATGTTCAAAGTGTTCACTGAACTATTGAACCCTTGAACCGTTGAACGGTTGAACCACCAGAGCATTGTCGCGCATCACGAGCGAGCAGCGGGAGAATTCGGCGCCGGGCGCGACGACCACGTCGTCTGCGACAACGCATTTGGACAAGCACGCGCCGGCACCGATCATGACGCGGTCCCACACCACCGTGTCCGTTAGCCGCGCATCGGCAGCGATTGTGCAATCGCGCCCTCGATCGATCGCTTTTTGCTCGCGCCTGGCGATCGTGATCGCCGTGTCGAGGTAGTCGCGGGGCGAGCCGATGTCGAAGAATTCGGCCGGCGTGTGGAAAACGCGGATCGCGCCAGGCCGGCCCGCGATCACCCGGGGGTATATGCCATGGACGGTCTCGGATTTCACGTCGGGATCGACCCCGGCGAAGACCGATGTGTTGACCATTTGAATGCCGATGAAATGGAACGCTCCGGGTTCCCGGCCGAATCCGCTGACGATGCCGTTGGCGTCGGCGATGACGCCGTTATACCCGGGCCTGCCGTCGACGACCGCCATCGTGACGAGCGCATTGGTGTCGATGTGCTGTGACGCCATCGCGCGCAGGTCGATGTCGGCCAGCGTATCGCCGTTCACGATGAGGAATCGATCGGAGGCCACGAGCGGTATCGCGCGCGCCGGGCCGCCCGCCGACCCCAGAATTTCCGTCTCCCACGAATAACGGACATCGATGTCTATCTGGGACCCGTCGCCGACGATGCGCGTGATGGTGTCGGCGCGATGATGCAGGTTAAGGACCGCGTGCCGGACGCCCGCATCGCGCAGCCAGTGCAGGATGCGAACGACGAGCGGTATGCCCGCGACAGGCAACGCGGCTTTGGCGCGAACGCTCGACAGTGGCTGGAGGCGGGTAGCAAAGCCGGCGGTCAGCACCAGCGCCGGCCAGTCATTCAAGACCTGCCTCGACGAAGCGCCGAAGGCGCGCAGTCGGCTCATTCGCCGGCGCGGCCGGCGAACACCATGTCGGGTCCCGCGAGGCCGTTTGCGTCGCGATGCTGCAGGAAGAGGAAGCGGTACGAGTCGGTGATGTAATCCGAGGGCGCTCGTCCAAGAGCGCGGGCGGTGTCGTGAATCGCGTCCTCACCACCTTCGATTTCAACGAACACACCTACCGGCGTTTCATCGACCGCGATGACGACGTCGTCGTTGGAGAATTCTTCGCGATATTTTTCGTAGCGGAACCAGCGGTGCAGGCCCAGTTGTTCGAGGATGGTGTGGAGGACCGCACCATCCGCAACGACGGTCTCATATTCTTCGCGGATCTTGACGAGGCCCGGAATGGCGGGCCCTTTGAAGGTCAGGAGGCTCTTGCCGCCTTCGGATCGCACCCGGAGCGTCGATCGCTGACGGCGCAGCCGTTCGTCGTCGGTGTCGAACAGGCAATCCTCCTGCAGCCGCCGGCCGAGCAGGGGCGCGGCTCCGAGAGCGAGGATCCTCGCGCGCGCCTCGTCCGCGCTGTTGAAACGCAGCTTGATCTCACGCTCGAGCGGCATGCGCGACCGCTACTCTTTGCGAACCGTGAAGAACTGTTCCTGGCCGCCGCGCAACACGAGCAGGAACGCAGTCCCGCCCGACTGTACCTGGGCGAGCGCGCGGCTCGCCTCCTGAGGCGTGCGAACCGGCTGACGGTTGACCCGCGTGATGATGTCGCCGCGCACCATGCCGGCTCGGAACGCGGGGCTGCCTTGCTCGACGTCGGATACGAGGACGCCCTGGGCGTCCGTCGCGCGCAAGCGCTTCGCGGTGTCGGGCGTGAGCACGCTCAGCGTGACGCCGAAGCCCTGCGACGGTTCTTCGTCCGGCTCGGTGCTGGTGCGCTGCTGCTCGGCGGCGCGGTTGCCTTCCTCATCGAGGTCGAGCTCTTCAACGGTCAGCGACAGCGTCTTCTCCTGCTTGTCGCGCAGGACCTTGACCGGCACCGTCGCGCCCGGCTTGGTGGCCACGACCGTCGCCACCAGCTCGTCGCGGTTCTTCACCGGCTTGCCGTTGAACTCCAGGATGATGTCGCCGGGCTCGATGCCCGCCTTTGCCGCGGGCTTGCCTTTCGACACCGCGCCGACGAGCGCACCACGGCGATCCTTCAGTCCGAATTCGGCCAACGCGTCCGCGGGCACCGGCGATACGCTGACGCCGATCACGCCGCGCGAGACGCGGCCGGTCTGCAGCTGCGGGATCAGCTCGCGAACGCTATTGATGGGAATCGCGAAACCGATGCCGATGTTACCGGCCTGGCGCGAGTCCGTGTAGATCGCCGTGTTGATGCCAACGACCTCGCCGCGCGCGTTCAGCAGCGGGCCGCCGGAGTTGCCGGGATTGATTGCCGCATCTGTCTGCAGCACGTCGGCAAAACGCTGGTCGGCGATCGGGAACGACCGCGCCGTCGCGCTGATCACGCCGACGCTCACGGTGTGGGCGAGGCCGAAGGGATTGCCGATCGCCATGACCCAGTCACCCGGCTGCATCTGTGACGAATCGCCGAACTTGACCTCGAACAAGTCGCTCTTCTTGTCGATCAGCTGAATCAACGCGCTGTCGGTCAGCGGATCGCGTCCGACGATCTTCGCTTCGTGATAGACGTCGCTTTCTTCGCCGAGGAAATTCACCTCGACCTTGGTCGCGCCTTCGACGACGTGATTGTTGGTGAGGATGTAGCCGAGCGCCTTGTTGATGACAAAACCGGTGCCGGCAGCCTGCGTTTCCTGTTCGCGCGGACGCTGCTGGCGCGGTCGGCCCTGCTGTCCGCCGAAGAAACGCTCGAGCAAATCGTCGTTATTGCCGCCGCCACCGCCGAAGAACTCGGTCATTTCCTGGGCGCGCTGCTTCGACGTGCTGCGGATGTTGACGACCGCAGGTGACATCGCCTTGGCGATGTTGCGGAACGTACTGGCGTCGACCGGTCCGCTGAGTGGCGCGCTGTTCATCGGCGGCGCAGCCACGGCGGCCGACTGGGCTGACGAGGACGGGGTGAGATCAAGCCGCGAGGCGATCACCATCCCGACGGCCAGCGAGGCCACCATGATCAAGAACGAATAAAACAGCGTCGTCTTTCCGGTCGACATTTCTTTCTTCCTCCACCCCGGCACCGGTCGCCCGATGCACGTTCCTATAATAAAGACAGAATAGCCTTTTGACGCGGACCCGTCACTTCTGGTCCGTTCCCGGCCCAAACCATGTTGATTTCGGTCCGGACACCGAAATCCTTGAAATACAGCCCAGGTTCTATGGTGAATCCGCTTCCCGGCAGCAGACGCCGCTCGTCGTGCGTTTCGTAATCATCGAGGTGCGCGCCATTGCCGTGCACGTTTTCGCCGAGGCTGTGACCGGTGCGATGCAGGATTGCGTCCTCGAAACCGGCGTCGATCAGGACCTTCCTCGCCGCCGTGTCGGCTTCGAACCCTCGCACTTCGCGACCGCCGCGGGCCGCGTCCTGCACGATATCGACCGCGGCATCCCGGGCGCCGCAGATCGCGCCGAATGCCTTGGTCATTCGCTCGGGCACGGCGGAGCCGGTGAATCCGATCCAGGTGATATCCGCGTAGACTGAGCCGGGTTTTTCAAGCTTGCCCCACAGGTCGAGGAGCACAAGTTCATCGTGGCGGATGACACGGTGCTGGGCGGCGGTCGCGAGGTAATGCGGGTTGCCCGCGTTCTCCTGCGCGGAGACACACGGCGCCGAATCGCTCGTTAGGCCTTCATCCTTGAACCATCCAACCATCTTCTGTTGAATGTCGTACTCGCTGGTGGCGATTCCGTCGCGCAGCCGCCGCGCGACTTCCTCGAACGTCTGATCCTTGATCCGATAAAGCTTTTCGGAGGCGGTCCGATGCGTGGCGATCGCCACGTCGCTCCAGCGCGCTTCGAATTGCTGAATCAGGTCGCCTGATGAGACGACATCGACACCGAGCCCGCGAATGAGCTCGATGGTGCCGGCATCGACCCGCGACACGTAGGGGATCGCGCAGTTGGGCGAGTATTCCATGGCCACGCGCGTCAGGCCCTTCAGTAGTCCCGTCAGCCCCGCGTGCAACTGCGCGCGGCCCGCGTAGATCGATTTGGATCCTGGAAGGTGATCCAGGTTGTACTGCTCGATCGCGTGGACGAGCGATCGCGGCTCGCCGGATTGCGGGATCAGGTAGAACCAGCGCCGCGTTGCCAGGTGCCCGGTTTCTCCCATTCCCGCCAGGCGGAACGACACCGGATTCGAGCCGTGAAAATCGTAGAGGAGCCACGCATCGAGCCCGTCGGCTTTGAGGGCTTTCTGGACGGCTCCAATATCAAGGGCCATATTGACACGATTATACCGGCGGACGAACCATGGCCGCGGCGACAGCGTCCTATAATTAGACGAGCCAGTGCTCGTTTGAAGGCCCTTGTGGAACCCCTATGACAAAGCGACTCCTTCTCCTGCTGACCACCATTGCGACCTCGGCCGCCACTCTTCAGGGCCAGGGCCAATCCCAGCCGCCGCAGCAGCCGCCGATCACGTTCCGCGCGGAAGTGAATTACGTGGAAGTCGACACGCGCGTCCTCGATCAGCAAGGCAAGTTCGTCGGCGACTTGAAGCCTGAAGATTTTCAGGTCTTTGAAGACGGCAAACCGCAGAAGGTGACGGCGTTCTCGCTGGTCAATATTCCGGTCGAGCGTGTCGAGCGGCCGCTGTTTGCGTCGAAGCCGATCGAGCCGGACGTGCGGAACAACCTGCAGGCCGCCGACGGCCGCATCTACGTGATCATGCTTGACGACTATCACACCGCGGCGCTGCGTTCGCAGCGCGTCAAGCTCGCGGCCAGGCAGTTCATCGAGCGTTACGTTGGCGCCAACGACCTCGCCGCCGTGGTGCACACCAGCGGCCGCGGCGATGCCGGCCAGGAGTTCACCACCAGCCAGACGCGGCTGTTGCGCGCGGTCGACAAGTTCATGGGCCGCAAGCTGAACTCGTCGACCATGAACATGGTCGACGACGTGCAGCGTCGTGCGGGCACACCGGCGGCGGGCGATCCGGCCGCCGACATCGACGACAAGGAGCGCGGTTTCAACGCCCGTAACGCGCTCGACTCGATCCGCAACGTCGCCACATACCTCGGCAGCATCCACGGCCGCCGCAAGGCCATTGTCTTCTTCAGCGAGGGCATCGATTACGACATTAACAACATGTTCAGCGATCAGGTCACCGAAGCACAGACGGTGATGGACGCGACACGCGACATGATCGCCGCGGCGACGCGCGCCAACGTTGTCGTTTACGCAGTGGACCCGCGCGGCCTTGGCGCGGAGTTCCAGGATCTCGCGTCGATTCAGTCGTTCCCTGACGATACCTCGCTCGGCCTCGGCATGTCGTCGATCTTCAACGAGGTGCGGCTGTCGCAGGACAGCCTGCGGGTGATGGGCGAGGAGACCGGCGGCTTCGCGGTCGTCAATCAAAACAATTTCCGCGACGCCTTCCAGCGCATCGTCGACGATAACAGCTCGTATTACGTGATGGGCTACTACTCGACCAACGATCGCCGTGACGGCCGGTTCCGCAAGATCGAGGTCAAGCTGTCGAACAAGCCGGGCCTCACCGTCCGTGCGCGAAAGGGATATGTCGCGCCGCGCGGCAAGGCGCCCGAAGCGCCGAAGACGACTGCCAACGGCCCATCGCTGGAACTGAAGGACGCGATGGAGAGCCCGCTGCCACTGACCGGCCTGCCGCTGGCGCTCACGGCCGCTGTGTTCAAGGGGCCGGCGCCAAAGGGTTCGGTGGTGATCTCGACATTCATCGTCGGCAGCGGACTGCCGTTCGCCGACAACGGCGGCATGATGAAGAACGACCTCGAAGTCCTCAGCGTCGCGACCGACGACAAGGGCAAGGCGTTCCCGACGGATCGCTCGACCGTCAACCTCAACATGAAGCCGGATACCGCGAAGCGGGTCAGCGCCACCGGCCTGCGTGTGATCCAGTCGCTCGAGCTCAATCCCGGGCGCTATACGCTGCGCGTGGCCGTGCGTGAGGCGAACACCCGCAAGGCCGGATCGGTCTCGTTCGATCTCGAGGTCCCGGATTTTTCAAAATCGCCGCTGACGATGAGCGACATCGCACTGACATCGGCCTTGAGCGGAGCGGCGCCGACGATTCGACCCAAGGATCCGCTCGAGAAACTGCTGCCGGGTCCGCTGAGCGCCTATCGAGAGTTCGCGACCATGGACGAGATTGCGTTATTCACCGAGGTGTACGACAACATCAAGCAGCCCCACAAGGTCGAGATCAACGCGACGGTAAAAGCCGAGGGTGGTAACCCCGTGTATTCAACCCGTGAAGAACGGAATAGCTCCGAGTTGGCCGGTTCCGCCGGCGGCTATGGATTCCTGGCTCGCTTCCCGCTCAAGAGCTTCGCCCCGGGACTGTATGTGCTGCGCGTCGAGGCGATCTCACAGATAGGCGATCGCGAGACGACCGCGAGAGAAGTGGTCTTTCGGGTGGCGCAATCGGGAGCGCAGTAGGCATGTTGCCCGGCCTCGTCTTGGTGCTCGCCATGCAGGCACCGTCGCTTCAGACGATCGTGACCGACATGATGAGCCAGGTCGAGTCTCCGGGGCAGGTGGTGGCGCGCACCCCGGCAGAGTGGACGAAGTTGTGGCGCGAGCATGCGGGCGAGACCGCGGTGCCTGAGGTCGACTTCGCCTCGCGTACCGTCGTCGCTGTATTCCTCGGCACGCGCAGTTCCGCGGGCTACCTCGTCGAGATCACCGGCACGCGCCATGACAAGGGCGCGCTCGTCGTCGAGTGGCGCGAGCGGCGCCCGGAACCCGATCAGGTTTCGGCGCAGGTCATTACGAGTCCCGCGCACATCGCAACCATCCCGAAGTTCGCCGGCGCGATCCGGTTCGAGAAGGTCGAGCGGTGAGCTCATCGAGCCGCGGCCTCGATACGCGGTTGGAAACGATGCTCTGTTACCTGGGATGGTGGGTGACCGGTCTCGTGTTCCTGTTCATCGAGCGCAGGGATCCGGCCGTTCGCTTTCACGCCGCGCAATCGCTGGTCGTGTTCGGCACGTTGTCGGCGCTGTTCTTCGTCTGGGGCGGCGCCAGCGCGATCGTGTTCTTCTGGATCCCTCTCGCGTTCCAAATGGTCCAGACCATTGGCAACCTGTTGTGGTTGGGGACCGTGCTGCTCTGGCTGTTTCTGCTGGTGAAAGCCTGGCGGGGTGAAACCTGGCGGGTGCCAGTGGCCGGCGATCTTGCCGTCAAGATCGCCAGCCGCTAACCTCTAACCCCTAATCCGTCTTCGGAACGTCGATCTTCGGCACGCTGCGCGGCTTCACGTTGCCGTTGGCGTGGATGAAGTTGTAGCTGTTGCTTTGCATCCGGGCGTTGAACGGAGTGGTCAGCTTCACCTGGATGACCTCTCCCGGCATGAACGGCTTCGGGTGGCGATACACATCGCCCCCGGCGAGATTACCGTCCTTGCTCGACCAGCTTTCTTCGAGCCGGAAGCCGGCAAGCGGACCGGGCGACGTGTTCTTGATCGTCATCGTCGTGACGATGTTCGCGCCCTCACGCTTGGACACCGGCTTGGTGAACTCGACCGTCGCGTCACCGCGATACGGCGAGATCAGTTTCCGGGGCGCCGACTGGGCGGCCGGAGCGGCAGGCGCCGGTGTCTGCGCGAATGCCACCGGGGCTACGAGGAACCCGAGGGCCGCAGCCAATGCCACAGTCCGCTGGTGCAATTTCATACGATGAACCTCCAGAGGCAGGATTATATATCTACATCTCGCCGTTCCAGTCCTCGGGCTCGGCGGCCGTCGACCGGAACACTTCGAGATGCCACTTGCCGCCACCCCAGGGCTCAATCACCTCGGTCGCGACGACGTCGACGAGCAGCTCGGCGAACGTGCGGCCTTCGGGATCACCCTCGAGGCTATAGGCAGGCTCGTCCCACGCGAAGTTCGGGTAGATCGTCATCGTCAGGAACAGGTCGTAGCCGTCGTCGACGACGATGATCTGCCCGACCGGGCGCTTCTGCGTCGAGTGGTAGACGAGGTACTTCTCGGCGCTGTGGGCGCGGATGTAGCGCTTCAGCGCAAAGTCGCGCGCGACGATTTCTTCGACGGCAATCTTCTTGTCCCAGCACTCGCGGCAATAGCGTTCTTCACCGCGGGGCTCTGATACTTCTTTGGCGCCGCACAGGGCGCAGCCCTTCTTGTTGCCGATCGACTTCCGTGACATATATCTATGGGATTTTACTTCAAGCAGGTGACATGACGAGATTTCCGCCGATGTGCGGCCTGATTGCGCTACTTGGGATTCCCGTGGCTGCGCAAGTCGGGCCACATCTGCCACCCCTCGATCGCGCGCTGCCGCCTCGGGCAGAGACGATTTATCAGCGGCTCGCGGATCGCGTCGACGCCAAGCCGGCGATGGACGTGGTGACTTTCATGGCGCCGCTGTGGCGGCTGGCCGGCAACCCGGCGTTCGAAGCCTCGCAGCAATTCATCTTCGACCGCCTCGCGTCGGCCGGCCTGCAACCGAGGTACGAGACCTACGCCAACAGCGGTCAGGGTTGGGAGTACGTGCGGGGGAGCGTCCGCTTTGGCGGTCCTGCCGGGGAAGTCCTTCTGTCGAAGGAGACCCACCGCGTCGATCTTGCCATCAACTCGATGAGCACGCCGCAGGGCGGCAGCACCCTGCGCCTCGTTGATGTTGGCGAGGGCTCGAGCGACGCCGCCTATGAGGGTCGAGACGTCAAGGGCGCGGTGGTGCTCGCCAGCGGCAACGTGAGCCAGGCCTGGAATCTCGCCGCGCGAGCCCGCGGCGCCGCCGGGGTCATTTCGACGGCAATCGCACCCTATACGAAGCCCGCTGACACGCCTGATGTGTTGCAGTGGGGCGGCATTGGCTACGTCGAATCACTCCATTCCTTCGCCTTCAAGGCGACTCCACGGGTCGGGGCACGGTTGCGCGCCGAACTGGCGAAAGGCCCGGTTTCGCTGCATGTGGACATCGAAACGAAATTCCATCAGCGAGCGAACCGAACGCTGGTCGTCGAGATCCCGGGACGCACCGAGCCGCATCAGCGTGTCGTCCTCGTCGCACACGTGCAGGAGCCCGGCGCAAACGACAACGCGAGCGGCTGCGGCACCTTGCTGGCCGCCGCCCTTGCGATCCAGGACGGCATCCGCCGCGGCAGCATTCCTCCGCCGGCCCGGACCATCACCTTTCTATGGGGCGACGAAATCAGCGGCAGCCGGCAGTGGGTGGCAGATCATCCCGATCAGGTGAAGGGCGTGGTCGCGATGCTGTCGCTCGACATGACCGGTGAAGACACCTCGAAGACCGGCGGCACTTTCCTGATCGAAAAAGAGCCTGACCCGTCAGCGGTGTGGGAGCGGCCGTCGGATCCGCACACGGAGTGGGGCGCGG
>Ga0310900_10000288_pt1 | contig 15915 bp, 17 predicted proteins | sample C24D1metaG_FD_203879 | JGI IMG/M metagenome (GOLD analysis project Ga0310900, IMG submission 203879) | Lab incubated soil microbial communities from West Virginia University Organic Research Farm, Morgantown, WV, United States - C24D1 | ecosystem: Environmental > Terrestrial > Soil >...
GCAGCTCGCCAGCTGGAAGAAGCGAAAGCAGAGATTGCCCGTTTGGAAAGTCAAATCGATGACTACCAAAAAGCGAAAGTGCTGGGTGAGCGCCAGGCTCAAGCAGTAATCGACGTTACGCCAACGGAAGCTGATGAGATTAATGCAGCGATCAAGAATTTGTTCGTTAAAAGTGAAAACTGGGGATCAGTAGAAAAGCTGTATCTGCCAGATGGTACGTTTAAAGTGGTTAAACGTGATGAATTGCCCGAGTGGACAGCAATCACACCTCCGCCATTGCTAGGAGGTAGCGAAACACAGGCAGAAACGTTTCAAGGAGAAGATACTAAAGTTGACGTTATCGACAGTGGGGTTCTTGCTTCCGAAGTTCCGACATTAGTCTTTCCCAGCGAAGAGGAAAGCAACGCAAGCGGATTACCAGTGGATGAAAACGGAACTCTACGATCGGATGATGAGCCGGTTACTTGGAAAAACCTCAAAGCCCTTGAAGCAAGAATCGAAGACAGATTACTCAGGCTTGAACAGTCGGCGGTAGCAGTAGCTTAATAATCCAATGGAGCGTCCTTCACGGGGCGCTCTTTAAACAGAGGGGTGAGCACGATGAATAGGGATAACGTGACTGAGTTGCTAAAGAACTACCGCAACTACAAGATAGCTGTGAACCAATACGAGCGGCACCGTCCAAGAGCATCTGCAGGTATAGCCAATTACGAGGGGATGCCGAGTGGATCAGGAGCGCCTGAGTTATTCTTTTCAGCCAATAGCAGAATGGGAGACATGGGGCATACAAGCTTTCAAGACCGCTTAGACTATCAATCGTACTCTGAAGTCGTAAAAGACATAGAGGATGGCTTACAGGCGCTTACAGACGAAGAGCAGAGTGTGATCAAACTCAAGTGGATGGATAAACTATCCCTGCAACAGATAGCGGACCGTAAAGAGTTGAGTATCCGGACGATTAAGAGCCGGCACAAATCAGCACTAGCGAGTTTAGAAATATGCTTCCGTTTCATCAAGCCTCCACATATCGAGGATATCAATACAAAAGGGGCGCAACACTTCCACCATCCAGAGAAGATACACAATACAATGTTGTACTAAATTTGCACTTTATGTGTATAGAACGTTGCACCACATGGATGATAAGATTACTTCATAGGATGCTGACGATGAATGTTATCGCCTGTACACGATGCATTCACGCATCATTCAGGCAAGCACTGTTAAGGGTTCACAGGCCTTCAGTGCTTGCATTAAATTACAGTGACTAGTGGGAAACCGCTTGACATAAATAAACTAAAATCGACAGTCCAGCCGACAATGTAACCCAATCACATTGACGCGACGAACGTTATACTCTCGCATTAAGCCTTCCGCCGTTGGAGGGCTTTTTGCGTTGTAGGGAGATGAATACAATGCGAATCAAACAACCGCTAACTTTTGGCGTTATAGGATTATCTGCAATGATCGTAGGGATAGGGATTGGAGTAAGTTACGTTCTCAGGAATATGTAGTGACCGACCTAGACGCGATTAGTATATGGGCTGTAATATTTTTAGCTCAATGGCAGGTTGCTATGTGGGCATTCTTTGGGATGGGAGATGATGAATGATGGCTTTGAATGCTAAGCATATATTGTTCGTAAATGATTACATGATAAGCCAGAACGCGACTGAATCTTATTTAAAGGTTTATGGTTGTTCGGAAGAGGCAGCGCGCAAAGCTGGGTCGAGATTGTTGACAAATGTGGACATTAAGTCCGAAATTGTGCGGAGACAGGAAGAAATCAACAAGAAGGTAGAAGAAGAGACTGGTGTTAGTGTGCAATGGGTATTAGATGGATTTAAATCGATTGCTGAACGGTGTATGCAAGCAGAGTCGATTAACGATAGAGACGGTAACCCGACAGGAGAATATAAGTTCGATTCATCGGGAGCTAACAAAGCATTGGAAAGCATTGGCCGTCATTTAGGCATGTTCAACGACAAGATGAGAGTGGACGCGAACAACACCAACGTGAACACCGACTTAACGAACCTTTCACCGGACGAACGGAGGGCGAGGATAGATGAGCTTAACCGCCGCCGAGGAAATGGAGCTGCTCGCTCTTCTTGAGTTAGAGGAGAAGGATCAAGCGAAAAGCAATTACTACGACTACGTTAAATACGTTCACGGTGGTTTGTACAAAGAAAGCCGCCACGGACTTTTCATAACAGATATCATTCAAGAAGCAATTGACCGCAAGAAGGCCATGGTTGCCGGTAAGATCCCGATGGAGAATCAATACATTGGGTTTTCGATTCCACCGCGGCATGGTAAATCAATGACGATAACGGAAACACTACCGAGCTTTTACTTGGGACACTTTCCAAATGATCGAGTGATCGAAGGGTCATATAACACGACATTCGCTCAGAAGTTTGGTAAGAAGAATCTACAAAAGGTAAAGCTGTACGGCGCTGAGTTATTTGATATTGAAGTGAGTCCGTCATCCAAGTCATCATCAGATTGGGATATAGACGGAACGCGAGGCGGTATGATCTCAAGGGGTATCCTAGCCGGTGTAACTGGTGAGGGCGCCGATTTGATGATTATAGATGATCCAATCAAGAACCGTGAAGAAGCTGACTCCGAGGTGTACCGAGATAAGATGTGGGGTGAATGGATTGATTCATTCTCCACTCGGTTGCATCCTGGGGCTATTTGCATTTTCATCATGACACGATGGCATGAAGATGATTTGGTCGGACGGCTGCAGAATCCCGAATACGGTGATCCAATCCCGATGAACATGATTAACCTTCCACTCGAATCAGAGGAGGGTGACTTGTTAGGGCGTGATCCCGGAACGCCATTATGGCCAGAACGATACAGTTACGACTTCATTGAGTCTCGTAAACGGTATCCATCGTCATTTAATGCGTTGTATCAGGGCAGGCCGACAAGCCAAGAGGGTAACATGCTTAAACGTGACTGGTGGAAATATTACGATGTTCTACCGCCGATGGCTTCACAGATCATTAGTATTGATGCAGCATTCAAGGATGAAGATGAGAGTGATTATGTAGTCATTCAGGTATGGGGCAAGAATCAAGCGGATATGTACTTAATCGATCAGTCCAGAGCAAAGATGAATTTCCCAGCTACATTGCAGACTATTCGCAATATGGTCGTCAAGCATCCTAGAGCATCGCTCAAGCTTGTGGAAGATAAGGCGAACGGCTCAGCAATTATATCGACCTTACAACGTGAAATAGGCGGTATAGTGGCCGTTAATCCTGATGGCGGTAAAGTGTCTAGGGTTAACGCTGTATCAGCTTATATCGAGTCTGGTAACGTCTACTTACCTCGTCAAGCGGAATGGATACATGATTTCGTTGAAGAGGCGGCAAGCTTCCCGAATGGCAAGAATGATGATCAGGTTGACACAATGAGTCAGGCTCTGCACCGATTTATATATTTCCCAGGGACAATACCGGATACATCTACGAAACAATTCAACTTCGCATCTGAAAGGCCGAAGCCTGACGCGTTTGTTGGCAGCAGGATTGATGATTCATACATTGCAGGAGGCTGGAACTGATATAATGTTGGTGAGGTGATAATGTGAGAATCAGCGAATGGAAAGCAGAGAATGGCTGGACTGGTTACATTGAAAAGGGTGAACATGGATTTTCCGCTGTGTTAACTGAAGGTTTCGGGACGTATGATACTGAGGAAGAAGCAGAAGCATACCTAAAAGATAACGGATATGAGAAGGTGAGCTAATGGAATATGTGTACCTGAGCGCAATCATTGGATTGTGCTTTTTTAATTTCTTTGCTTACAGGCGTGGCTTGAAAGACGGTCTAGCGCTCAATCAAGGCAAGACTATCGAGCCAATCAAGACGCCTGTGGCGGTCGTACAGAAGCACGTAGAGGAGCGTACGCAGAAGAAGGAAGCAAAGGCTGCTGAAGATGCGATGGCGCAGGGGCTGGCTAATTTAATGGCTTACGATGGGTCTCCCCAAGCGAAGCCGAAAGAAGGTGAGAAATGAAAAAGGGCTACGAACAGACGATTGAGTGGCAACAGTATTTGGATGGCATCGACTATAACAACAAAATAAGCTTATACGACAACGTAAATAAGAACGAACGTTTTTACAGCAATAATCAGTGGGATGGCGTAGTCGCTAATGGACTTCCAACTCCGGTGTTCAACATTTTCAAACGTATCATCGATTACTTTATCGCGGCTATTCTCAGTCAAGACGTGGCCATGCAGTTCACGCCAGAGAATGTAGGCGACGAACCACAGAACGAAGAGGAAGCGATGATAAAGGAATCGGCTGAGCTAATCACGCAATACAGCAATACGCTAGTCGAAAAGCTGAAGATGAAGCAGAAGCTGCGGCAATGGCTGCTAGATTCGGCTATATCGGGTGATGCTTGCTCCTATAGCTTTTGGGACCCGAGTATCGATACCGGTCAGGCTGCGCTAGGAGATATCAACATGGAGGAGATTGATTCCGTTAACGTGTTCTTCGGCAATCCGAATGATAAACGTGTACAGAATCAGCCTTATATCATTGTTGCTTTTCGTGAGATGGTGTCTAAGCTCAAAGAGGAAGCGAAAGCGAACAAGATTCCTGAAGATAAGATTAAGTTGATTACGAGTGACGAGGAAACGTTCTATCAATCGGGCGATCGGTCAAAGATTGAACTGGATAGCAAGGGCGATGAGTCAGGGAAAGCCATTGCATTGCTGAAGCTTTGGAAGAAAAACGGCATTGTATACGCGAAGAAGTCCACTTGTTATACCGACATTCGTCCTGAGTGGGACACTAAGCTATCACTTTATCCCGTGTCATGGATGAACTGGTCACAACGCAAGAACAGCTATCATGGTCAAGCGGTTGGCACCGGCTTAGTACCGAATCAGATCTTCATCAATAAGATGTTTGCTATGGCCATGATGAGCCAAATGCACACCGCGTTTCCAAAGGCTATCTACAACAAAAGCTTCATATCAGGCTGGAATAACCAAATCGGTACAGCTATTGGCATTGAGGCAGGAAATGACACGAATATCAATAACCTCGCTGCCTACTTAAACCCTGGCAACATGTCGGGGCAAGTGTTTGAATTGATCGATAAGGCCATCCAGTACACGAAAGACATGCTAGGAGCCACAGACGCCGCTCTAGGCGACATTAAGCCGGATAATACATCAGCTATCATCGCCGTTCAGCAATCGTCCAGCATACCGCTAGAGACGATTAAGCAGAACCTTTACCAGTTTGTCGAGGATATCGGCTATATTTGGCTGGACTTCATGGCGAACTATTACGGTAAACGTAAAGTTGACGTTGAAGTGCTTGGAAAGCGAGTGGTTAAGGAGTTTGACTTCGCAACGCTCAAGAAAATGAAGTTCAGAATCAAAATCGATGTTGGTCCATCGTCCTACTGGTCACAAATCAGCGCTATGCAGACATTGGATGCACTGCTGCAGAGTGACCGCATCACATTCCAACAGTATTTAGACCGCATTCCTGCCGGTATCATACCGAAATCACAGGAGCTCATCGAGGAATTGAAGGCACAGGACATGAAACAACAGTTTATATATGAGCAAATGGCACGTTTTATGGAACAATTACCGCCTGAACAGCAAATGCAGATCCAACAGCTACCGCCAGAGGAACAGGAAGCGCAACTCATGCAAATGATGATGCAACCACCAGAACAGATGGCACAGCAGCAAGCAGATCAGCAAGCGCAGCAGGAGCAAGCCATGATGCAGCAACAGCAAATGGAGCAAATGGCATCACAACAGGAGCAAGAGAAGGCTAATCAGCAGTTCCAGCAGCAAGCAGCACTTAAGAAGATAGATATTGAGGGCAAGTTAGCTCTTGAGGGTATGAAGCAGGATAAACAAAAAGTTTAAGCACAATTAGGAGGGTTTGAAATGAAGAAAGTAGTCCATGATTTATTGACGAACAAGTATACCTCAGTATGGCACGAAGAACCCGAGCAAATGAAATTCAATGCACCGCATCATTTCTTTGTATGTGAGACAGGTCTAGACCCGAATGATACTACTCTTAGCATAAAACCCCTAGCGGAGTTTGGATTTCAAGAGGGGCCGATTAAAGAGGTAGGGGTAAACGGCGTATGCAACGAGGATTTAATTGCAATGGTTATAACGAGACTTGAACACTTTCAGAAAAGCGAGTTTAGTAGCAGAGATAATGCAGTTGCTATCACCAAGTTGGAGGAAGCTTTATTGTGGTTGCGCAAACGAACAATCGGGAGAGAAAACCGAGGGGTAGAGGGGACTCATAAAGTTTAATAAAACAACGGGGCACGGCTGAGACGCTTAGTGCCCTTTTCTATATTCACTTTCGGCAATAAAAACAGCGGACCGCCGCTATAAAATGTGGAGGTAAGACCATGGATGAAACAGTAGTAACAAATGAATCAACCCCGGAAACAGTCGAAACACCCATAACTGAACAGGCGGTAAACACGGAGAACGCCGAGCCGAGTGCGGAGAAAGTTGAGACAACACCGGAGAAGACGTTTACGCAAGCCGAGCTTAATGAGATCATCACCAAGCGAATCGAACGTGAACGCGAAACCACGAGCAAAAAGGCTGCTCAAGAAGCAAGGGACGCTTATATCGCTGAGCAAGGCTATGAGTGGAATGGAAGTCCGATTACCACTGAGGCGGCATATAAGCAAGCGTTGAAAGAGAAACAGATCATGGATGAGCTGCAAGACAAGGGTCTTCCGGATGAGGTCATTCAAGAACTTGTTGAGAGCCGTAAGGATCGTGAAGAACGAGCGAAAGAAAAGCAACAAATGACTGAGAAGCAACAGCAAGAAGCGGAATACAAAGCTTTCTTGGAGACTTACCCAGACGTTGATCCCAAGGACATACCACAGTCTGTATGGGACGATGTGGGCAAGGGTAAGAGTCTTGTCGATGCTTTCGTACGTCATGAGAACCAATCGCTTAAACAACGGCTTGAAGCGCTTGAACAAGCGAAACAGATTGAGCAGCAGAATCAAGCGAATGCAGCTAGTTCCACCGGTTCTGTAACGGGTAACGGAACAAGCGCTCCTGCATTCTTTACGCAAGAACAGGTTAGCAAGATGAGCACTTCTGAAGTTAATAAGAACTGGACAGCTATAAACGAATCCATGAAAAAATGGTAATCAAAAAGGAGCGATAAACCATGTCAGTAGCACAATTTGTACCACAGATTTGGACGACCAAAATCCTTCGCACGTTGGAAGATAATCTCGTAGCCAAAAAGATCTGCAATATGGACGCGGAGGGTGAAATCAAGAAGGCTGGAGATACGGTTTACTTCAATGGCCTTGCTGATCCTACAATCACGGCTTACACAGGGTCCGTATCGTATGAAGGTCTGCAAGATTCCGGTTTGTCGATGGTCATTGACCAACAAAACTACTTTGCTTTCAAGGTATCCGACATTCAAAAAGCGCAAGCTAACGTGGATCTTAAAGGTTCGCAAGCCGCACGCGCTGCTTATAAGCTCAAAGAAGCATGCGACACGAACATTATGAGCCTATACGGCGATGCTAACTTGACCGTTACGGATGCGAGCTGCGATACAGCATCGATCCTATCTACAATGGGTGCCATTCAACAAGAACTGGCACAGGTAAACGTACCTTCTAGCGACATGTGGACTGTTATTCCGCCATGGGTACAGCTTAAATTGAAGCTAGCTGGCGTTAAATTCAATATTAACGAGGGTATCAACGGTACAGGCGGTATGGCTTGGACAAATGAACTTGGATTTGATGTATATGTTACAAACCAAGTCGTTAACACAGGAACAGTAGCCGTGCCGGTATCCAAGGTTATGGCAGGCTCTTACTCGGCTATCGCTTTTGCTCAACAAATCATTGAAACAGAATCCCTCCGCTTAGAAGGTAGCTTCGACACAGGTGTTCGTGGTCTCCACGTGTTTGGCCGAAAAGTTGTTCGCCCAGACCTTCTATGCACAGCAACGCTCACGTTTGCTGCAGAATCGGCTATTTAATTAAATTAACTGAAAAGGAAGTGTTATAGATGGCAGTATCCGCAGTCAATACCCAGCTAGTTACAAACACGATCACAACGATTACCGATAACGCTGCAACGTCCTCTGTAGTTGATGCTACTGAGGTATTCACAATCACACCTACAAAGGCCGATCAACGTGTCGCTATCATCATCGAGAATGGTCCAACTCACGGAACAATCTCTTACTCCATCGCAGCTGGCGGTTACTGGGCTGCAGGTGCCGCACTGACCGGTACGGTGTCGCAAGCAACAAGCCGCGCGATCGTACTTGAAGGCGCGAAATACAAAGCGGCAGCTGGAACAATTGCAATCACTTTTACACCAGCTTCCGGAAAGCGTCTCTTTACGGATCACGCGCTGGTAGTTCAAGTCATTCAATTGCCATAAACAGACGGGGCGGGGCTTATAGCTCCGCTCTTTTTCTGTATTAAGGAGGATATATGGTTACTTTCATAGGCACACCAAACATGCTAGTCACACTTAAACCGCCAATTGGAACGATCAAACACGTTAGATTTGACACAAAAGGCGAGTTTACAACCGATAATGAACGTATGATTCAGCGCTTTCACCATAAATTCGACAGTATGCCGGCAACCGGTGAACCAACTGAGGAATTGACAGACGATCTTGAGTATCAGGACCACGGGACCGGCGAAACGAAGCAGTTTACATGCAAAAAGTGCGAATTCACCACTGAAAGTAAGGGTGATTTGATGGTTCATTACCGAAAAGATCACCCGAAGGAGGGTTAAGATGAGTCAAGCGATTATTAATATACTGAACGCGATTAAAAACGTCATGATTAAACCGCAGAATAAGTTCATGTACGAACCAGTATTTTACGATCTGACTATTGCAAACGGCTACGAACAAGAGATAGTAATTCCTACAGCTGGATTTAGCAAGATTATCGTTATGGCTTATGGCGAGGCCGCAGGTGATGTATATTCTACGCCTTCCCCTGATGGGAGTTATTTTCTAGCTAATTCGAAAGAAACAGTATTTAGCTTAACTGCTGGCGAGAGTAAAGGTGAAGAAGTTACGACTGTCGCGCCTTATTTGAGAGTGGCTGCAAAGAACACAAGCGGAGCACCGGCAAAATATCACTTATGGGCATATGGAGTATAGGAGGCGGCGATCTTGGAAATATTCGAGAATTTTAGCACAGGCTCCTTAGAAAGTGGATTCGGGACCACTTATGACGGATGGACAACATACCGAGGAACGAGTTTATCAGTTATCAGCTTTGGCGGTGAGCGAGTTCTTGCCGGCAAGGTATCGGACACAGGCTCAAAACGTTTAGCACGTCCGCTCATTAATAACGGTGGCTTCGGACGTATCGAGGCGAAATGGAAAGTAGGATCTGCTGTAGCGGCTGATTATGCGGCAGCAAACAACTTTTATAACATCGGCTTCATGATTGACGCGACAGACGTAACGGGCGTATCCGGTTCCAACAAACGGGCGATTATCCTTTCGTATGAGGGTGCCGGTTCTAACGTAGGCATTAAATTCTGGAATGGTACTTCCACCTCCTTGCTGCTTACAATCACTTCGGTGCCAACAGCAGAATGGTTAACTGTCAGCCTAACAACAGATGGTACAGGACGGTATACAGCGGTAGTCGCGCAAGCGGATGGAACTATACTAGGCAGCGGTTCCTATCAGTTATCCAATGATGCAGCTAAGCGGTTATATGCGTATGTTGACTTTGGTTACACGCAGAACACAAGCCAAAATACATGGGGAACGCAAGTCGTCATGAAAGACATTATTGCCCGTGATGATTTTATTCGCTACGACGAAGTCAGTCAGCGCAGGCATTTGCGATTCTCACCATACCCAAACTCGGATACTTGTTATGTGGTCATTCCGAAAGATTGGAACCCGGCAGTCGATAACACGAAAGTTATCATTTCAGGCCATGGTTATAACGCAACGATTGGTTTTGCCACTATGCTGAGCGCTCCATTTCCGGATGCTGGCTATGTCTACGGTATCAGCAACACTCACGGCAATACATGGGGCAATGCACAATCTAGCATTGACATGGAAGCCATGCGTCAATGGATCGTTGACAAGTGCGGCGGCAGTGAGCAGGTATTCACGAATGGTTCAAGTATGGGCAACTTATGCGCCTTGAACTATATCGCCAAGTATCCGGATAAGGTGCGGAGGCATGTTGGCGAAATCGGGGTTTGCTCACTTCGGAATCTGTACAATAACGGCACGTTCACGGCTTCCATAGATACCGCCTATAGCGTTACGCGATTCGACGATATACCGTTGGAATATGATCCCATTCGCAACGTGAGCAAGTATGTGGACATGCCTATGATGCTTTGGGTGGGAACGAGTGACACGACTGTACCTCACGGATTAAATGTCCGTCCATTTTACGAAAAGCTGGCTAAACTCGGCGGCAAGATTATGTACATCGAGGAGCCTGGCGAAACGCACTCATTGGACGTTGACCCTGACCGGTATTTGGACTTCTACAACGCGGATATAATGGGCTCGAAAACTAGGACTGTTGTCCTTGATCCGTCCTCGGTATACCGCATTGAAACAAAGTATGCCAATACAGCGAGCTACTTAATAGACGCTAATCAAGGGACGCTTACGTCCATCACGACAACAGAGAAAATTATCAACACGAAAACCGGCAAATACACCACGATACTGCTTAAAACAACAGGCGATATGCAAGATGTATCGATAACGAAAATAGGCTAAAACATTAGAAAGATACGCCAGGGGGCGAAACAGTGAGAATAAGAACGGTGTCGAGCAATGTTGCTTATCTCGAACAGAATGATAGTGTACTTAAGTGCAACTGTGTTGCGAGTTCCACGGCCGTTTATCTTAATCCTTCGAGAGATTACCAAGAGAATGCAACAATTATCAAGGTTGACAGTAGTACAAATGTCGTAACTGTATACCCTCATGGTAGTGAGACCATAGATGGAGCGGCCAGCGTCGCGCTAACAACGGAAAATGACACGAAAGTATTAATGCCGGTAGAGGGCGGTTGGTCTGTTTCAATTAATAGTTATGCGCAGTTGGCGGATATTGTACAAAAAATGCCTTACGGTGAATTTGTTATTCCAAGTGATATGCCTGCAAAACTGCCTTTTAAAGTGAGACGAGACATTGACAATGTCGTAAGGCATAACGCTGATTTTACTCAATTCACTGGCTCCGGACACGAGTATTTCGTTGATACCGAACTAGGGAACGATGCCAACGACGGCCTAACAATTGGAACGGCATTTAAAGCTCTTGGAAAGGCAATTCAAACAGCCATAAACCATGCAGAAATTGGGTTATTTAAGATCAAAATAAAGGGATTTGTAGAAGATGGAGATGGTATGCTGGGGTGTGGCACTAACAGATGGGAAGTTCCAAAAAACAAAACCATAGCCATCTCCAGCTATACTGGACAAAAGGTGTATGTTTCAACGGGTGGAAAACAAGCGAGATATAACGGGCAATGGACGGTAAACAGCAATATAAGTTATTTGGGCGTTTTAGATAAAGAGTTCACATCTGTATATGATTCATCGAAAATGGATGCGTACGGGATTAACCCACCTCTTAAAAGAGTCACTACGTTAGCTGAGTGCCAGGCTAATCTAGATACCTTTTATTCCCTCCCGGTCGCTAAAGGTGGGGGACTTTGGGTTAATAGCAGAACTAGCAAACCAGTTAATTTGTTTAACCCTGTTACAGTACATCTGGACACCACAATAAATTCATCTGGTGCCGAGACTCCTGAAGCGACATATCATTCTATAACAAGCGATTGGATACCTGTAGATGGTAATGTGATTTACACTCTTACTCGTGCCGCGAATAACGCTGTTAATATATCTTGGTATGACATTAATCAGGCGTTTATATCTCGCGTTCTACCTGCCCAAAACAGTCCTGCTATAACAACAGGAGCAGAACTGCAAGCTACTGCACCAGCAAACGCGAAATTTGCTAAAATAGTTACGTACCCCAATTCATTCCCTGATTGGGCAACTACTGTAATGTTCGTCGGCGCTATCAACACGAGTCATCTATGGGTTGTCAGTGGAAAACTCCTTACGACATCAACTAGCAAGTACGGTTCTAATTTGGCTATTAACTTGGCAGCTGGATCAAAGGTGTATTTCCAAGACATTATTTTTTTGTCGGGAGATTTAAGCAATTTAAGTAATACTGATTTAGGAGCATATCCTGGTTGTGTAACATGCTCAGGGACTTTAGATGCGAATAGTAAAAATGAGGTTTGGGCAAAGGATTGTTACTTTATAGGTGGAGCAAGAGGCGGAATAGATGCAAGTGGTTATTGGAATAAAACAACCGATTCTGTCGGTGGATTTCTTACTAGAGAGACAAACGCTTATACATTTAACTGCATCGCTGCTTATAACGGCACAGATGCACTTAGTTATGGCGCAGATCCCACATACAGAAATCATATGGCCTTTGAGTATCAAAATATAGCTTATCAAACACTGGGCGGTACTACAGCAAATGCAAGTACTTGCCATAACTTTTTTAACCGGATTTCAATCGGGTGCGTGTACTCCGACGCTTCCGGACCTGTAATTGCTGATGCTAATGGTTGCTACAGTATTTGTATTGATTGCCATTGCAAAAACGCTAGTGTCGGGTACAACCCAATTAGCACAATGTCCTTATTCCACAGTGATCTACCACAAGCCAATTCGGATGCGTGGGGCAGGCGTGGGAAAATGATATTAATAAATTGCACAGCCTACGGCAGCGGCTATAATGCTTTGAATTGTGACGGTGTTGTAGATGTGTATATTTTCAATTTTGTTACTAATAAGAATATCGAAACAGATTTACCTGCACAAAAATATGTCTTTTCATAACTCGTATATGTAAAAACGACGACACCTCCGGGTGTCTTCTTAATTTGGAGGTGAATCATGGCAACGACAGGAGAAGAAACATTTTCCCTTTGCATGGCTTTAATCGATGAATATAACGACAACGGTACGGTAGATGCGAATGCAACGCTTGACTATCGTGCTAAAACGCCGGCGCTGCTGACGATCATGGTGACGGAGCTTGCACGTAAAGAAGATGTTGAGTCCAGTATCATCACTGATTTAGCGGATGATCTTGTAGTAAGCGACTATACCGCAAGAGTGGTGCTACCATACGGGCTTGGCGCGCATCTTATGCTCGATGAAAATCCGAGCGTTGCAAGCTTCTTCAATCAGAAGTTCGAGGAAATGAAGCGAAATATACCAGTTGCGTTTGAAGCAATTACGGATGTATACGGATGGAGTGAGTAAATGGCGTTCATTAACACAAGGCCGCGAACACCTCCGACTAAGATTGACCACTTCCTTGGAATCAACGAGGACACCTCGGGGAGTACACAACTGAAGCTAGGCGAGAGCCCGAATATGCTCAACTTTAGACTGACTGAGAACTACAAAATGCGCAAACGGGAGGGGTATACGTCCCTCTTTGCCACACTGGCAGCAATACGCGGTATGTGGTACGGAAAAGTGGGAGGAAGTTTTCATTTTCTATTCGCCGCCAACGGGAATGTCTACGAACATAACCTTGTTACAGGCGTTAACACATCAATAGGCACACTAACGGACGCTAAAACGTCCTTTTTTGCGTTTGGCGGCAAGGTTTACATGCTGAACGGGACTGAATACAAGTCATGGAACGGCACAACATTCGCTGATGTTTCCGGTTATATCCCATTGATCGCCACGGCAACCCCTCCTGCAGGGGGAGGAACACCGAACGAGGGACTCAACCTACTCACGGGCAAGAAGCGGCAGACGTTTAGCGGAAATGGATCGGCCACTGTTTACCAACTAGCCGAAACCAGTTTAACCAGTGTCGACGTGGTTAAAGTAGGTGGCGTGGTGAAGACGGTAACGACCGATTACACCGTTAACCTTACAACGGGCGCAGTGACGTTTGTAGCGGCTCCTGCTACAGGAGTAGACAATGTAGACATTCAATGGACAAAAGGCACAGGACAGCGCTCAGAGGTCACGGGACACAAATTTGCGATGTTCTACGGTGGCCAGAACGATACGAGGGTGTTTGTGTACGGTAACGGGACGAACCGATACATTTACACCGGCCTTGCAGCTGGCGTTCCTTCTGCTGAATATTTCCCAGCGCTGTACTATCGTGAAATCTCATCCAATGAGTTTGCGGTTACGGATATCGTGCGGCAATATGACCGCCAGATCATTTACACCAACGGCGGCGAGACGTGGTATTCCTACTACGATCCAATCACAGATTCGAATGGCGACGTAACACCCGACTTTCCGACGTTTCCACTCAATGACACGATAGGGAATGTAGCGCCTGGTCAATCTCAGTTGATCCAGAACAATCCATTCTCCATCCAAAATGGCGTATACGAATGGGGCGCTACAAACGTCAGGGACGAACGTAATGCGGTCTACAAATCGAAGCGTGTACAGCCTTCCCTTGATGGCGAAGACCTCACACAAGCCATTACAGTGGATTGGGAGACGAAAAGCGAGTACTGGTTAGCCATTGATAACCGCGTTTGGGTGTACAATTACCGGTTAGATGCATGGTACAAGTTCAAAACCGCTGATCCAATCAAATGCTTCCTTGTTATCGATGGTGAAATGTACATCGGAACGGACCAAACGATCATGAAATTCGATACAAACGACCGCACAGACGATGGAACAGCCATTGCGGCAACGTGGGAGATGAACTTCTACGACTTCGAAACGGATTGGCTGATTAAATATCTCAGCAAGATATTCGTTTCCATTCAACCAGGCTCGAAAGAGAAAGTGGAATTGTCCTGGCAGACGAATAATGCTACTTCCACGCAGTCATACGTGATCGAATACAACACGATTGACTTTGGAAACATTGATTTTGAGAGTTTTTCATTCCTAAACAACTTAAATCCTCAGCCTTTCAGGCTTAAAATAAAAGCGAAAAAGTTTGTGTACTTCAAACTGATCCTAAGCAATGACAGTTTATCAGCGAATGCGACGATATTATCCATTAACTTGCTATCACGAACGGGGGGAGAATCTAAGTGACATTAACCAAATTGACTGAAGACCTAAATAAAGTGCAAGCGTTAGATGATCAGCCGAATGCAAACGGAGGACTTACAGCTGCACAAGTAAAGGCTGTATTCGACGATGCCGGCAATGCGATTAAAGACTTCATAAACGACACGCTAACCGAAGAAATAGCCGATCAGTTCGCGACACAGACGCAATTGGCAGACGTTGTGCTTGGAGACATACCGGACGGATCTCTAACCTACGTTAAATTAACTCCTGCCCCGGTCAGTACTGCTACGGCGAATGCATTGGTGAAGCGTGACGCAAGCGGCAGAACGCAATTCGCTGACCCTTCGGCTGCTCAAGACGCGGCTACGAAAGCGTATGTTGATGCTCATTTGACGTATGTATCTGGCACATACACAGGGGACAACGCCGGTTCAAGAAGTATTACATTGCCATTTACACCAAGCGCCGTTATAGTGCTTTATTCCGGTGTAACCGATGGCGTTCAGTTGACTTCCAACAATACAGGTTTAGCCATAACGGGTAGTTCATCTGGCGGTTCAGCTCTTTCGGTTGGCACAAATAGCTTTTTGATTTCTGACCAACAAATGAATATCAACACGGTTGTTTACAACTACATTGCATTCAAGTAAGGAGGGTTCGAATGATTGTATTTGAAGATGGAAATTACGAAACGGGGTCATGGCTCACAGCAGCATCCTACCCCGAACGCGTCTGCTATGAGGTTGAGGAAGGCTC
>Ga0310900_10000291_pt1 | contig 15882 bp, 9 predicted proteins | sample C24D1metaG_FD_203879 | JGI IMG/M metagenome (GOLD analysis project Ga0310900, IMG submission 203879) | Lab incubated soil microbial communities from West Virginia University Organic Research Farm, Morgantown, WV, United States - C24D1 | ecosystem: Environmental > Terrestrial > Soil >...
ACCTGACGCAGAAGCTCGGGCAGGCCATCCGCGACCTCGGCCCGGCCTTCGTGTCCTTCGCCCCCACCGCGAAGGAAGCGCTGGGCGACGTGGGTGACGCCGTAAAGAAGCTCATCGGCTTCATCGGGGAAATCTTCACCAACCCCACGTTCCAGCGGGGCGTTGCGGACTTCACCGAGGGCCTGAAGAAGGCAGTGGAGGCGCTGGCTCCTGCGATCAAGCCGTTCGGCGACTCCCTCGGCAACGCGCTGACCCTGCTGGGCAAGATCGTGGTGTCCGTCGCGGAGATTGCCACCGCGTTCACCGTCGTCCTGTCCCCCGTGCTGGACTCCATGTCCGCGAAGCTCGGCACCCTCGTGGAGCCGCTGAAGAACACGGCCCTGAACTTCATCAACGAGATGAAGGGTCCGCTGGAGGCGCTGGACAAGAACCTCATCGCCCCGCTGGTGGACGGCTTCAACAACAAGCTGCTCCCGGCCATCAACGGGTTCATCGACGCATTCGGCCCGTTCGCCACCAAGGTGATTCAGGACCTCGGCCCGTCGTTCAAGATCATCGTCGACGAGGTGCTGCCCAACTTCGTCAACCTCGCCAAGGAACTGCTGACCCCGCTGGGCGGCATCATCACCCTGCTGTCCCCGACGCTGGCGGCTACCCTCACCGCCATCGGTGACGCCTTCGCTGACATGGCGAACGACATCAAGGTGCTGAAGGGCGAACTGCCCATCACGGAACTGTCGATCTTCAAGCAGTTCAGCCCGGAGGAAATCGACCGGCAGATCAGGCAGGAGTCGATCAAGCCTGAGAAGTGGAGCGAAATCCTCGCCATCTTCTTCACGCAGAACATCGGCGAAGGCATGGGTCTGGCGTGGACGGAGAAGATCTACCCGGCCATCGTCAAGGCTGACGACTGGCTGTGGGATCAGGCGTCCAAGGCCATCGACATGATGGCGAACCCGGAGAAGGCCAAGACCGCTGAGGCTGCGGCCAACCGTGACTGGGTCGCTGGTCTGTTCGGCATCCCCGACGCGGACAAGTTCGACGCGGACATGAACGCTTGGTTCGAGGAGCAGGTGTTCAAGCCCACCCGGGAGATTGGCCCGGAAATCGGGCGCATCTGGGACGAGACGGTCGGTAGCCTGTGGGACGACATCTGGAAGGATGGCGGGCACGCTGACCAGATCGACACCACGGTCAACACGTGGTTGAAGGACAACGTCGGCGACCCCGTCGGCAAGGCGTGGGACGACTTCGGCAAGTCCATCCCCGAGAGCTTCAAGGCCGACGTTGACGAGTGGGGCCTCCTGCCTGCCATCGCCAACCACATCAACAACAACGTCGCGCCGGAAATCGGCAAGGCTTTCGCCGACGGCTGGAAGAACGTGGAGGAGGGCCGTTGGGGTTCATCCCCAGAGGGTGCCAAGAACTGGGAGGGGTTCTGGAAGAGTTGGAATGAGTTCTGGACTCCCGACCCCAACCTCGGCGCGGAAATCGACAAGAACGTCAACGACTGGTGGAAGACCAACATCAGCGACCCGCTCGGCAAGGCTGTCGACGACGCATGGAAGTCCATCAGCGACTGGTGGAACAGCGACGGCGGTGCCGACGGTGGCCGTGGCGACAACAACGGCGAGCAGGCTTGGAAGGACTTCTGGGGCGGCTTCGAGGGCATGGTCGGCGACATGGGCGCGGCCGGAACCGACTTGGAAACCACCGTCAACACGTGGCTGGACGAGAACATCTGGAAGCCGATCGGCAAGTGGTTCGAGGAACTGGACTGGGGCAAGATCGGTCAGGACCTGATGGACGGGTTCATCAAGGGTGTGACCGGCGTGGACCCGGCGGACTGGGAGAAGTTCAGTCAGGGCTTCACGGGCTGGGTCGAGGATATGAAGAAGTTCTTCGGCATCCAGTCCCCGTCCACGCTCATGTTCGACATCGCTGGCAACATCGTCGACGGCTTCCTCAACGGCTTCGGCGACTTCGCCACTGAGGTCGGCAAGAAGTGGGAGGAAATCAAGACCACTGTCGCCACCAAGTTCGAGGAAATCAAGGCCGGACTCGCCACCAAGTGGGAAGAGTTCAAGACCGGATGGAACGACTTCTGGGGCGGTCTGGGCACGACCATCGGTACGAAGTGGGAGGAGTTCAAGACCACTGTCGGCACGAAGTGGGAGGAACTGAAGTCCGGCATCGCCGAAAAGTGGGAGGGCTTCAAGACCAGTTGGAGTGACTTCTGGGGCGGGCTTGGCACCACTATTGGCACCAAGTGGGAAGAGTTCAAGACCACCGTGGGCACCAAGTGGGACGAACTCAAGACCGGCATGGACACGAAGTGGTCCGAGTTCAAGACTGGCTGGGACGGCTTCTGGAAGGACACTGGCACGAACCTCTCCACCGCGTGGACCGGCTTCACGGACACCGTTGGCACCAAGGCCGGGGAAATCAAGACCGGCATCGAGACGTGGGCCGGGGATGTCGGCAAGGGTTGGGACGGGTTCTGGAAGGACACCGGCACCAACCTGACCAATGCGTGGGAAGGCTTCAAGGGTACGGTCAGCGACAAGTCTGGTGACATCAAGTCCGGCGTCGACAACTTCGGCAAGGACGTAAAGACGAACTGGGACGGCTTCTGGGGCGGCGTCGGCTCGACGCTGACCACGAAGTGGAACGAGTTCACCGGCACCACGGACAAGAAGTCCGGGGAGATGTCCGGCGATGTCAACGCCATGGCTGGCAACGTGAAGGGCGACTGGCAGAACATGCTGAACCAGATGTCCAACCAGATCACGTCCAACTTCCAAGCCTTCGTCAACGTGGTGTCGCAGAAGGCCGGGGAGATTGTCGGCTGGGTCGCCGGTCTGCCGCAGCGGATCGTCGACGGCATGGGCTGGCTGGGCAACCTGCTGTCGAACGCCGGTTCGTCCATCATGACCTCGCTCTACAACGGCTTGGTCGGTTCGTGGAGTCTGGTGACGGACTTCGTCGGCGGCATCGCCAACTGGATCGCGGCCAACAAGGGTCCGATCGCGTACGACCGCGTGCTGTTGGAGCCTGCCGGTGAAGCCATCATGGGCGGTCTGGACCGTGGCATCCGCAACGGGCTGGACCCGCTGTTGACCACCCTGCAGACCATCACTGCGGCGGTCACGGACACCGTCACGGCGGACCTGTCCAAGTCGGTCATGTATGCGACCGGCAGGGACGCGGCGCAGGGGCTGGCGGACGGCCTGAAGGCCAACCGGGCGTCGGTGCACACCGCGCTGGGCAACCTCGGGGCGTTCACGGTGCCGTCCTCGAACATCGTCACCGGCGGCTTGTCGGCAGTTGGTCGACCAACTGCCGATGTGATCCCGGGAAGGTCTGTCACCATTGCGGAAGGTGCCATCAGGATCGAGACGCCTACCAAGAGTCCTGAACTGGTGGCGGCGAAGGTCATCGACAGCTTCGTGAACTACTCGACCTTCTAAGGGGGCCAACGTGTTTGACGGGTACATGAGCGTGAACGGGGTGGAGGTGCTGAATGTGGCGCGGGCGCACGCCTACATCACGCAGCACCTCCCGGGCCTGACCGCGCGCTGCAACGCCCCGGAACTGCGGGAGGCACTCGGGCATTCCGAGTACACCACCCCGCAGGACGACGACGCACCGTGGTATCAGGGCAACCGCCCCGCCGCTGAGCGCTTCTACGGGCTGTTCCCGTTGGGCACGCAGGGGGCGGACGACTCCACGCGGAGCATGAACGTCACCGAACTGATCGGCGACGGCGCGATCCACACCATGCCCCGGCACGGCTCCCGGGAAATCAGGGTCACGGCACTGGCTGTTGCCGCCGACGGCGAGGCCATGGCTGAGGGTCTGGCGTGGCTCCGGTCGGTGCTGGCCGGGGAGGACTGTGCGGACCCGTCGCAACTGGGGTGCACGGGCAAGGATGTGGTCATGTACTCGGCCAAGCCCACGGACATCGTGGAGGAGGAGACGTTCCGCCGCTACTTCTACGAGTCCGAAGTCACCGAGGGTCCTCTCGTCACCACCCAGTACCCGTCCAAGGTGGGCGTGCTGGTCGCGGTGGAGTTCACCATCACCGCTGGCAGGCCGTGGGCGTTCACCGCGCGCACGTCCGTTGCCACGCTGGCGATGGATGCCGCCCTGAACTTCACGGACCCGGTCGGCGAGGACTGTGCCCCCACCAACCCGGCCTACGACAACTATGTGGACGACCCGTTCTTCACGGCCATCGCCCGCCCGCCACAGCCGCCGGTCATCGCTCCCCCGAACATCCTGAACATCACCTCGTGGCGTCGGCGTACGGCGCTGATCCCGCCGTACCTGACCCAGCGCTGGGGCCGGGTGACTCCGAGCGTGCACGTGTCCGTCACGGGCGCGGTCCAGTACCTGCGCATCCGGTTCTACCGGGACAGCAACGGTGTGAGCGGGTGCGACTACGACGCCGAGTTCCTCGTCTCCTATATCCCCGCCGGGGCCATCCTGTCGCTGGACTCGATCCGGCGCACCGCCACCCTGACGCTGTCGGACGGGCGCGTGGTTCCCGCTGGGCACCTGCTGTTCGGCTCCGACGGCAGGCCGTTCCGCTGGCCGAGCCTCGGGTGCCAGTACACGTACACGATGACCTCTGACCTGATGCCCGGACAGGCCGGGGTTGTCGTGTCACTGGAGACGGCGGTGAGGGAGTAGTGGCGCTGTCGTGCACCCTGCACACCGCTGAGCTTTTCGATCGTGGCGGCAGGAAGAAGATCGGCTCCCTCGGGCCGCTGACCCGCGTGAAGTGGGAGCGCCGCCGCGACGACATCTCGGTCGCGCAAATCTGGATTGCCACTGTGGATAAGTCCTGTGCAGAAGTCCTGCGCCTTGCCGAAACTAACCGCACCGAACTGGTCATTTTCCGGGGTGACAAGCGGGTGTGGGAGGGTCCAATCAACCGGATCGCATACCAAGGTGCCTCTGTGGAAATAGAGGCGAAGGACCTGATGTACTACGTCCAGCGCACCATCATGCGCAACGAGTACGACAACCGCTACCCGAACGTGGGGCTGGTGCTGGACCGCATCGAGCGGGTGCTGACCGCAGAACTCGCGCGCAAGGAAGCGCTGGACCCGTCCTGCAACATCCTCAACCACGTCCGGTACATCTACGCGGACACCGAGCACGGCGGCACGGACGCCCGCACGGCGGCACACACCCTGCCGTACGAGATGACCGTGTTCCAGCACTTGGACAACTACGCATGGCGCGGCGGCGTGGACTACACAGTGGTCGGGCGCTCGATCATGTTCTTCGACGTGCACACCCGCATCGGCCAGACGCCCATGGTCACGGCTGACGACTTCATCGGCGACCCCGTCATCACCCAGTACGGCGCGGAACTGACGACGTACGTGGCGATGACCGACGGCAAGGGCCACTGGGGTGAGGCCGGTGGCATCGACCCCTACTACGGGGAGTGGGAAGTCCTCCATCAGGCTTACGACGAGAACGCATCCACGCCGGACCCGGAGGATGACAACGAACCATCAGTAGCGGAGATGACATCACAGGCACGACGTTCATGGATTCAGGGGATTCGACCGGCCCTTGTGGTCCGTATCCCCGACAACACCCGGCTCAACCCTGCTGGCGTCCTCACTATCGAGGACCTCGTGCCGGGTGTATGGATTCCGCTGACCGCTACCCTCCCGGGTCGCACCCTCAGCCAGATGCAGAAGCTGGATAACATGTCGGTAGAAGAGACAGCGGAGGGCGGCGAAGAAATCAAGGTCACACTTTCCCCCGCATACCCTGAGCGCTACACAGAGGAAGCGGTGCCGGAATGACAGACCCGATTAGCTTCGATCCGTTCCTTGCATGGGTCGACACCACTGACCCGGACAACCTCCCCGAGGACGTACGGATCATCGGCGCGAACGACCTCCTGCGCTACGAGAACCTTGGCGTCGACGTGGAGACTGCCATCAACAGCATCATCCTCGACGTGGAGGGGCTGGCCGTCACCACGTGGTCCGAGGTCACGGAGAAGCCCACGACGTTTGCCCCGTCCGCGCACACGCACGCCGGGGCTGACATCGCGCTGGCGACCACGACGGACCCGGGCGCACTGTCCGCCGCCGACAAGCTGAAGCTCGACAACGCCACGGCGACGGCGCTCGCCAACCGGCTGGTCATCCGCGATGCGTCAGGCCGGGCGCAGGTCACAACGCCGTCAGCCGACGCGGATGTGGCGAACAAGCTGTACGTGGATGCGAACATCGGCGCGGTCGGCGCTGACACCGGCTGGATACTCGTTCCACTGCAGGGCACGTGGACGCACTCGTACGCCTTCGGCTCGTCCGGCCTGAAAATCCGCGTGAAGAACGGCATCGTGTTCCTGAGCGGGCGCATCGAGAACACGGCGGCGTGGCCGCAGGGAGATGTCATTGCCAGCGACCTCCCGGGCATCGACGCGGCCATCACCGCACCGTCGAACCGCGCGATCGGTGTGGCCTGCGCGGTCAACATCGAGGGCTACATGATCGCACTGACTGGAGGTGGCCCGGGGTCCTTGCTCCTGTCCGCCTCATGGCCCACAGGGTAGGGGTCTAGATGGCAGCGAGGGCACCACGCGACGAGCGTGAATGGCGGGCGCTGATCGAGCGCCAACTCAGGGACGCCACCAGCGGTATCCGCCCGCTGGTGAACGCCGCTGTGGGCACCATCGTGGACACGATCGACACGAACAGCGCCCTTCACCCGACAGCGCCCATTGAACTGACGTACCAGACGGCGCTGTACCTCAACTCGGAGGGTCTCTGGAAGGCCCGGTTCATGCTGGACTTCCCCGACGTTACGAAGTCCACCACCGCCGTCGACATCGCCATCCAGCAGTACGAACTGTGGGGGCGGAAGGTCAGCGGCGCTCTGCTCGCGCTGACCACCGACGCCGTCGCCGGTCTGGCCGCGCCCGGTGCAACCCTGCCCGGCCTCGCCTCGACGCCTGCCAACAGGGCCATTGCCGCACTCGATACGCCGTGGGAACTGATGTCCGTGAACGCGGACTCCTTCTTCCGCGTGGACGGCTTCGACACTGGCACCCTGTGGGAGTTCCGCGCCCGCGCCATGGGCGTCGGCATGACGATCCCCGGCAACTGGTCGCCAGTCGTTCAGGTGCAGATGCTCGCGGACGCCGTGCCCCCGTCCCAGCCCTCCCCGCCTGTGCTCTCGGTCAGCCGTGGCACCATCACGGCATCGTGGGACGGGTCCGCTGTCACCGGGGCCATGCCTGCGGACTTCCGGTACGCCATCCTCGCGCACGGCACCGACACCTCACCGACGCAGGAGATTGCCCGGTTCGGCAGGGAGGGCGGCTTCAAGGTCGTCGCCAACATCCCCTACTACGACCCGCAGTTCTTCCGGCTGAAGGCTGTCGACGAGGCAGGCAACGAATCCCCGTGGTCCGAGCAGGCCGTCGCCTACACCTCCCCGCTGGTGGACGCCGATGTCATCCTGTCCACGATCGACGCCGCCGTCACGCACCTGAAGAACATCAACGCTGGCGTCTCGATTCTCCCGAACACCATCATCACCGAACATCTCGTCGTCACCGAGGAGATGACCGCCGCCATAGCGAACTTCCTGCACGTCCGGGCGGACATGATGGAGGTCAACGAAATCTGGGCCGATGCGGCATGGTTCGGCGTGGCCGACGCGATCCTCGTCCGCTCTGACATGTTCGAGGGCAAGGCGTTCACGGGCGGTACGTTCACCGGCTCGCTGTTCCAGACCGCCGTCGAGGACGTAACCGGCGTCAAGATGGACGGCCTCGGCATCCGCGCATGGAACCCGGGCGGGGAACTGACGCTCGATGTCGACGCCTTCACTGGCGACGTGGACATCTTGGGCACGTTCCAAGTCGGGCGGCTGAACGAGCCGTACGTCCTGTTGGACAAGAACATCTGGGCCACGTGGCCCGGCATCCGGTTCAAGGTGCAGGAAAGCACGGCCTTCCAGCCGACGATGTTTGCCATTGGCACCACTCACGAGTCGTGGACCTTGGGCGACCTCATCGTCATGGGTAGCCAGTTGACAGCCAACGTCACTCCGCGTTCCGAACTGGTGCTCGGGGCGAAGGGGCGGATGGTCAAGCTTGGGCGGGAGTGGGCCGGGGATGAGGTCAACGAAATCCGGTTCGAGTCCAACGGCAGCACGTCCATCCGTGGCTGGCTGAAAACGGACTACGTCGGCAGTTCGTTCAGATACTTCGACACCTCCCAGACCGCCGCCGCCAGCGGATACTTCACCGTGTACGTGACGCCGCCGCCGATCGGCTGGTACTACCCCCAGCCTGTCCCTGACGGGCTGGCCGGAACCACGTGGGCCACCCGCAACATCACCCCGAGTTCGTTCGAGATTCCGTTCAGCAACCCGGCGGACAACTCGACCTCATTCCACGGCATCATGAACTGGAGGCCATAGTGGCGGCTGAGATTCAGACCCTGTCCAACGGCGAGGAAGCGCTCATCGTCGTCACCGGGGAGAACATCGAGGTGTTCCCGCTCAGCGCCATCGCTTCCCACTCGGAACTGCTGGGCGAGCCGGACCCGGCCAAGACCGTGCTCCTGATGCGCGGGGCGGCAAAGACCAAGAACCACGGCGGCTTGTGGAAGGGCCTATACAAGGGCCTGCACTCGTCGCTGGAAGAGTTGGTCGCCGCTGGTGTCCCGCCCGAGTTCATGCCGGACCTCATGGAGGAAGCCACCGGCTCACCCCTGCCGAAGAAGGGCACGCGCAAGGGCCTGCGGGACGGGCAGAAGGCGATGCGGGACAGGATCGCCAAGGGTGCCAGCCAGAACGTCCAGCAGACGGCGGCATTCAACGCGCTACTGCACGGCAAAATGGACAAGATCAAGGAGGCGCGGGCCGGGTTCCTCGGGGACATCGCACCGCGCCGCCGCGAAGAGGACCCCCCGCAGGTGGAGACGCCACCGCTACAGCGGGAGAAACCGGCAGTTGGTCGACCAACTGCCAAGAGAGAGGGCATGTATGGACAGCAAGATGGTGGACCCGAACGCGGTTATCCAGAAGTTGGCAGTGAAGCTAGCCAACTTGGAGCTTCGTAACGCGATGCTGGAAGTCTCGTTGGAAGCGGCACAGGCGGAAAACGCCCAACTGAAGGCCGAATCGACGTAAGGGCAATACCGGGGCACCGCTGGACGGTGCCCTATTCTGATGGTTGGGGGCGTCATAACCCCCAATAGAGGGGGCACAGCATGGCATTCAGACACCGGTGGGAAAAGGACAAGGCCCACTCCGGCATGATGTTCCGCGAGCCGAGGGCAATCAACGGGGCGCAGGTCATCACCAACTTCGCGGCGGCAACAGCCGGAGCGCTTGCGGCACTGGGTGCTGGTCCTGCGTTCCTCACCGGGCAGGTCGGTCCGCTGTTGTCCGTCATCGTCGGCACCATTCTGGTGATTGGCGGCGTGACCGGAGGAATCACCGTACTGCTTGGGAACTGGTGGCTGGAGCGGGTTGCCCTGCTCATAACCGGGCTAGGCTGGGCGCTACTCCTGCCAGCATGCCTGTCGTTTGCCATGACAGCCAGAGGCTACGGAATCTGGCTAGTAGTTGCCCTGATATTTGCTGCCCTTGGGGACATCGTGAAGAGATACTTGCGCATCCAGTGGGCCTACCTCGATCCCCGGAGGTGAACCACCGATGACCCCTGAAATGTGGACCGCCATCATCGGAGTTGGCGGGTTCTCAGTCATCATTCCCAAGCTTATTGATGGCATCATCGCATGGCGTACTGGTCGTGCACAGACAGAGAAGGCCCAGAACCAGTCCATCCTCGACCGCCTTGCCGAGTCGGAGCGCCGCTCTGAAACGGAAGCCAAGTGGCGTCGTGCCCTCGAAGAATACGCGGGCATCCTGCGCCTCCTGCTGGTTCAGGCTGGTGTTGCGCAGGACAAGGTACCACCGTGGCCCGACAAGACGGACCCGAGGAATGGAGGAGGAACACCGTGAGTGAAGAACCCCGCGTGCCGAAGCATCTGGCAGGCCCGTCGTTTGTTGTAGCAGGACCGGACATCGTGACCCATGACGAAATCGTGGAGACGGATGAGGCCACCGGCACCCCGCCGCGCATCAAGGCCGAGACGCGCACCGCCGTGTACGTGGGTGCGCTGATCTTCAATGCCCTCTGCCTGATGGTGTTCGGCCTGCTCCCCATCTTCGACATCCTCGATCCGGGGAAGGCGGCGCAGGCCATGAACGTCGTCATCACGGCGATCAACTTGGTGTCCACGGCGCTCGCTGTCGGCTACCGTCCGACACGTCCCGGCTCCCCTGTGAAACCATGACACTGAAGCCCGAGTAAGGAAGCAACCATGTCCATCCCAGCAGCGGTGACAACCGCAACCGTCCATCACGACGCACCTGTCTCATTCGGCGGCGAGCCGGGGCGGGTCATGGCACGCTTCACGCCTTCGGCGACCCTCATCTGGGAGGACACCGGCACACCGCTGGCGTCCTTCTTCGATGCCGTCTCCCCTGAGAACGGGGAGGCGCTGGAGATTGAACTCCCGCACACGGACCAGTCCGGCTTCGTCGACGGTGCTGGCAACACGCTGGAGAACTGGCACTACTCGGTCAAAATCTGGTTCTTCAAGGACGGGCAGAAGCTTGGCTTCCCGTCCCGCGACTTCCAGATCACCTCGGCCCAGTCGGCGGTGGACCTCGCGCTGATCCCGTGGGGCGTGGCGGTGGACCCGACGGTCGCACCGATGGCCTACGTGACCAGCGTGAACGGCCAGACCGGCGACCTCGAAATCGAATCCCTCACCGGGCCGCAGGGTCCGATTGGTCCGCAGGGTCCGCAAGGTCCGCAGGGCATCCAAGGTGAAATCGGCCCCGGCGGCGAGGGTTCGGTCGGCCCGTCCAACGTGCTCTCCATCGGCACGGTGGTGGAGGGTGCGGCGGCGGCGACCATCACGGGCACCTCCCCCAGTCAGGTCCTGAATCTGTGGCTCCCCCCGGGGCCGACAGGTGCGACAGGCGCTACGGGTGCGACCGGCCCAACCGGTCCCACTGGACCTGCCGGTGCCACGGGTGCAACGGGTGCAACGGGTGCCGCTGGTGCTTCCTATACAGGCCCGGCGATCACCGTCTCCACCACGGCCCCCTCATCCCCCGCAAACGGCGACATCTGGTTTGATATTTCATGAGAACTAACCTTCTGACGAACCCGAACTTCGAGACGAACACCACCGGGTGGGCTGTCATCAACGGGTCCACCCTGTCGTCATCGGCGGATCGCGCATGGAATGGGACCAAGTCCCTGAAGGTCGTCTACGACGCCACGGCCCGCGCCTTGGACACGACCGGCACGCAATACTCGAACTTCCCGATGATAAACGGCGCGACGCTCACGTTTTCGGCCTACGTCTGGGTGCCAACGGGCCAGCCAGCAGTGAAGATCAAGTTCGGCGGGCCGAGCTACAACGTCACCGGCACGACCAGCACCACGAACGACCAGTGGGAGCGGCTGACCGTAACCACCACCGCGACCAACACCAACAACGCGAACCTCCAACTGCTCAACGCCGCCACGTCGGTGCCAAGCTCCACGGGCTTTTATGTGGACGGTGCACTGCTGGAGATTGCGCCGTCAGCAGGGACGTACTTCGACGGGGACTTCGCCAACAGCACATGGACGGGAACCCCTCACGGCTCCACGTCCTACTACAGCGTGGACACGCCAGCGCCGCCTGTCCGCACGAACCTGCTAACCAACCCGAACTTCGAGACGAACCTGACCGGCTGGGACAACCCCGGCACCCGGGCCGCACTCTCGACGGCCACCGCGCCGGTTCGGGCTGGCACCAACTCCATGAAGGTGACGCACAACGGTGCCCACACTGCGGGTCTCGCTGGCACCGGCACCGCCTCCGTCTCCCTGACCGGCGGTCTGCCGTACACCTACTCCGCGTGGGTCTACGTCCCGGCGGGTCAGCCGCGCGTAACCCTCAGCGTCTCCGGGGGCATCACCGCCACCGGCACAACGAACACGAAGTACGATGCGTGGGAACGCCTGTGGGTCACGGTGTACCCGTCGTCGGGAGTGACTGCCACCTTCGGCCTGCTCAACGCTGACACGACGGCCAACGGCACGAACTTCTACGTCGACTCCGCGCTACTCGAAGCCGTCAACTATGTCGGCGTCTACTTCGACGGCTCCACGACGAGCACGTGGGGAACCTACGCATGGACCGGCTCGGCGAACGCATCGACGTCGACCGAGACGCTGGCTCCCGTCAGGACCAACCTCGTCAGGAACCCCGACTTCCATCAGGACGTAGCGTGGTGGTCTGGTGTCGGCGCGGGCACAACCATCACCCGGTCGGTGGGCCGCTGGGTGAACGATGTGGCATCCCTGAACTTCCAGATTCCGGTTGGTACGGCACCCGGCGCAGCAGTGCTGTCGACCACCGTGACCGGCCTGACCATCGGGCAGGCGTACTCGGTGTCGGCGTGGGCTTACCTTGCGAACGGCTTAACCAACGCCGTGCAGATGTCCGTCATGGACGGTGCCACGAACCGGCCCGGGTCGACCACCTCCCTGTCCGGCATCTGGGAACTGCTGAAGGTCAACTACACGGCGACGGCCACCACGGCTACGATCAACTTCGCCAACACGACAACCACTGTCACCCAAGTTCAGAACCTTTTCATTGACGTAGTCACTTTCCAGACGGGCACAGATCAAGAACCCTTTTCCGGCAACTCCACACCCCTCGCCGGAATCGGATACCGGTGGCTTGGGCAGGCGGGGTCCTCGGCCTCGGTTGAGGTGCCCCTCCGGGAGAACCTGATGCGGAACCCGTCGTTTGAGACGGGCACCAAGTACGGCTGGAACGGCACACCCGCCGCGTCCACTACTGCCATTGATACGGCGATCAAGCATCGAGGAACGTACTCCCTGCGGGTCGACATCTTGGGCACCTTCGTGAAGGTACTCGGCACCAACGGGTCCGGCCAGCAGGCGGAAATGATCCCGGTGACACCGGGCAAGCGGTACACCATGTCCATGTGGTGCTATGCCGACCACGTTCAGGCCATGCAGTGCTACGCGGGTGGTGCCAACGCAAGTGGTGTCATCACGAACACCTATCCGGGGATGGGCAACAACAACACGACCGCCAACAGGTGGGTCCGCATGAGTTGCCAGTTCACCGCCGCCCCCGGGGACTACTACGTCTACCCGATCATCGACTTTCTGGGCACCAACGGAAACAAGATGTGGGTCGACGACGTGATGGTCGAAGAGGGCGGCGGGCTGGGAGCCTACTTCGACGGCGACGTGACCGATGGCTGGGTTGCGAACCGGTGGGCAGCCACCGAGGTGCAGTACCTGTCCCGGTCCCAGCAGACCCTTGCCACCGTCACCAAGCCTGCGGTCAAGGGCGTCTACACCGGGGCGGTTGTGGCGTCGAACCCGACGGTCAGCCTGCCCGTCACGCCCGCCAGCACCGACGTGCTCATTGTTCTGAGCATGGGGTTCAACAACCCTTCAGACACGATTGCGTCCGCGATGTCAGGATGCGGGGCGACATGGACCCGCATTCCCGGCGGCATGGACCACGTCACCGCATGGATGGGCGTGGCCCCGACATCCTCCGGCACGATCACAGCCACGGCAGGGGCCATAACCACCGGGCGTGCGCTGAGGCTGTACCACCTGTCCGGGGTGTCTCCGACGGCGGTGATGAGGGGCAGCGTGCAGGCCAGCCTTAACGGGGCGCTCAACGCGGCCACACCGAATCAGGTGGTCATCGGACTTGCGTACTCCGGGACGACGACTGAAACTCCCCTCCACAACAGCACGAACAAGATACCGCTGAACGGATGGGTGGATCAGGCCGAGCTTGCCCCGACAACCACCAGAAGGTGGGTTACGACGCACCTCATCCCGAAGGCGACGACCGATGTGCTCGCCAGAGGGTACAACGCAACCGGTCTGATTATTGTCGGTTCCCCAGTTTTCGGGTCCAGCGTGGTCAGGCGGAACCTCGCTTGGAACACTTCGATGGAGGACAACCAAGCATGGAGTACCCTCGGCATCACGCTGACCTCCGTATCCACGCCGGTTCACTCGGGCTTCCGCGCCATCGGCTCATCGACCAGCACCACGGCACGCCTGATCCCAACGTCGGCGCTCCCGTACGCGCCGGTCGCCACGGGCAGGACGTACACCTTCTCGTTCTACGCCTACTGCACGTCGGCTCGGACAGCCGGTGTGATCCCGTCTTGGTACAGGGTCAACGAGTCGTCCCTGTCCACGGAGACCTATGCGGTGCAGGCAACGCTGGTCGCCAACACATGGACCCGCGTGGTCGGCACCTACACCGCGCCCGCCGAGGCTTGCTTCGCCACCGCTGAACTCCGCGTGGAATCAACGACCGGCGATTCCGTGTACTTCGACTCGTTCCAGATCGAGGAGGGCAGTAGCGCCACCGAGTTCTTCTACGGCGATAGCACCCCCCCGGCTGGCTACCTGAACACCGCCATGGGTACGTCCACGGACTGGCTGACGCGGTCCTCGTTCACCTACCCCACGGTGCAGACGCAGGAGGTCGTGAACCCGTACGTCCGGCAGAACCTCGTGAAGAACCCGCGCTTCGGCTCGGGGTCGCTGGTCGGCTGGGCGACGAACAGCAACCACACGCTGGCGTACGACACCTCGTCACCGATCGTGGGCAGCTACTCCATCAAGATCACCAACACCTCGGGCGGCAGTGCCATCCCCCAACTGTTCTACGGTGCGCAGTTCGCCGGGTCCTCGAACACGGCAACGGCGAGCGCGTGGGCGATCCCGGCAACCCCGGGGGAGTCCATCCGGGTGGCGACGTACGTCCGAACGCTGGTGAACTTCAACTGGCTCTTGGGGAGGGTCATCTGGTTCAACGCGGCGGGCACGCAGATCAGCACGTCGGACTTCGGATACCAAGCCGTATCGCCCTCGGCTTGGAGCGGCAAGGCCACCACACTCACAGCACCGGCCAACACGGCGTCGTACGCGGTGGGCCTGTCGGGCGACGCCACCTCGAACACGTCCGCCTGCGGCATCGGTGCGATGTTCTCCGCGAAGGACATTCAGGGCGGGTTCTTCGACGGGGAGACGGCGTCGACGGCGGACTACTCGTATGCGTGGGACGGCATCCCGCACGCTTCCACGTCCTCGGAACGGAAGCTGCGGCGGCGCAACATTGCCAGCAACCCGTCAGCGGAGACGAACACCACCGCATGGGGGGCCAACTTCGGGGGCACGCTCAGTGCGTCGTCGACGGTGGCGCTGTTCGGTACGCAGTCGGTCAAGATGCTGATGTCCGGCACCACCGGGCAGGTGACGGTCGGCTACGACAACACCAATTACGAACTCGGGGTCTACACCTACAGCGCGTCCGTCTCCGTTTACTCGACGGTGGCCGCGACCATCACCATGTACCACCGCACCGCCGATGGTCAGATCACACCGACGACGGCGGTTACTCTTGCGCCGAACACGTGGACGCGCATCTCCCGGTCGAACCTCATCCTCACCAGCTACAGCACGTACGCGGTGTGGTTCGACATCTCGACGGTGGCTTCGGGCGACATCGTGTACTTCGACGGGTTCCTCGTGGAGCGCACGCTGTCGGCTGGTTCCTACTTCGACGGTTCGTCGTACGCGCTGGGCCAGACGCATGCGTGGATCGGCACCGCCCACGGGTCCAACTCGGTGCAGACACCACAGCCGGTACTCTTCAACGTAGCCACGATGAAGCACCGGGAGTCGGGGGCGTGGGTGCAGAGGGTATCCAAGCCGCAGGTCCTCGTCGGAGGCTCGTGGGT
>Ga0310900_10000295_pt1 | contig 15797 bp, 20 predicted proteins | sample C24D1metaG_FD_203879 | JGI IMG/M metagenome (GOLD analysis project Ga0310900, IMG submission 203879) | Lab incubated soil microbial communities from West Virginia University Organic Research Farm, Morgantown, WV, United States - C24D1 | ecosystem: Environmental > Terrestrial > Soil >...
AGGCACCAAAGCGCTAAGTACAGCATACTAACAAACAAGATAAAAGTGTTAAAGTCAAAATATCATCATCAGTTTTCAAATTTGTAAATTTAATTATTTATGTTTACTCCAACATGGTAATAATGATCGTCTATGCTCCTTTTATAATTCAAAAAAAGCATCGAAGATCAACCTAGGATCAAGTTTTGTGGTGAAATATTTCAAAGTGAATGTATAATGGTCACGATTTCTTTATCAATTAGCCCCTTACCGTGATCTTGAATCAGCGGATTATTAGTCTCTACAAAGGTTGCAGTAACTTGTGCTCACTCACGTATGTTTGTTCTAGAAAATCTTTGGATCTTCCAATAAATTATAATATCAATACGAATCCCCGGGTGAAATGTACCAGAATTAAGTCTCACATTCTTGATAAGCTTCAAAAAAAAATACTAATAATTTTAGCTCAATCTATCAAAAATGTGAAATATCTAAAAGACATCCTACTATAGGAATAGTAAGGCAAAATAAATTAATTTAATACTGTAAAAATCATCTAAAAAAATTAAGAAATGACTGAGTGGGTTAAATAAAGGTTTATTTATTTTGATAAAAAGACCTGATAAAAGCATTCCAGGCATTAAAGGCGTTTGTGATATATTCGGTATATGCATCTAATGTTTTGTTATATAGCTTTACATTTTCACGAGTAGTATCGATTGCATCAAAATTAAATTGATTATTGGCGGTAATTGCTTTTACAAAGTTATCCACATTTTCATTGGTTTTATTGAAGAGTTGTTGATATGTTTCATTAGGCTGTGATTGAGACACATTTACATATTCCCTTATCAATTCTTTTTGATGTGTAATTGTCTTGGTAATAGCGTCCTTTGAAGATTGAATCACTTCAAGTTGAAAATCAGAAACAGACTGTAGAAATCGTGGTTGAATTTTAACATATTCATCAAATGATTTTATCATATTATTTTGCAAAGTATCAAGGGTTTTTTCTGCCGATTGTTCCGAGAGGTTGATATAAGAATTTACTTTTTTTTCTACGTTGGTAGAGATATTTGAATTTGTTGTATTAACTTCTTTACTCATATGTTATAATTACAAAAGGTGACTTATAAACTTTACCAGAATTACCCATTTAATTCCAATAAAAACCGTTAAATGGTCTAAACAAAAAAAATTAGACTTTGGTTCCGCAGGCTCCACAGAACTTTTGTCCGTCGCCTATTTGGTTACCACAGTGAGTGCAGAACTTGCCACTGACAGAAGTACCACCAGCTGCAACAGCCACATGTTTCTTCTTAACACCAACGGTGCTTGCAGCAAAGAATGCAGCAGCAACTCCGCCAATAACTACAGTTATTACAATTATCATCAACACTGTGCTATCCAAATTAGTTCCAAACATTGCAGTACCAGAACCATATGCACCTTGTTGTTGAGCGTTACTAATTTTCTCTTTAGCCAAGGTAAGTTGTTCTTCCAAAGTTGCAGCCCCGGGTTGACCGCTATATTGAGCATATGCAATATTTAATACTGGTAATAATAGTATAGAACCAATTACCAATGAAAAAGCCGCTACCATTGAGTATGCCTTGTTCATATTAAAAATTACTCAGATAGGAATTATATAACTTTTATGTTAAAGAATAATGATAACATTTAAGATATGTAAATTTTCATATTAAGACAGAGAAAAATGGCGCGAACTCATGCCCACACACATGGAAAATCACATTCTATTAGACCAACTTCTAAAAATGCACCCTCTTGGGCTATCGATAGTCAAGAGATTATTAAACAAATTGTAGAGTTCGGAAAGGATGGTATGACCGCGAGTGAGATAGGATTAAGGTTAAGAGACGAATTTGCAGTCCCATTAGTTAAACCAATTATTGGAAAAACCATTACTCAAATTATGCAGGAAAATGATATTCAGAGAGCAATGCCTGAAGATCTAGAAAGACTGGTACGCAAGGCTTTGGGATTACAAAAACATTTGAATGTCCACAATAGTGATAAGAGAAATGTCAGGTCGTTGGAGTTGATAGAATCTAAAATACATAGATTATCCAGATATTATAAAAAAACAGGTAAAGTAACCAAATCTTGGAAATATGCATCAGTAATCGCTAAACTAGAGTAGAGAATGCGATATACTGATCGTGACCATATATTAAATACAGCAAGTCAAAAATTATTAAATCAAATAGAACACCGAAAAGATATTTTTATTCTTTCTAATTCAACCGTAGATGGCCTAGTGGGAAGTGCCATATTACTAAGTTCCATTCATAATTCGAACGGAAATACGACAATTAGATGTTTTAATTCATTAAAATTTGAAGACTTTAAGAAAGAATTGATAAAGGTAGTTGATGAGAAACACGATTTTTATGTTTTTGTAGATTTTGATTCAAACTTCTTTGATCTTATAGCCAACTCCATCCAAGAAAGCTATTACTTGTTTGTTAATTCAGATTCATGCAATTTGGATCAACTTATAGAAAAAGATAAAACCGTAACCTTTGTGAATTCGATGGTATGGCAGAGGGATAATGACAAAGAAACAAAACATACTTCGTCCAGTTTGACATATCTAATAGCTAAAAACTTTGATAGAAAGATAATTAATAGTTCTTTTTTACCCATCGTAGCTGCATTTTCAAAGAACATTGATTTTAACAATAATGATCAGACTGAACTCAAAGAAATCTTACAATCGGCACTGGACCTCAACTTAATCGAGAGAAAGAAGGGACTAAACTTTGGGGTAAGCGAAACCACACCAATTGTAGATGCGATGGAAAATAATACAGCCCATTTTATCAAAGGGGTTACATGGAATAAAGAAAATTCAATTAAGATATTAGAAAAGGCGGGCATCCAAATTAAGGATAATCAAAGGATTAGAACTTGGAGAGAGCTTGAGGATGAAGACTTCAACAAAATATTCAATGCCGTTGAAAAGTACATAGAAGAAGATGGTCATCATAAAAACAAAAGCGATGATAATATCAAAGAGATGAAAAAAAGAAATCGAGACTTGTTGTTTGGGTATAACTACATCTTGACTAACGAAGAACCAGGTAGTATCTTAAAAAATATTAGGTCATTTTCTAAAGCTCTAGACTTGTGTGTAAGAAATCAAACTTTTGGACTTGGATTATCCATTTGCCTCGGTGACAGAGACGACGCAATGAAACAGATAAAGAATCAATCTATAGATCATGACAATCTCATAAAAAAAGTAAGTAATAAGATATTTGATGAAAAGTGGAGATTCTTTGATGACAAGGAAACCATTTACATTAATGCGGAGGGAATTTTAGATGAAAAAAATATTGATCTTTTCACTTCAATCCTCGAAAAATCTGTTTCATTTGCAGATAGATTGATTTGTCTTAGAATCCTGTCAACGGAGAGTGATGAAGAATACAAATATACTTTAATAAAACCCAAATTAGCAAAAGTAGACTTTGTTAAAATAAAAGAAAAGATTTATGATCTTGCCGAAATCCATGGCGATTTGAATAGTAATAATACTAGAGCCAGTTCAACAACTAGTGTTATAGTAGACGTTGTTGACAAGATAGAGATCAGAGTTCCCATAGTTAATTTAGAAGTCTTTTTATCGAATATTAAAAAAATAGTTTTGGATGCAAAAAGATCCTGATATTTGTATTGATACAAAAATAGTGATAGAGTGTAAAGATGAAAAAGATGTACAAACCATTTTCAAGACTCTAAATCCCGATAACAAAGAATTTCCCAAGGGACTGGAAATGGAAGTCCAGACGAACAGAACACAGTTTTTGTTGAAAGTAGCATTCAGAGATAATAATGGGAAAAAAAATAATATTAATACGCTTATAAACACGATTGAAGAGATCATGGAGCATATTGCAATCATCAAAGAAGTGACCAAAATTGATTGATCCAAAGATCATAAAAGAAAATCAGGTATTAGTAAAGGAAATGCTAGTCAATAGAAATATGGATTTTCCCCTGGATGCACTATTCAATGCAGACAAACAAAGACGAGATTTGATAGTTGAATTACAACATGTAAAACATCAGAAAAATGTACTATCTAAGGAGATATCAGAAAGGAAGAAGAGAAAAGAGGACGTATCTTCGAAAATCCATGAAATGAGTGAGATAGGTATGGAGATAAGCAGACTGGAAGAAGAAAGTAGAATAAATGAAGAATCATTCTCAAAATACATTCGTAGCTTACCTAATTTCTTTCACGAAACTGTGCCATTGGGTAAAGATGAAAATGACAATAAAATAACAAGAGAGTACAACGGCAAGCTAAAGGTAATAAAAAAACCTACTGACGGAATTGAAAAATCAGAGAAAGAAATCATAGTCAATAAGGAAGTTCCAGGGATTTTACAAATTAAAAATCATATAGACCTTACGGATGGACTGGGTCTGATCGATTTAGAACGGGCAGGAAAAATTTCAGGATCCCGTTTTTATTTCTTAAAAAATGAAATGGTCAAGCTAAGCATGGCACTAGCTAACTTTGCAATAGATTATTTGATTAAAGAGGGATATACAGTAGTGCAACCTCCTTTCATGATCAGAAGAGACGCAATGGAAGGAGCAGTCATCTTGAGCGATTTTGAGGAAACCATTTACAAGATAGAAAATGAAGACTTGTATATGATCGGCACCTCAGAACATCCCCTAGCATCAATGCACATGAATGAAATACTGAATGGGAAAAATCTTCCCATCCGATATGGTGGGATTAGTACTTGTTTTAGGAAGGAGGCAGGTGCACACGGTAAAGATATGAAAGGACTTTTTAGGGTACATCAGTTTGAAAAAGTAGAACAATTCGTCTTTTGCAAACCAGAAGAGTCTTGGAAGGAACATGAAAGACTCTTACAAATTACTGAAAAATTTTATGAAATTCTAGAGATTCCATTTCGGACAATAATTTTGTGCTCTGGAGATCTCGGAAATGTGTCTGCAAAGACTTACGACATAGAAGCATGGTTTCCCGCTCAAAATTCTTATAGAGAGATATGTTCGTGTTCAAATTGCACCGATTATCAAGCAAGAAGTCTAAGGATAAGGTATAGAAACAATCCTAACGATCAAACATCATTAGTTCATACACTAAATAGTACTCTTGTAGCAATTCAGAGAACCCTAGTCGCTATCCTAGAAAATTATCAGACCGTTAAGGGGACAATCATAGTTCCGGAGGCTTTGAAAAAGTACATGGGCGGTATAGATGAAATAGGTAAATAAATAAATAAAAATATAAAATATCCATGTTCTATAAAAATTCATTTATGCTATTAAGACGTTCAAATAGTTTGGTTTTCAGATAAACGGAGAAATATCATTGCTAATGAGATATTGTTTTGCAAAATAAAGTAACCAAAATGTATATATCTTAGTTGTCAGGCTCATATTATAATGAGCTTGTTAAACGTACTGTCTCAAACAAGTAGTATGTTCCAAAACTTTGGCTTACAAATCGGGCCTCAATATGATCCATTGTTCTATGATGTAATGATATACATTTTTGGAACTATGTTATTTGGAGTATTCTTGCTGAGTGTAATTTCATTTTGGTTGAGAAGGAAGGGCCTTGGGGGCGCATCTGCTAAAGAGAAATGGACCCAAGAGTTAGAGAAATACTTTGAAAAAGAACAAATAGGGTTAATACCTGACGCGACACACCACTGGTAATAAATAAAAAGGACTGATCCTTTTTATTTATATAATAAATTTTTAATTATTGTTAGTTTCTCTTGTATCAAATTATAGTTGGCCAGTGGGGATTATCTCTTGGTGAAATTGAGACCATCAACAATCTTTTTAAAGACTATTATGTTTTAGAAAATCCTCTAAATCAAAATGTAGGCTACGCAAGTACTTTAGAAATCGAGTTTTTAAAAAACAAAGATACAGACTTTTTCGATTGCATAACAATCGAAAAATGGACAGATCTGGTAGGAATTATCAAGAACATTAAGAAAAGAAGGGGAAGAAAAGGGCTGAAATTGAAAATAACTATAGCAGATTATTTTGAATCTGGAGATACCATTGATGTTGATGCTAACATCAAAAATGGTGATGATGCAGACATCGAAAGGGAGGTTGAGTTATTATTTTTTAAGAGAACTATTTTTTTACTAATGCATAAGATTGACTCGGAATTTATTAAGGGGCTTGAAAGAATCGAGGTAGCGATTGAAAACTTTACAGAATTATCCAAAAAAATATCCCAATCCTCAATTTCAGAGGATCAAAATGAAAAGAATAGACATGAATACGGCAAAGCCGAGGAGAATTACCACAGTCTAAGCAAGAACTACAACATGTCTACTGGTAATAGAGAAAGTGAGATCCAAATGCAGATCTTTTTATTTGATGACAAGAAGAGGGTTTGGAAAAATCTTTAGTTCTATATTAATATAAATAAAGAAAACATAGTAGAGCGGTTGCTCAATCCATAGAATTAAAAAAGACCATCTTTAGGAAGATAAAGTATGGGGAAAAAGGATGACACAAGTGGTCTTGAAAAAACTATGGATATTTTTCTAGATTTCAAGAACAAAGAAATCAACGTTGGAGAAGAGTTAGAGTGTATAATAACAATAAACTATACTGGTAGATTTGACAGCATAAGTATTAATTCCCAGATTGAAGATTCGTCGGATGTATTTACATACACGCAGATTAACGGTAAGAAAATTAATCACCCCTATGCGAGACTTTCTATAATGAAAAAAGAACTTCAAGATCCTAGTAGCATAAAATTAAAAGCTACTACACAACATGTTCCCAAAAATACTGAATCAGTTGTAAAGCTTAGAGCCACACTAATTCAAGAACATAAAGAAATAGCATCGGATATCAAATTCATCAAAATAAAAAAATGAGATAAATTTAGCCGAAGCTAGGTTCAACTGATACCTGGCCAGTCATCCAAGGATGAGGTTCGCAATGATACAGATACTCACCCCGTTGGGTAAAGGTGAAGTCATATGTACCTTGAGGAGGAATTAGACCTATCGAATCTAGAGAATTAAATGGTCCATTCACAGGATCTACATAGTTAGTATCACTCGTTACCGAATGTGCAGTAATATCATCATTTGTCCAAACCACTTTATTTGAGACCCCCAGTGATGCTCTTATTTCTTTGGGAACAAAGAAGGTTGGATTTGCAGGCAGCGAAGAGCCTTCGGCTATTTTAATATCAGTAGTTCCAGATGGATTCAAGATTTCCTCAGATACTTCAGGTTTTGCATTTATTGCAGGAGTAAAAACGAATTGATAGTATGCTAAACTAACAGTGACTATTACTACAAAGGAAATAATACTAATCCCGCCAATTTGGGACTGTTTTTTTACATTTTCCAATTAGATTTTATTCCTTCAGTCAATAATAAATATTTTTTTTTATGAGACCCTAAAAATAGAAAGTACTTGTTAGCTAAAAAGAATTAAAGGATATGATTGTAGGAATAAAAAAAAATTAGGTAAGATTCTTGTCAGGATTAGTAGTTTTTGATCCACCCATATCCGAAATTGAAGTAGTATTGGGTGATTTAGTGGAATTAGTCTGTTGGGGTAATTCTCCATCATTTTGATCATTCTTGATAGAATATAATGAACCAGCAGTTGTTCGTATATTCTGACTATAGTCATTAGCTGGTCCAGGTCCAGTACTAGCATCAACACCTGTTGCGGAATTCTTTGAGGACGGCGGTATAGAACTTCCTTTTGAAGAGGATATTTCAGGAACCGGAACGGGTTTTTTGTCTTCTAGTGACTTATCCGATGGAGCATTAAAGATACGATCCGACGAATCAGATAGTTCGCCAACTGTGGCAGGTTTGGACGGCAATGACTTTGTGGAACCTGCACCAAAAGACGGAAAAACAAATTTACGCTTATTGGTAGTTACAACTTCCACATTAGACTTGGTAAGTCCACGTCCATACCTATAAAGATGGAACATTCCCGCAAATACGAGCATCAATATACCCATCAAGAAGAGAGAGTAGTTTTTCATACCATTTAATACAGCGTAGTATGCAGCTATGTTCAAGTATACTTGGAATGCGATTAATGCTATAAAGAGAATATACAACCATTTAGATGGAAGCTGTATTGGATTTTTCTCGGCGGGTTTTTGTTTTTTCGCGTTAGCCTCTGCATTTTTAGCCAGCTTGATCATCAGGTACGTAAAGCCAAATGACAAGGGAACCAGCAAGGCCATTACGGTGTATAGGAAAATTGGGTCAATTACCAGTCTCTCCAACAAAGACTTAGTCCTGTCTGGATCGATATAAAATCCCCAATAAGTAGTAATTATGATCTGCGCTATGCTAGTTATACCTATTGCGGTTATAATCGGCCTGTCCTTCCAAGAGAATTTTTTGTATTTATCTATGAAAGGAATTATTAACAATGTGAATATGAATAGTCCAGGCCACGCTACACCGGTAGTAAACTTGTCGAATTGACTTCTTAAGAAAGAATACAATCCTGTAAGATACCATTCTGGAACAGTGATTCCCGGCGGCACATTTGGATCAAATTTAAGGCCCATATCAATTGGAAATACACCTCCGGTCAACATTATCGCCCCCGAAACGGCCATCACCATAGGAACATCAAATACCAAAAATCGAGGAAAATGTACTACCATTAAACCCAGCAGTACAATGGGCAAGAAGAAAACATGGAAAGCATAGAATCTGAGTACAAAGTCATGAAACCCAGACCCGAAAAACGCGTTCATCATGTCGGGCCCCAAAATAGGAATGGAATTAGTCAGCGACGCCGCTATAGAAATAGCAAGTTCAGCTCTTTCGCTAAAAATAATATCATAGCCGGTAAAAGCTTCGAGAATAGTTAGTACGCCTAATAGGATTCCTGTTACCCACAGCATTTCATTTCGGATTTTATATCTACCACTGAAAAACTGGTAGTACATGTGCAAAATTGCAAGCATAACCATGGCATTTGAGGCATGATAATGTATATTTCTCATATGGAATCCGTACGGTATAGTGTCGTTAATCTTACTAACACTATCCCATGCCCTATCGAGTATAGGTTCGTACCATAACATCAAGAATGCTCCTGTGATGCCTAATATGATAAAAACTACAAAAGTTAACATACCAAGGAATCCAAGTGGGCTGACAAACTTGGTGGGGAGTGTAAATTTTAGCCCCATGAATATCGTTCTATCGAAACCTGTGTAAATCCACTTGAACAGCCTTACCAGGCTGTTATCTTGATTATGTAAGGAAGCGCCCATATCCAACTACCCCGTTTCCAGATGGAGTCCAATTAGGAGGTTTGATCCAAACATTGCCTTCATCATCAACCTCAAGATCTAACATTGGTAAGACATTAGAGGGTGGCGCTTGAAGTGAGGCAGGCCCTGCAAAAGCTTCCCCAGTCATAGGATCATACATTGACCCGTGGCATGGACATTCTCCACGCTTTCTACCATCTTCCGGCCAATATTTCCACAAGCACCATAAATGCAAGCAGACCATACTATACATTCTGAAGGCAGATGCATCTTTTTTTTCGCCTCCTAGTTCTGGTGGTAACCTAATAAACTGCCATGTCCTGAAGGCCTCTTCATTTAATACAGGATCTTCCGATACTGGAAAAACAACAGCTTCAGCATGATTTATTTTGAAAGTGTTAACATTTGCTTGACTTCCGTCAGGCAGAACCACCTTTGATCGCTCTCCCGTACTTTCTCTCGGATTAGGTAAAAATTTTCCCCAATCTACGAAAGGAGTGAAGGTCATAACTGTACCTGCGGCTGCAAGCAATTTTAAAAAATCTCTACGTGAAATCTTGCCTCCGTCAACATTTGGAGGTTGTCGTTGAGACATTATATTCAAAAATGTGGAAAGATATCTTATAAATCTTTATTTAGATTTTGTGCATTTAACACCAAGATTTGCGCCACGAATAAATTCTTATTGATTTAGTTTTTTCCAAAAATAAAACTAATGCTTACCGGCATAAGATTTAGAACTGATAAAGTATAGCAATTGTACAAGAAGATAAATGTTTGTGGACATTTCTCAATTACAATTACATTAATTTCAATTCACATCTAGCCTTATTCTGATAATTCCATTTCTAGCAGAAACATTTGAGATATGGAGAATGGTATTCGCCGGATGTGAAACTGGTATATCATATCTCTTGTTAGTATCAATAATAAGTACGGATAAGGTGTTTATGGATTCATCAAAATTTGCTTGAATTTGAGTATCACTCAAAGTATCCCGATCTTCTATTATTATATCGATAAATTTATCTCCAATTATGATTTCCGGGGTAAAGGATTTTTCCAACTTATCAGTATTTATGGATTTTGAACGGTCGTCATATCTATTTGATGAATCATTTGAAAAAGGGGGTGAGGATAGAGAAGACCTTCGTCGATAGTTTTGTGAAGGGTATTGCTTTTGTTTAATTAATATATTCGAAAAGAACTTCCATCCAAAAGCTGTTCCCAAGCCGATAATGAACCCACCTATGTGAGCCAGATATGCAACTCCGCCTGATTGACCGATAAATGCAAATACTAACTGCATTATGAACCAAAATGGAATGTATGCTATTGCAGGAATTCTGACGGTAGTTATGAAAAATGCAAATATGATGGTATGAATCTTAGCATGAGGATAGAAAACTAAGTAAGCCCCTAGAACACCCGATATTGCTCCGGAGGCACCAATTGCGGGTATATCTCCTTGACCTGTAGCTACAGCGTAAATACTGTGTGCGAAAGCAGCCATAACCCCCCAAAAAAGATACAGCATTAAATACTTAAAATGACCAAAACGATCCTCTAAATTATCGCCAAAAACATGAAGAAAAAACATGTTACCTAAAAGATGTGCTATGCCACCATGCATGAACATTGAACTAAAAATTGAACCCAAGTTTTGACCTGAAAGAATCAAATCTGGTATAGCACCATAATTGTAAAATAGTGCAATAACTGCTGTTCTATTTGAAAAGTTAGAAGTGACAATAACTTCATAAATGAAAATGACAATATTCATACCAATAAGGCCATAGTTTACATATGGCCGTCCATTTAATCGAGGAGTATCATCATGAATCGGGAACATAATTCAAGCGGGTTGTCAATCATAAAATAGAAGAATATTTGTGTTTTTCATGTGCCAAAAGGGTTGAAATTAGGCATATCACTATTTGTTTCACTATGAGCTTTTCTAACATGTCGTCGTAGCCGATCATCTTCGTCGAAGATCATGTCACAATATTTGCATTTCTTTTTATTATCATCTTTCTCATTTTTTTTATTTTTATCCTTTGTATTTTTTTTAGAAAATAATTTCACAATTATTTACAAAATGAGGATATAAATTAAAGTTGCTATCAATGTCTCTTACCAAAAATCTACCAAACTTGAATAAAGTAATAAATGGAAATGGATTACTCCATTACTATCATAGTCAAAGTAGATTTAACCCCATTCAGTTTTCTTAGCTTCCATGTTATAGTTTCTTTCACTTTATCCATGCTTTCACCTTCTACCAAAGCTACTATATCATAGACACCATAAACCTGGTAAACATGTTTTACTAGATCTATTTTTTTTAATTCATTAACAATCGATTCCTCACTACCCAATTCTGCATTCATAAGCACAAAAGCTTCTGGCATATACCAGATTACTACCTATAACAAATATAAAAATGTGATTTAGAATCAAATTTATTAGTTCAATGGCATTTGAGAATATCAGATTTCTGGACTTAATTTTGATTCATCAAATAATTTAGCCCTGGCCCATTCATAATCGAAAAAGTCTTCACACCATTCATGGAATGCGGCGTCTTTGCTATAAAACATGATATTAAGATCAGGTTCCCCCTTTAAGGTTGGAAAGGATATGCAGGATTCTTTTTCATTAAATATTGTCACTATGTTTGTTTTATCCATCATTCGTCGTTCCACAATTCCTTTAGATACAAGATTTTTCCACCCAAGTTTTTTTAATAGTTCATTTCTCCCTTTGGGTATCACAACATTAGCAGGGAAGATGTAACAGAATTTAACATTATTATTCACTCTTTCAGCAATGGTTTCTATTAAATCGATTGGAACTTGGGAGATAACTTCCTTGATATAGTCTTGAGAATTGTGATAAACAGCCTTCCACCGTTGAAGAACAGCCATTACACCCACAACCACTTCACAATTGTTTAAGGAACCAATTCTCTGAATGAATTTTAATGGTAGGTTACTAAGTGTATGTTCTTGAAAATAGTCTTTGTGTTTAAATGGGAAATTAAAGTTTGGAATAAGAGAAACAATAATCTCGCCGTACGGAGTTAATAACAATTCGCCTTCTCCTGTTTTTTTCACAAGTTTTGAATCAATTAGGCGGTTTATATTACGATGTGACTCCTGCATGGTGGCATTTAGGTCCGTTGCCAGCTGAGATAAGCGATAAGGTTTTATTGATAATTTCAGGAGCATGTATATTCGCAGGTCTCCTGCAAGTTCAAAGAAAACTGATTGAAAGTCATCGTCGGCCTGGCTGAGCATACGTTAAATTGAGAGAACTGGAATTTAAACTTGATAATTTAAATGAAGTGAACCTACGTAGAGTATAAAACAAAACGTTTTAATTGGTTTTGGTAATGATAAAATTTGAAGTGCCCGGGTAGTATAGAAATGCATTAATTGCATTGTAAAGTCCGGTCCAGTATGGGGGACTGTCACTCCCTTGACCCGGGTTCGAATCCCGGCCCGGGCGCTTTATAGATTCTAGTTTTTGGCTTGGGATAACTCTCATTAAGGTTCTTGATAATAGGACGTTTGCAAAGAGTCTATATCAAATTAATAATTTTGTTAGCACTGCAAATAGAGGTTGTTGAATTCAAGTGCCATCAATCGTTAAATATTATTTAACAATAGTATCAATGACCAAACTAGAGGAACTTTATTGCATACATCAAATGTTTTATTGGGTTTACTAAACACGCCATTCTGTGGGAATTCAGGTCTAGAGAATAATGAAGACAGACAGTCAGAAAGTAGTAGTAGTAATGCAAATATCCAAAAATTGACCAAAACTAATTTTAGTCAATTCTTAGATATTGATTATGGTTTTAGGATGGAATGGCTGGATTCTTTTTGTCCGTCTTGGTATACCATCCAAAGAGCGATACAGCCCATCCAACAATAATTAACATAATAGATACCACTTCTGCGTCTACCATCGGATTTCGGAATTCTACTTCATTTGGAGGAGATTGTATATTATATTCCGTATCAGGAATGGAATCTTGAATTACAACAGGTGCTGTAATAGATACCCCTATTACCCCAACAACTACCATGATTAAACCAGCTACTAGTATTGGTTTATAACTGACCTTGACCATGCAAAGAACTACATTTTTTCCCTTATAAATATAACTCTATTTCAATAAAGTTAAAACAGCCTACATCCATATGTTAGCCACTTTATACCTAACTATCCGATGATCAATCAACGATAAAATTAAGAAGCAGCAATATATAATAGATAATTGATCTTCATCACCTAGCAACAGTAATAAAAGATATTTTTGATAATATCAGAAAAGTGAGTTGATTATTTCATATCTAACCGGTAAAGTTTTCAGGAGATTCGACCAAATTGAATCTCTACAAATTGATTCATGAATATTTTTCAATATGCCCAATAGCATATGTTAATACAGCTGACAAAAAAACATCAACAACAACAAAGTAGTCACACTATATCATACCAAGATTCCTAAAAAACTAAATGCAGTAAACGTCACTATTAATTGAGTTTCTTTTTCCAAATAACAACTGATAATATTATACGGTGCCATTTGATTTCCAAAACAGGATCCATTTCTTTGACATGAATCAAATATCACAACCTACAAAGTTACTTTCCTATGAATTTTTTCTATTTATTGTCATAAGGTTAATCGTGGCCCATTGATAAAAACATCAAAATGATCAAACTATACTGTACAAGATATTGATATTTATTGAAGTAACATAATACATCAAGATTATTATTGTTATTAGGCGTTTCACTAATAAAATTATGGTAATTATATAAGTAGTTAAACTTATTCGTAAACATCAAATACATTCTCTAACACACCTTTGCTTTTGTTTTTTCTTGGAAACATATTTATCAAGAATTTCAAAGTTTATTTATTGTTCTTGTACTATGGTGCCTATGGATAATAATGATGATGAGAAAAATGGAGAAACACTGAATAGCGACAAATTAAAAAGAGAAATGCTTAAGCCTATAACCAAAGCAAAAACCGAAGTAGACGAAGAACTAAAGGAGTTAGAAGTAGAAAGTTCGGGTGGCGGAAAAGACGGAGGAGGAGGGTAAGAAAATTAATCCTACAAATGAAATGAGAAGATATAGTAAATGATATTTCTATAATTCCCACATTTTCAAACTTGGATATGTTTTTGACTACATATTCATTAATGATCAAAAACATTCACTATTTCAATAACTCGTTTTCTATACCTAATGCATTGCCATCTATACTCAGGCACCATGTATTTCTATTTCATAAAATGCCATAATCATTGAACCTCACAAAAATCTGGCATCGTTTAGTGCTTTCGCTTTATCTTCATCATATGATGTTGGAATAATTATCACTTTTTCTATTCCACTTTCCCTTAACATTTAGTTCTTTTCCCTTTTTGATCTCCTCAATAGCAGTTATCAAAATGTCTTTTAAGTTAGCATGATTTGTATCGTCAGTAACTAATCCATCTCTTTCTTCTCAGGCCAGTCTCGCAGATTGCAGACCTGAACTAACGATACAGAAAGAAATTACGCACAGATTTATTATTCTAATGAGAATTTTTGACATAACTTAAACCCTATCTTACGAACAATCTCATTAATGGTAACAATAATATTAGTTTCTGATTTGTCTATTTGATTGTTTGTTGACTAAATCTATTGCTAATTCATTCAGCTTAGATAGCTTAAATGGTTTAATCAGCAATTTAATGTTTTTAGCGACGAATTTTTTCTCGCTATTAAAAGATTGTTTAACTGAGTCATATGCAGAAATGATCAGAATGGATGCAAATGGATATTCTCCAAATATCTCATTTGCCGCTTCAAGCCCATTTTTACCATCTGGTAGTTTGTAATCCAAAATGACAAGGTCGGGTTTGAATTCTTCATAGTCACTCAGAACATTTGAAGCGGTGGTGTTTGTAACAGAAATGTGATATCCCTTGTTTATCAGAAAATCTTTATAAAGATTTAACAAATCCTGCTCATCTTCAATGATCATTATCTTTATCACTTCAGTAAGATATCAAGTATAACATACATTAATAAATTCTAATGTATATATTTTGCAGATATGACCAAAATGCAGATTTGGTATAAAACTCGTAAAATTTAATAATTCTTACAATTCCTACCTATTGTTTGTATTTAGAGGCATCTTGTTCAGAGATATTAAAATGCAAATTATGTCCATCAAAGTTAGATACTAATATTTTAGGTATCATGAATCTAGTTTTGTCAACTACGCCTTTTTCCGCAATAACATAGTCTTCACTAATTTCTTGGACCTCTCCTAAATCATAGTCGTTAACTCCTCTTGCTTCTTTTTTAATTACATCAGACCAGTTTATGTTCAGATTACCCGACATACAATGTCATATAAAACAAGTCTTAAATAGATCACATAGTAGGATAAAAATTTTGTTATTTA
>Ga0310900_10000299_pt1 | contig 15641 bp, 15 predicted proteins | sample C24D1metaG_FD_203879 | JGI IMG/M metagenome (GOLD analysis project Ga0310900, IMG submission 203879) | Lab incubated soil microbial communities from West Virginia University Organic Research Farm, Morgantown, WV, United States - C24D1 | ecosystem: Environmental > Terrestrial > Soil >...
GAAATCATACGAGAAGAGGATCTCACCGCGTTGAACTAATGAGCGATTGTAAGAGGGCCAGTCTATCACAAATAATCAATCTGTTCATTCCAGCTAAATATGTTGAGTTAGGCGACAAAGCAAATTAATAATAGAAAGTTATTTGCATGAATATCCAGGTATTTGCATTAGCAATCTGATTATACATTTTTTGACTGACTATGGATTTCGATTTGTTGTGTATCAACTTTTTCATAATGAATAAATTCATGAGTATGGGGATAATATTATTGGTCAGTCCCTTAATGAACGTCTTATTTTTCTCTTTGTTAACATTTACACTCTTACTCACATACTTCTCTTTACTATCACTTAACAATGAATACTTTGCAAAGGCACAACAACAAACACAGTCACAAACAAGGATAGGTGCGCCGCTAGCTATAGTCCCTGGTCTTACAGGCAATATTCTTACTGTAGTTTCTTTCCTGGTAGGAACATCGTCCTTTATTTTAGGATTGAGGATTCAAAGTGCATCTAAAACAGCAGCAGTAGCAGATCAAGGAGCTCCAACGAATCGATTAACATCATCATCTGTAATTACCAAATATTATGAATTATTGATAGTCGCACTAGTTGCCCCATCAATAGTTATCAATATTTATGGTATACTTTTAATTTCGAGCCACTTATATGTAGAAGATACTCCTTATTTGTTACTACTTTTTGTTCTTTTTATACCAATAGGGGCTATTTTGTTTTTAGTCAAAAAATTACATTGAAAGACACACCTTTGGACAAAAATATTTGATATGAGAAACACTTGTTTCTAATCCCATGATTTGTTAATCGTTCCAGTCATTTATCATGCATTGAATTCATTTTACAATAATCTCTTTATTATTGAAATTAAAGATGTTTAGGATATCGGGTATAGAAAATTCAAATGGCTATAAAATAGGAATACAAGATGATCAATCTGCTATCACTCTATATCCTATTGGGGGCATTCAATTTCGATAATCTTTGCTTATGGTCAATTGTGACCGTGAAGTTTTATATTAAGAAAATTAGTTATCAACAGATTTTTTCTATAAAATCATAAATAAATTATTAAGTTGCGATATCTTACCTTTAATAATGGTGGATTTAGTATGCGAGATGTGTTATTATAAAGGAGATAAAACTGAATTTGAGGCAAGTAGTGATTACTGCAGAGAATGTCTTTGTGATCACGCGATGTGTCCGAAATGTGGAGCCCCATATCATTCTGCTACCATTACAGACTAGAAAAAAATAAGAATGTTGTTGTTCTTATTATCACTGATTTTTCTGTATAATATTTTCTAAACTATCTCATTTTATCGAAACACAATTTCCTGTTTGTAATCCTTGTTAAGGAATATAAAGACTATATTGGAATATTACATTTAAGAAAGGATATATTAATCACATTAATAAATGATATCATACAGCGTAACGATATGTTACTACTTGCACTACTTGATTTTGTTGTACCTCTGGGTTTATTTATTAGTATTTATCTAACAAAAGAAAACTATTTAACTGAAAATAATAAAATGATATACACTCAGATATATCTTACAGGATCTTATTATTTTCTAGAAAAAATGTGACTAATTATAATTCTCAACTCACATCATGAACATCATATTGTTCTCAAAAGAAAAACAAGTCAATAAAATATTTGATATTTGCATTTATGATGGTATTGGTCGTATTTAATCTATATTGTCGTGTGGTTTAAGTTTGATTATATCACCCCTCTTTATGTCCATTAATCTATATTTTTTAGCATTGATGTTAAATTATTACTTGAGTTAAATATATACCTAATGGGAGTAACAAAGAGAATAATGGAAAAATACTTATAGTACCAACAGTAACATTCATTCGGTATAAATGTATGTCGACTGATAAAAGAAATATAATTGGTATAAAAAGTTATGGAAATGAACAAATTTTGAACTTGTTTAATGTCAATGAACGCAATTGGTTATCTGGACGTTTCATTCCTATGGTACTAGCCTTATTTGGTATTACTTTAATGACAACATTGGATTCCTATTCTCCGATGGTTTTTGGACAATCTGCATCTCAACCTCAGAATCTATCCTTTACTTATTATACTAATTGGGGTTCAGTGGGTGAGGAAGATGGGCAATTTGACGGTCAGAATGATGTTGACTATTTTAATGGAAAAGTATATGTTCCAGACTATGCAAACCACAGAATCCAAATATTTGATCCTGAAGGTAATTTCTTGTCTAAATTTGGAGAAGGTGGAGAAGGCGATGGTCAATTCCATAAGGCATCAGCACTTTCTATGGATTCAGAAGGAAATATTTACGTAGCAGACCAGTTTAACTATCGAATCCAAAAGTTCGATAATAACGGTACATTTTTGGCAAAATGGGGTTCTGAAGGCGCAGGAGACGGTCAATTCTTACATCCACACGTTCCTGCAAATGATGCTACAGGCAAGCTGTTTGTAACAGATAGAGATCATCCAAGTGTTCAGGTGTTTTCAACGGATGGTGAATTCTTATATAGATGGGGTTCTGAAGGCGAAGGCGACAGTCAACTTTCAAATCCAGAAAGTTCTATAGTAGATTCCAGTGGAAATGTGTATATAGCAGATTATGGCAACGACAGGATACAAAAGTTTAGCAATGACGGCACCTACTTATCCCAATGGGGAACAAAGGGTACAGAAAATGGCCAATTCCAAGGTCCGTCTGGTCTTTCCATAGATAGTAACGATAATATCTACGTTACAGATAAGAACAATAACCGAGTACAGGTATTTACTAAAGACGGTCAATATATTACGCAGTTTGGTGGCGGCGCTGATGCTGGAGAAGGACAATTACTTGATCCTGAGGGTGTAGGTGTTGATAAAGAATCTGGGACTGTGTATGTTGCTGATACGGGTAACACACGTATAGTTGTATTCAAACCTAATTAGCAATCCTTATCCTATTTTTTATAAATGTCTTTGAATGGCCATATTGATTTCACATTCAGGATATAATTGTGTTCGATAAATGAAAATCCCACTACTTTTTTTAATTTTCTCAATTTTGTCTTTGTTGTTTGTGGATATATTTGGAGTTATTGTTACTGCTCATAACTTTGATACAGATGACAATTCAACTTTTCTTACTTTTATGAACATGATATTGATTGAAAACCGACTCATAAACCATAGCTTAATTGATGGTTCAACTAATGCAAGCAAATCTTTGTCTAATAACAATATAGAAAACATTAATGAGATAATTGATGATATTCTCGTAAGCGAGGATTCTCTTCTTATTGATAGTGATCAATTTTATAATAACACAATTATCGCAACAATGATGGCTAATTTAGGAGATGAAGTTCTTAGAAAATATGGATATGCATTTGGTATACCTTCAAACATAATGTTGAATATGAATTTCTCATTAGCCAGCACGATAGAAATGAATGGCAGTAACGCGGTAGATACAGATAATCACTCTAGTCATGATTCAATAGAATTAGGGAATCAACCTGTTAAACTTAAAGACAAATCTCAATATGATAATGCTTTGGAAACCTCAATAATGATGATTGAAATTTATGAAAAGGAACTAAAGCCCAAAGATATAACATTCGGAGAAAATAACTCAGTTCCATTTCTCAAAGAATCATTGCATGAGCTAAAAGATAATATTGAGAATATTTCACAACCTTCAAAAATTATGGAGATCGTCCACGGAAAGGTACATCCAAATTTGCAATTGGCATTTAATCTCACTTTAAAACAGTAGAGGTCAAATGACGATATTCGTAACGTATGAACTACTATAACATTATTACCTACCGCCCCTGCGTGTTTAGTATTAGATATTTTGCGAATCTGTGTCAAAGACTTTTTGTATTAATCATGCTAAAATTTGCTTATTCCTTACTTTTGGCACTTAATTGGTGCACTTCAAAGCGATATCAGTCCTTATTGTAGATTATACTATTATGATGTTTTTTTTGAGAATTCAATGTAGAAATAGTCATTGATATTCAGACTTTACATCTTAGTTTGCATATTCATATCTGTAAAACCATTTATTCTTAAATATTTACTCAAGAATAATGGCAATTAGTCATGCCAATACACTCGACGGGTTGATATTTAATCTTCTACTAAATCTGTAGGAACGAGATTGTAAATCTGATTCATAACAATTATCTAGATCTCGTGTAATTAGTACAAACACCTTTTGAAAAGATGTGTGAATATATCGCAGGTCTCTAATTTATTTTAAAGATAGTACAAGAAGAAAAATTAAACGATATCTGTCTTACAAATGAGGTTGAATATGTTGACTGACCTTTTGATTTACATATAAGTCGAATCGTATATAGATATATTAAGGGAAATTAATTAAATGAACGTGTCTCAAGTGACATAGGTTAATCTTTCTCATAAATGCAAAATTAATTCCTACTATTGATAAAAAGACTCAATCCAACGACCACCACCAGATTGTGACTATATACTATTGTAGTGTGTTAATCAAGTTATAAAAGATAAAAAGATCTCTTTTGTGTAATTAGTCGAAAACAGCTTTATTTCTGTACATCTTATGTAAAGATGTCGTTTCCATTTGTTATCCCACCGTAGGTTATCCAGGAAATCAACACTTTTTAAGTCATTCACCGGTCTTTCAGTCAAGCAGCTTGATGAAATTCATAAAGTGATATCGAATATCCTACCCAAAACACGAGATAAAGAGCTTATCTCACAATAAGAGAAATATGGAGAAAGAGCTATTTGGTGCTGGTGCTGGTAGACGACGTTTCAAACTGGATGTTAAAGATAGGGGTTATCATGGTCTTGGTATACTATCGTCTATATACTTCATCTATATCTTGACAGGTTTTATGTTTGACCTTGGCTTTCTAGGAGTGGAAAAAACTTTCCTCAACAAAAATCATCATTACCTATCAAGAAGGTCAAGGTTGAGAGCTAGTTGCAGAATAGAAAAAGATTACAACAAGAACCATTCTGCAAAGAGGATAGTGGTAGAACATGTCATGCCCTCTGCAGAATAAAAAAGGTACAGGATAATGGATGATGTGCTTAGGAATAGGTTAAGAAAGTATGATGGAGTTTCAGATATAGTGTCAGGACTGGTAAAGTACAGGATAATGAATACCTGTTAGTTACCAGATGGATGATAATGGTTAGAAGATATGATTAATCCCTGTTGATTACGTAGGAGATCTTCTGTTTTTCTTTGGTTTATTTTTTGTAATTCTTAATGACTTATTGTTACATAATAATCTATAGAAACTTACTTTAGTAGTGTGAAGGTATAATTAGGGAAACCTAATTTGTTGGATGTTTTTTATGTTACTCATGATTTAGCTAAACAGATGTATAAAAAAATTATCACCTTAGATAAAGGAAATAAAACGATCGTTTTGTCTGGAATTTTTGTATTTATTTTGACATTGGCTTTAATTAGTTCAAATTATCACATTAATAATGACTTCATTGCATTTGCTACTACATTAAATAATACACAAACTCAACCGAATATCAATGCTAAATCCATTTACGATACAGGTACTGCTGTATTAGGAAGTAACGTTAAGAATTTAATAATATTAATACCTGATGAAGCCCATCATGGTAATGGGGAAGCAAAAGAAAATAGATTCATTGAGCAATCTTTTCTACCCCAAAAATCAATAATAAATAAAGGAACGAAAGTTATTTGGTTTAGCGGTGACGTTAGCCACGAGCATCAAATTATACTAAATAATGATCAAAGTTTATTTGATAGCGGAACGTTACCTGAGTTTACCGAATCTAACCCTATGGTTTTTAATACAGTAGGGAATTTTGGGTATATTAGTCCAGACATTGATCAAGAAGCAGTACAAAAAGGATTTGTAATGAAGGGCGATGTTAAAGTGATAGACCAACCCAATGTCTTAAATTCAAGCGCAAATAACACTGTCATTGGATCTAGTGCTATTACTACTCCATCAAGTGATGAAGCAACACAGGCCGCAGCCACTACTACTACTACATTATCTCCAGCTACATCCAACAACAACATAGAAACCGTTGGAGTATTTATGGTCCCAACTAAAGATATCGACGAATACGTTCAGGATTTTAAAAATAATGGTTTTTCAATAGACAGCACATACTCTTTTAAGGACCTCCGCGGTTTAGCAAGGGATACGGGTTCAGAACAAACACTCCTGGTATGGACAGCAGGTCCAACCATGACAGTTGATACGGCAATTTCAGCATTAAAAGATATAGGAGAAAAGTTACCATACAAGTAATATGATATGATGATATTTGATAAGATATGACAATAAATCATAGGTCTTTTTTATGCAAACTCCAAATTTTTTAACAATACATCTTGTCTCATTATTAGTAGCTTTTATTGCTGTATATTTTTTATCTTTCTCCTTCTCCGTTTATCCTATGATGGCAACGGATAATAATAATAATAGTTTGACTACTTTTCAAGGATTAATCCATGAAAATTCACAGATAAATTCTACTCCCAATTCTCTTTTGGATTTGGGTTCACAAAACAGTTCAGTTAACAACAGCTCTCTTGTTACCTCTAATAATACAAGCAAGAATTTAATTTCTACTGAGGAATATGACAAAATTAAGAATTGTAGTCCTGATACCGATAAGAAGCCATCCTCCATAGAATATTTGACTTTTTTTAACTGTGGTCATATCAAGTCTACTAGTAGTAGTCTAACAGCTTATGATAATGATGATGACAACAATAACAATAACAACAACAGCCGAACTAATCAAACAGTCAGGGAATTTACTTTGATTATAGAGGAAAATCAATCTATACCTATTGCAAGTAATGGTTTAACATTTTTAGATGCATGGACTTTTAATGGCACAATACCTGGTCCCACTATGCGGGTAACAGAGGGTGATCTAGTAAAGATAAATGTAATAAACAGTAAGGAAAACAACCATACTCATTCACTGCATTTACATTCAATACATCCCTCAGAGATGGATGGAATAGATGGACCTGGAGGGTTTATAAAACCAGGTCAAAACTTTACATACTCTTTTACAGCACAGCCATATGGTGTTTATCCGTATCACTGTCATTCAACGCCTATTGATCAACATATCAACAAGGGTTTGTATGGTGCTTTTATTATTGACCCCAAAGTACCAAGACAAAATATGACTGAGATGGTTATGTTGATGAATGGATATGATTTAGACTATGAAAAAGAAGGAATAGGTCCTAGCCGTATTCCAACTCCTCAGGAATTTGAAGAAGACTATATGCCACAAGCATTTGAACATGGAAATGAAGTATATGCTGTAAATGGTAAGGCATTTGATTATGTGGAAAACCCAATTCCTATTCACATGAACTCAGATTATCGTATCTACCTGATTAATATGTTAGAATTTGATCAGGTTAATTCATTTCATTTGCATGGAAATATGTACAAGTACTACCCAAGTGGAACTTCTAAAGAACCTTCCTTTGAAAATGACATTGTAACACTAGGTCAAGGCGATAGAGGCATATTGGAATTTAAATATCCTTATCCTGGAAAATACATGTTTCATTCGCATATAAATGAATTTTCAGATTTAGGATGGATGGGATTATTTAATGTGATGGAATAATATTAAAAAATGTCCAATATCAACATGATTATATTCTGATCCGTAGCTCAAAACTAATCGTTTCCATTAATTTCATTATCATTATTTGAATAGCTATTTTTGGATATTTTGATTAGGACTGAACACTTTTGTATCTATGATATTTAATTAAATATTTTAGCAGAGACTAATTTTGGGTCCGACTTTTATTATCCGCAAAATGATTAAATGGAACTTCTATGGATGCATCAAAGGACAACATTTGGATCTAATCAAGAAATATACTTATGTTTCTAAGTATCCTTAGTAGACTACGATATTGTTGCACAAATGAACAAAAAATATGTGTCTTTTCTCCCAAATTGTTCTAAACTCTTGTTGTAATTTGTTACCAACTATCAATTTCTCACCTTTTGTTGCCTTTGAGTCCTAGTAAGATAGTAAACTTACAGCGGGTGTCGTGGCCTTTGAAATAGATGAATTACGAGTCCAAATGTGAAATTATCTTCTCTCGTATTTAGGATAAAATCTGATTTATCAATATTTTTGAAACTAGCCGTGCGTATATTAAGCCTAAGCTGGTCTTTTATAATGAGTTCCAGTTAAAATTGGAAGTTGATAGATATCTTTAACTTAGTGCAATAGCATTTACAATTTATGACTTTAAGCATCAATTGTAAGGATGTGGGAGATCCCGTGTGTACTCATACGATGTATGGCGAAACAGAAGAAGAATTGATGGAAAATGCGAAGAAACATGGTATAGAAGTTCATGGCTATACAGAAGAGTCATTCGAAGAAGAAATGGCAAAGAATCTTGAAAATTTTAGAAAAGTAATAAAAACAACTTAATTTTTATACCACATTTTTTTCCAGCTAAAAAGATCAATTTTAGCCTAAGTGACAGGAAAGAAATGTAAACTGATAGAGCATGATCCTTTCTTTCCGATTAGTTTTGATTGGCTTTTGATAATGTGAATAAATTATGAAACTGAGAGTAGTTTTAGAGTTGGTATTGAAGATAAAGAGATTGCTGGTTTAGTACTCGCAACATGCTCTTCATTTACTCTGGTTTCTTCATGCAGTATCCATCCGAAATAAAACCCAGTTAAAAACATGGTTATCTCCCACCATTCATACATCAGTCTTGATGGTATTGTTGTTTTATTTTGGGCCTCGATTCGAATTCTGTACTATTGTCCATTTTAACTTTTACCCTTCGAGAGGTTATGATTTAAGGTTCATAATTGATTTATGATCAAATGGATATCCAAGAAAGGTTTCAAAAGATATTCCTAGCAAAGACTAATAACACATGAATCCCATTCATCGACAAGGTTACTAATTATGGTAAAATACTGTTTATTTCTTTTATTTAGTATTTATCCATACCATCACTGCCAAACCCACCGTTTGAGCTAGGTTAATGACAAACAAGTAGGGTGCAGCGGCATCCACAATCGTCTTTATTGCAGGACCAGCTGTGTAAAGATTAAACCAAAAGATAACAATTACAATGTTTTGGACCATAAATGCTGAAGCCACAGTTATCAAGCCATAAGTAAAATATGATTGGACAAGTCTCGTATTCTGTACATATATTACTATTATTGTTCCAAGCAATCCTATGTTAAGAAGAGCTGCAATAGCTGCTGCGATCATGAAGTCCATTTGTTTATTAAATTAGTTTAAGCAACATTGTTTAATTTACTTTTTCCCAATTCTGTCCATAATTTCTTTAAATGCAGAATAATTTTTTTCCATTAAGGGAGATATAAAATATGTTGCACCATAGGCATCTTCATTGTCCGTAACAATCAGGCTATTTTTCTTTAGGACATTTAGATGATGTATTACTGTTTTATAATCCAGTTTTAATTGAACGGATACTTGGTTAGCATTTGACGGACTTTCTACCAAAAAATTTATTACTTTTGCTCTGTTAATTCCACCTCTAGTACTTACTATCATTGACCATAGCAGCCTCTTAAAACGAGGGTCGACAGGTTTTTCTTCATTTATATTCGGTTTTTTGTTCTTATTATTGTCATTATTGAACTCAGATCCTCCGATTCTACCTTCATTATTATCTGTATCTTTCTTGTTGTTTGAATCAGAATCGGGTGAATTCAAGCTAAGACACTAATATTATTATGTTGTATGATAAAAGTTTATTAGCGCAGGTAATAAAATCAGGGAACTAGATTTATTTACATAAATAATATCCGATACTATCAATACCTAGTTCTCATAAATTGAGGTGTAATTATGGTATAATTTGGGAATTTGCTTAAATAACTTTTTTAACATTCCTCTGTAATGTCAAGAATTGACTACAACAAAAACGTAACTAACAAAGACAATACAAGTTTACCTGATAAAAATACCGATCGCTCATATAGGCAAGGATCAAAATTTTTATTTATTGGACTTGTTTTGGCTATCGCACCACTAATATTCATGTCTTCAAGCATGGTATCTGTTCATGGAAACAGTAATGAGTTTTTAGCCTTTGGTCAATCTGAAGGTGACAAAAATGTTGGAACAAGCTCATTGCCTCAACCAAACAATAATGATACTCTAATAAATGTCGAAGCATCTGACGCTCTTTTTGAACCTGCAGCAGGATTATCCAATGTATTTGGCCCTGGTGGACTTTTTCCATTTGATAACTTTAGCTGTGCCGATGCATTGACCTGCGGAGTTTCAGCTGGAGAGAATGCTGAGTTTATTGGTACTTTTGAAAAAGGGAATACAAACAATATGACTGGATTTGAAGCAACTTATACATCTCCCTTAACATATGGACCACATCAAATCGCAGGTCATGAATACAAAATCACATTAACTGATGTAAACTGGAACAGTCCTAGTGCATCTCTTCCTACAGAACAACCACAATTTGCAGCACTTACGAATAACGTAGGTTTTAATCAAATACAACATGGAGCTTCCAACGTAGATAGATCAGATGTACCACAACTTTCTAACATGGTATTTCTATATGGACACGCCCAAGTCACAGATATCACAAATGGAAATAATACTGTAGTAGCCGAAGATGTTTTTACACATCTAATGGTAGGTCACGTAATGAATGAGCAAACGTTTTATCAGGATTTGAGGGATGAAGCATTGAGCCCAAATTTTGTGTTTCTATTTACAATAAACATACCTGATGATACTGAATTACCAGGTGTTGGTTCCCTTACTGCCGAACAAGCTCAATCATACACCCCACTTGCAAGCGACCAATCATTGGATAATTCTCCACCAATAGACTATCCAGTAAGTATTCCTGAGCCACGAGATGAAACGATGGGAGAGATCGATGAACCAGGCGCTCAATCAACTACATGGCCAGTAGCAAACAAAGAACAACCTTTATTGTTTAACTTCTTGGTATACCAAGATACAAACATAAAGGTCCAATAACTTTATTTTATTTTATTTACTACAAGTTAATATGAAATATGCTTTAGATTTATTACCGATATTAATTTGGTTCAGTAACCTATCCAAATGTAAATACGTAAGCTTGCAATCCTTTTCCATGAATTTCAATCAAAAGTATATGACTATCGTCACTGTATGATCCGTGATTCACTATATTATACAGCCTTGGCTCATTAGCAATGAATTTACTATTAATTCCAATGTCAATTCCTTTGGATTTATTCGATATCAAAGAATTGTTTTCATATACTGTTACTTGACTTTCATTTTTATCACTGCTATTAACACCAACTACAATGTTTACAGACTTTGCCGAATAGTCTAGTAATATGTGACCCGTATTACTTTGTAATTCTACATTATCAGGATTGTTTTTCCATTTTCCTTCTAAATATATTGTATTAGGTTTGGTGCTTGAATTTGACATCGATGAAGATGTATATGATGAAGGTAAGAAATAATCTATTGTTTGACCCAAATGAAATCCTTCAGGATTTCCTATTGCTGAACGAGATGATTGGTTTCCAAAATACAATTCAGGTGTTTGTATTTTTGAAAAGTCGACAGGTTGTCTAAGAAAATTAGCAACGGTATTATTAGTAGCATTCTGAATTACTTTGCTATTATCAAAATAAGGATAAGTATTATTATTGTGATTGATATTTTTTATACTTTTATTGGCATTTCTTTCATTTAGAAGAAACTGAATTACCTTTTCTGTGCGATCGTAATCAGATTCACCGATCTTATCATATCTTATATATCCTTGAGCATCCACAAGATACATTCTAGGCCAATAGCTGTTCTCGTATGCATTCCAGGTACCATATACATTGTCCTGAAGGACTGGATATTTTATTCCGTATCTTTGTAGTGCAGATTTTACATTTTCCGTATTTTTTTCAAATTCAAATTCTGGTGTATGAATTCCAACTATTACTAATCCACTATCAGCGTATTTTGTATCCCAATCTTCAAGATGTGGAAGTGTCCTTAAAACATTGATACAACTATAAGTCCAAAAGTTGACAAGTACTACATCTCCTTTCAATGAAGCGATGGTCACAGGCATGTTACTCTTTGTATTTATATTGTCTTCAATTTTCTGGAATTCAGGTGCCCTTTTAAATTGAAACATTGTATCAATATTGACCCCCTTATCGTCATTAATATTGGCATTAGTCATCGATTTTTGGAGACTCTCTACTTTGTCTTTAATTAATGCTGATTTTTTCAATGACTCATCAATTGCATAGCCAAATAGAGTGGAGTTGATGACTATGTAACCAACAATTGATGCCACCGAAATAATCCCAATCATAATGACTAATTGAATAAGATTCATTTGTTAATGTGTTCTTCTTGGGTTTTATTGTTATTATAGATATATTTTGAATACCACAAAGGACAACTCGGATATTTAGTATTCGACATTATCGGACAAGCATTAAATACTCAACATGACAAATCTATTGTCCAAGGATAATCAACAAACTAAATTAACAGTTTTCCCACTTTATTGATAACACTCTAAATATTTGAGAACGTTGATATTTGAAATCGCATTATTGTGAATTTTTTACTAAAAACTGTTACTAAAATAGCACGGGGGTTTTTTGATAGGCTTTGCAATAGATTTAGCATGAGTCTAAATTTCAATTATGAGAAATTAGTTAATAAAAAATGAAAGAAATTATTAAATCATTAAGGTCAATCTTCTTAATACGTAGTGGTTTAATGGTGAATTCATCTGTATACTCATCTCAATACGATGCGATTGTAATAGGAGCAGGACATAATGGTTTGACTTGTGCTTGTTATCTTGCAAAAGCGGGGCTTAAAGTATTGGTATTAGAAGAATATCATTCAATAGGAGGTATGACAATAACAGAAGAAGTTACTTTACCTGGCTTCAAATCTGATGTACATGCGTTTGGTTATCAGCTCGCTAACTATTCTCCAGTTCCAATGGAATTAGAGCTGCGCAAGTATGGATTTGAACTTATATATCCAGAAATATCCTATTCACATGTATTTCCAAATGGTAAATATGTTGCCATGTATCCTTCAATAGAAAGAACAGTAAAAAGTATTGAAAAATTTTCAATTCAAGATGGAAAAACTTGGAATAAATTATATAATAAATTTCTTTCAAATAAGATTGTCCTAATCAATTCCATAAATTCTTCACCCTGTTCTTTGGACTCTAAAGGACGTGAAGAAAACCGTCGTAAAGTGAGTTATGAAGATTATAGAAAGCAACTACAATCAATGAGATCTTGGTGTAATGAGAAATTTGAATCCGACGAAGTCAAGGTAATGTTTGGTACATTTGCAGCATTTGTGGGCCTTTCTCCTGATGATGCAGGCGGTGGAGAATTATGTTATCTCTTTTCAGGAACTATTCAAGATCAAGGTAATAACATCGTTAAGGGGGGTTTTGGAAATCTACCGTTATCTTTAGCAAGGTATCTTGAATCCAAAGGAGGAGAAATAATGACTAATTCGAAAGTTTCGGATATTGTCATTGAGAAAGATAGAGCCATAGGAGTTTGTCTTTCAGATGGACGCAAAATCAAAGTTAATAGACTAATTGCATCCAGTACCGATCCCTACACATTGGTTGTCAACTTGATTGGTGAAGACAATGTTGATTCTGATATAGTAAGAGATATCAAAAGAATTGAATGGGGTGATGCCATTTTTGGACTTTACTTAGCCTTAAGTAAGAAATTAGAGTATAAGGCAGGAGAAGAAATAAACAAATCAGCTCAGGTGCATATTTCTCCACCAGAGCTAGAATATTTTTCAAAAGTTTTCTCCGAATGCAGAAGTGGAAGAGTACCCGAAAATCCCATTCCAATAATGAGTAATGATTCGGTTATGGATCCAAGTAGGGTTCCAGTTGATAAACATTTAATAAAATTCCTCATACCTAATGTTCCCTATAAAATTGAAAATAAAGGAAGAGATGAACATGAATCAGATTGGAATCTGGTAAAAGACCAATATGCACTTCAAATAATAGAAATGGTTACAAGAGACTATATCCCTAATCTAAGAGATGTAATTTTAGAAAAAACAGCACTCTCTCCAACGGATTATGAAAAAAGACCTTCTACATCAATTAAAGGAACACTAGCCTGTGGAAGCTTGTTACCTTATCAAACTAAGTCAATGCGTCCGATAGCACGATTATGTAATTATAAAATTCCTGGGGTAGAGAATGTATATCTTTGTGGATCTGGGAGTCATCCCGGCCCCGGTGTCTCGATGGCGCCCGGAAGAAATGCTGCACAAACAATCCTATCCGATCTTGGAATAGATTTTAATAAGTTGGTCCAGTAATGTTGCTAATCAATGTGGATTGATAATAATTACCTTACCTAAATTAGAGGCTTCACGTTGACTTTTCAAATTGAATGATTTACAAAAAAATACCGTTATTAAAAAATGAAGATTGATATTTCTATTTATGCATTTTAGTTAGATGATCTTCAAATAGGTAAATACACGAAGACTATGAACTGATTTTGAATTTAAAGACATATGAGTATTATTAGTTACTCCAGTATGATAAGTCAAGAGTGCATTTGTTCCATTCATCCATCCATTCATCCATCCATCCATCCATCATCTGAGCACCTTTAAGTTACATCTTTACACCTCGTGTATTGTTCCATGGAGGTGACCATTTTTGATTAAAAATATTGAGGAATAAATATGAATTAAGACCAAAATATGGATGATTGGAGATGGAATGGGAAGTAATAGAGGGAACCGGTGAGAACCCTCCCCCTGTCTTACTTCCCTTCCATGCACTCGCAAACTAAAAGAATGTATGTTTGGCTTGATGCGTTGGAGTGGGTTAATAATTCAACATACAGTCTAGTGCAACATTTTTCTAGGAACTAAATATATTTAGTTTATATTGTGATTATTGAATTTGAAAATAACTTTTATTTGATTTAGTAGTTCCTTCAGGCCCTCATATTTCCATTGTGTTGAATTATTATTGGCATCAAATATAGAGTTTTCAAAGAAGCAGTTTTACAACTTATTCCATTATTTGAGGAATCAATAGTTGGAATAGAGGGGTAGATAATCCTTTAGCTAATCTTCTTATCGGGTGTCTAGAATACAATAATGATAATATACGGAATCGTGTGATTAAACCTGAGGGTAGCCCCATGATTTAGGAATAATTTGGAAGGATTTTGTTATGAGAGAATGATTCCTTATCAGAAAATTATGAAGTCGAAATGGTTCTAGAATTAACTATAAATTTGATGAAACAATGATGCAAAATGAGTACAAAGGAACAGATTTGAGTATTGAGTTAGGGAATTCTTTATCTTCTCTCATCGATTCATTTGTCTGGGCCAATCTCAAATACAAAATTGATAGAATCTATATTATTGAACATATTCCTATTCCATACCTACTTGTCAAACTGTTTTAGTATTTTCATTTTGATAAATAAGGTGATAGTCATCTTAAACATCTTCAAGGATTTTCATTC
>Ga0310900_10000301_pt1 | contig 15612 bp, 12 predicted proteins | sample C24D1metaG_FD_203879 | JGI IMG/M metagenome (GOLD analysis project Ga0310900, IMG submission 203879) | Lab incubated soil microbial communities from West Virginia University Organic Research Farm, Morgantown, WV, United States - C24D1 | ecosystem: Environmental > Terrestrial > Soil >...
TCGGCTGTTTGGTCACTTCGGTCGTTTGGTTGCCAGTTGATACCCGAATGGTGACGGTGGCAGGTGTGAAATCGGGAAAGGACACTGGGCACGCGCCCGACGCCGATGTGCAGGTGGTGCTTCTCGTCGACCCATCAGGCGCAGTTACAACGACGGTCACTGGCGTCGAACCCGGCGCCCCAGTCACTTCGACGACCAATCCCGTGCAGCCGATCACCGTGCAAGCGCTGGGGCCCGCGACGCCGCACGCTGAGCCAAAAGCGGCGATGAGCACCAGACTGATCACCAACAAGTCGCGCGGAATTGTCACCGACCGAATCGTAGCATGTGATAGCCACGGCCTTGGGCAACTCCGGAAGTGATCTTGAAACCCGCCACGCTGTGGCCACCGAACAACACCTTGGTGATTGGCTTCGGCGCGTCCGGTGTGTGGCGATACTCCGCCGTAGCCACCCTTGAGTTTCCGCCAACGCCGGCCGCCGTGCCGCTTTCGCATGATCTTCAGCCTACGGATGCCCGGCCGGGTGGCGACCTTGGATCCTGGGCTCGTGCCGAGCGATCGACCGGCCTGAATCGGCGTTCCATGTATTGTCGGAACGCCGCGTCGAATTCGGCTGGCGTCAGATCGAAAACAGAGTCGTAGGTCTTGTCCACACGCGGGACGATGAGGGCGTTCACAAAGCGGCGGATGCTGGGAGCACCCCAGCGGCTCTCGATATAGTCGAACGCCGCGTGTCCGAGTGCGTCGTTCAGGCGCGCGTTCGCGAATCCGCCGTTGCCGGTCAGTTGCGAGAGGTCCGGGACGTTACCCGAGACGACGAGCTCGCGTATCAGACGCTCGTCCTCATCAGGCCAGACACCTACCATGTAGTTCGCAACCCCTTCCTGAACCCAGCGCGGCACTCCGCCGTCTCCGCCCCTCCCCGGCAGGATGATTTCACTCACGAGGAGATGGGTCAGCTCGTGAACGATCGCCGAGTCGAGCTCCGCATCGCCTTCGCGGAGCGGGAGCACGATGCGGCTTCGGTGTGGTTGTGGCGGCGCGACCTGGTCGCTGGTTGCGTAGGCCGCAACCTGTTCCCGCGTCATTGGACCGGACGGTGCAAACATCACCAGCGGCACTTTGGTGGCGAGAGCGAAGTTCAAACGCCCGCCGACGCGGTCGTACGCACGCTCCGCGCTTCGAGCGACACGGTCGATTTCAGGCGCGAGCGCCGGCCCGTAGTGGATTTCAAAGCGTTGGCTGTCGGTCCTCAGCCACAGTGATTGACCCTGCGCGGACTGCACCGCGGCGGCTTCTGGGAATAACGACATGCCAGCCGTCATCAGAGTCAGAGTGAATGCGAGCGCCCGCGAGAGCATGGTCGTCCTCCATGGCGATGGCGATCGGAGTCGACATCACAGCAAAAAGTCGAAGAGGTTCGCGATCGGCATCTCCAGCAGAAAACGGATCCGCTGCGTCAGCGGCGAGCTCCCGAGGAGGGCCGAACGCTGCACGATCGTGCCGCGCTCGATAACCTTACCGGACGCGGCTTCGCGTGCCGCGATGCTTGCCAGCACCTCGGCCGCGAGATCCTTTTGTCCACGGCACACCAGCATCAGCTCGGAATTCAGATTGGCCGAGCGTGGATCGATGTTGTAGGTGCCGAGCAGCGTGGTTTCGCCGTCGATGACGCCGCGCTTGGAATGCACGCCCCACCGCGGCGTGCCGCCGCCGAGATTGGTGCTCTGCGAGGGGAGCGCCGCTCCGCCGTACGCCGAAAGCGTGAGGCCGGTATCGGCCAGTGAGCCGAGCCGGGGGTAGAGTGCGGCAACGGCGTACGAAGCGTCAGTGGAGGCGAGGCTGTTGGTCAGCACGCGTACCCGCACGCCCCGCTTGTGCACGTCTTCGAGCACGGCGTAGCCGCCGCTTTTAATCACGAAGTACGGCGATTCGACGACCGCCTCCTGTTTTGCACGGCTCAACTCGTCGACGATCGCGTTGAACACGTTCCGGCTCTTCTCTCCCTGGTTTGGGAAGTCGGTGACGAAGCGGAGGTCCTGGCATTCGTGAGCCCGGTGCGACTGGCGGTAGGACTCGCCCGTTGCACGCAGTCGTTCGAGCAACGCGACATCAGCCGCCTGCGGGACGACGAACCTTGCGGCCTCGTCATTCGGTTCAGAATCGAGTGCCGGCTCGGTGGCCAGCCGGGAATTCCAATAGACGTCGAAACTCTGGAGGACCGTTTTCACGATCGGCCCGGTGACCTCGAGATCGGAGTCGAGGAAGTTATAGTGGTCCGAGAGATCGAAGTAGTCGTTGGCGATGTTGCGGCCGCCGGTCAGCACGGTCGCTTCGTCGATGACGAGGAGCTTGCGGTGCGAGCGATGCTGGATGCTGACCAGTCGGTAGGCGGCGCTGGTGTTGTAGTAGCGCACCTTCACGCCGGCCTCGCCGAGCAGACGCGCATAGGCGGGTTTCAGCTTGAACACGGGGGCCGAGAAGTCGACCAGGATGCGCACCTGCACGCCCTCGCGCGCCCTCTTGATGAGCGCCTGGGTGAGGAGGCGCGAGGCGTCGTCGACGTCGTAGATGAAGAACTCGAGCGCGATCGACTTCCTGGCAGCCGCGATCAGCTCAAGGCGACGCTGAAAGGATGCGGCCCCCTGATCGAAGTGTGTGATCGTGTGCGGCGCGGTGGAATGCGCGACCAGGCTTTCGTCGACCTTGGGATTCTCGCGCACCACCCGCTCGAGGACGGTGAGCCCGATCGCGAAGACAAGATAAACACCGAGGATCGCTGCGATGACGCCAAGAAGGATCTTTTTCACGAGTCGCAGGATCCGCATCGCCCCCAATAGTAGTGAGGGGAACGCTTCGGCGGCAGGAAAAAATCTGATAGAAGGACTCATGCGAATTTACAACGTCCTGGGATATTCAGCCCTCGCTCTGCAGCTGGTGGTGTCGGCGTGGCTTGCGCCGCCGTCGATCGGCCCGTGGTGGGGCATGGTGATCGGGTTGGGGTATCTGGTGATGTCGTGGTTTCTCGGGGGCGTCTATCTATCCGACGTGATGCACATGGGCATCACGCACGGTGCCCTGGACTACAAAGAGTGGTTCATCAAGAGCGTAACGCTGGTCAACAACACGGTCGGCGTGTACGTCGATCCGGTCAGCTGGGTCAATCGTCACCGGCTGCACCATCGCTTTGCGGATCACCACGGCGATCCGAACAAGCTCGATGGCGACGGCTTCTGGCGAACGCTCTACCTCTGTCTGTTTCCCTACAAATGCACCATGAACGTGGCCAACGACGAGATCCTTCAAACCTGGCCGTTCCGGCTGGTGTCGCATCCGCTCTTCATGGTGATCTCTCCAGTGTTGAGCTGCAGTCTCCTCTGGTTGTTCGTGCGCGACTGGCCATTCGCCATTGCGGTGTGGCTGGGCACTCGACTGTTTGCACTGTGGGTGAACATGGTGCAGAACTACTGGACGCACGATCGCCGCTGGGGCACGAGACGTTACGACGATCCGGATGACAATGCGATGAACATCGGTGACTGGCTGCCGGTGATGGCAACGTTCAGCGCCTGCTGGCAGAACAACCATCACCACTATCCGCACCTTCTCCGCACCACGCATGGTCCTGGTGAGTTCGACTTCGGCTACATGACGGTCCGTGTCATGAGCGCACTGGGACTCGTCAAGCCGTCCGGGACCGGCACCGACAAACCCGGTGACGTGGTGTCAGAGATCGCGATTTAGAACCCGTCTCATAAAACCTGACGCCTGTTCCGGGTGCGAGCGAGCATGGCGAGCGAGCCATGCGAACGGAGCGCGCCGGCGAAGCGGCGCGCGAGAGAGCGTGCAGGGGAGTCCGAGGGGCGAAGCCCTCGGTTAAAACTTGAACGGCGCAACCAGTTGCTTGAAGAAGCCTCGCGGCACCGACCCGCCGACGAGGCCATAGCGCTGTGGCCACGCGTCCTTCGGAAGATACTGCGTGCCGAAGACACGATCGATGAACGGCAGGTGGATCGCGAAGTTGACATCCACGGCGTTTGCATCCGCCGCGTGATGCCAGTGGTGATAGCGCACGGTCACGAAATACGGCTCCAGCCAAATCGTGCGCGGGCGAAAGTCAGTGTGGCAGAACGTGGCGTGGAAGGACACGAACACGAGGTAACCGGCCATCGTGGCCTGTGAGAAACCGAACAGCGTCATCGGGATCATGATCAGGCCGCGCGTGATCAGGATGTCGACATAGTGCGAGCGCGAGCCGGCCACCCAATCCATCGTCTCGATCGAGTGATGGATCGCATGAAAGCGCCACAGGAACGGGATGCGGTGAAAGGCGCGATGGATGGTGTATTGCGAGAGATCGGCGACGACAATCGCCAGCGGCAGTTGGACGAGAAAGGGCAGGCTTCCGACCGTGCTGACCAGCCACGGAATCGCCAGCCACCTGGAGGCATAGGCGGCTGGTATGACCATCGCCAGCGTGATCAGCTGGGCGGGCAGGTGCGTAGCCACGAAATAAAACAAGTCCGTGGTCCATTGCGGCCGAAACGTCTTCTGATCCGGATGCAGCGGCCAGAAACGTTCAACCGGCAGAAAGACCACCGTCATCACGAACAGATCGAGCAGAAACCAATCCAGACCGAGACCGAATTTCGATGGGACCTGGTCTGGCAGCGGCGTGCTGCCGCCGCCGATGATCGCCGCGAGCAGTCCGAGCGAAGCGCCAGTAACGGCCAGGACCTTGCGCTCCCTGAGGACACCAGAGATGGCGCCGAGCACGATGCTGAGGACGATGCTCGCCTGAATCAGCGCGCGAATGATCGTCATTGGATAGAGCGCGCGCGCGTCGGGCAGCGTGAGCAGCCCGGGGAAATGCAGACACAGCGCGCCACCGAAACCGAGCAGCCCGAAAAAGACCGACGCGGTGCCGCTGATCCAGCCGGTTCCGAAGTCGCCCGGCTCCGAATCACCGAAGAGTTTTTCGAAGAACGCGTCGGACATCTACACTCCCGCTCGCTGGTCGATAGGCCTACGGAACTTATCGGCGGGATGTGTGACGGACCATAGAGGATTTGGGTGAGGCCAAAAACTTCCGAAGTTGGCACCTTCTCTACGGACAGTTGCGGCAGGTCGAGGGACTGCGTCGGACAGCGTAAGCGCCCGATGCGCGCTCGTCACGGAGATCGAACGATGCGAAAGCCGGTCGGAGTTGCGGGGAGACTGGCGCTGCAAACGCCGGCTGATCCGGCGCCGGTCGTAAACGCGATCGGGTTCGTCGAGGCAATCAATGTGGGGTCAACGTCGGTTGCGAACGTGCGCGACACGACCTTCCAGCAGTACGTCGTCGACGATCGCAGCGGTTGACTGGGCGTGTAGGAGTACGTCTGGGGCGGATTCTCGTTCAGCACGGCATTGACGCGGGCGACTGCGGTCATGTTGTTCAGGCTCGTGCCCAGATAGACGTCGAAGGCGACCGCCCAGGGTGCCCGATTCCACGTGAGTTTCGGCTGCGTCGACACGTTTTTCGCGCCCGCGGCTGGCGACACGATCGAGACCGCTCGTGGTGGCAGCGGCTTGAAGTTGGTGTAGTTCGCCAGGTCGTTCCACATCCGGCTGAACTCGTTCTTCACCTGCGCATACAAGGTCGGCTTGGAGGCGAGCTGAATGAAGTAGTTGTGATCGCGCTCCCAGTTCTTCGTGAAATTGGAGGAGGCAAGCAGCGCCGAGCGCGACGTGATCAGCGTCTTCGCGTGCGTGAGACCCGAATGCGTCCGGATCTTGATGGGAATGCCGGCAGTCCAGAGCCGATCGGCTTGGTAGCCGACGAGCCAATATTCGGGAAACCCGTCGTTTCGATACTGGGTGGGTTCGATGAAGGCCCGTACCTGCACGCCGGCGCCCTTCTTCGCAATCAGCGCGTCGGTCAGCGACGGAACAGTGAGCCTGTAACTAATCAGGTCGATGGCCGTGGGCTCTGCATTGATCTCGGCGAGCATCGCGTTGATGATGTCGGGACCCTGTCCCCAGATGAGCGCGCTGGTCGGATAATCCGGTTCGAGCCGGACGCGCTGGATGTTCATGGGCGTGGTCCAGTCGAGTCCGGTTTCCCGCTTGTAGGCCTGGGGCCAGTCGAGCATATACGGCAGGCTCACCGACGCGCGCGGTTCCGGTGTCTGGTCCACCCACATCCGATCGAACTTCGTCAGCAGCGCGTTGACGATCACCGGATCATTAGTGAGTAGCTCGATTTCATCTTTGAAGTTCGTGCTGCTCACCGGTGCCAGCTCGAAGCTTGTCCAGTTCCCCGAACCGAGACTGGCGTAGCCCTGACCGACGAAGCCGCCGTACTTCCAATGCATGATTTCCGGAAACGACGTCGGGTAGTAGCGCAGCCGAATCGGAACGCCGGCCTTCGCCAGCCGCTCGAAGGACGCGCGTGTATGTGGATCGCTTTCAAAAATGCCAGCACGGTCGCCGATGACCCGGACCGGTACTCCCGCGTTCCATCGGTTGATGATCGCGGTCGTCACCGAACCGTCGTCGAGCAACCACACGGCGATGTCGAGGCGGACGTTCTCGGCGTTGATCTTGGCGACCAGTTGCGCCTCGTAATTGTCGTGCGCCGGAAAATAAATGCGCTCTTGTGCGGTCGCCGCCGTTGCCGTGACGGAGAGAAAAGTTATGCCGAGTATGCCTGACAACCCGCACGTGCGGAATCGGGAGGTGAACCCTAGTTTTCCCATATAAGTAACCGGATTGCCATTTCTGCGCCCACCGTCGGTTCAACCTCTCCAGATGAGGTAGGCCTGAGCCTTATCGGAGCGCGACCTGTGCAAAACGAGGTCCTCGTTCAGTTGCGCAAGGATTGGCTCTGCTGAGTAGGCGTGATGAAGGAGGACGTCGAATCCGAGTAGAGGACGAGCGCCTCATCTGGCGGGATCGGAGGAGCTGACGATCCAAGGCCTACGATGGCGCGGCCTTCAAAATCCCCTGGATGCTGTCGTTGATCGCCATCCGATTCGTGTCGCCGCCATTGGTCAGCATGATGACGGTGATCCGCTCCGAGAGGCGCCGTTCGATGAAAGCGCGAAAGCCGGCCGTATTGCCCTGGTGCCACACCCGCTTTCCGTCACTGTCGGTGACGATGTTCCAACCGAAGCCGTACGTGGTGCGGCCTTCGCGCACAGGAAACGGCGTAAACGCTTCGGAGAGCGTCGGTTGCTTTACGAGGGCATCGGTATAGAGCGCTTGATCGAACCGGAGAAGGTCCTTGACGGTGGAGTAGACGCCGCTGTCACCGGTCTCCATGCCAACGAAATCGTCGGCGCCGCTGGCCCTGTCGTAACCGCGAGCGACGTCGGGCGTTTTCTGGTCCAGGCTGGTCAAAACGAACGAGCATGTCATCCGAAGCGGGTTGAACACGTGCGATTCGAGGAACCCCGATAACGGCTGGCGGGAGATGTTCTCGACGATCAATCCCAGCAGGACGTAGCCAGCGTTGCAGTACTGGTATTTCTGACCAGGCGGGAACGCAGGCTGCGGCACCTTCTGTAAGGCCGCAAAGATCTCGGAATTCGTGACGCCGGGATGGTCGACACTCAGATCGGGATAGTCCGGAATCCCCGACGTGTGCGTCAACAGGTGCCGAATCTTCACTGAACCAATAGCATCCGAAAATCCCGGCAGAAACGTGGCGAGCCGTTCATCGTAGGTCAGGCGTGATTGTTCAGAGAGCATCATGATCGCCGTCGCGGTGATTGGTTTCGAAAGCGATGCCAGACACGAGCGCGTATCTGCGCTGTAGGGCTGGCCGGTGGTGCGATCGGCCAGACCAAATGCACCCGCGTAGATCACGTCGCCCTTCTCCGCCACCAGGATCTCGCCGGTAAACTCGTTCCGCTTATGAAGTCGCGTCATCAGTTGATCGATGCGCGTGCGGCGGTCGGCGAGGGCGGGCGCCTTGGACGAGCAACGCGTTGAAACAGCAGCGGCAAAGCTGGCGGAAGCCTGACGCAGGAAAGAGCGACGGTTCATCGCAGTAAAGTCCTTTGAGATAACACTCGAAGGTTCCTAAAGTTTCACTTCCTGATAGAGTCCGTGGATTATGTCGAGACTGCCGCTCGCGACGCCGTTCCTGATCGTCCTGAGTGCACTGGCGCAGGCGCCCGAAGACAATCGGCCGCCGCTGTTTTTCCGCGAAGACTGGAAGGAAATCGCCGCTGCCGCGCCGGTGACGCAGGAGCACGTGGCGAATCCCAAACTCCAGATCGCGCTCTACGGTCCCGGCAAGGACGGCATCCGGAAGAGTCATCACGATACTCCGAAGGACGATCCTTACTACCTCTGGCTTGGATCGTGCCCGGCGAACTGCGCGATCGGGCTGCGCGACAAGGACGCATTCGTGGACCTGACCGGACTTGCGAAGGTCCGATGGCGAACCAAGCAGACAGGGTTTCGAAGTCTTCGGCTGACGCTGAAACTCGCCGACGGGACGTGGTTGGTGAGCGACTATGCGGACGGTCCGTCGCTGGACTGGCACGAGAGCGAGTTCTCGATTGCGGGAATCCGGTGGCGACGGATGGACATCAAGACCATTGTCGAAGGCGCGTGGGTGGAGCGGCCGGATCTCAGCAAGGTCGACGAGGTCGGGTGGACCGAGCTCGCGCCCGGCGGCGGCACGCCGGCGTCATCGCGTGTGGATTGGATCGAAGTCTACGGCAGGCCGGTGAAGCGCTGATCAGCCGCAGACTGTTCGCGCCACCCGCGCCGCCCGAGCCACGGCGGGACTGTACCTTGATTTGAACTAATTTACTAGTACAATAGATCAATCGGGCAGGAGGTGGCAGATGGCTACAAACCGCGCGCCGGTTGAACGGTTCTCCACGAGGATCCTGGTCGTCGGATGGGCAGGGTTGCCTCTGCTGGGCGTCGTCGGGGCAGCATTGGCGATGATGGGTGCGGCCCTCGCGGCGCAAACGGTCGTCCCCGTGCGTACCGTCCGAATGCCAGACACCCCCTACGAGTACGCGAATGTGCCGTTGCCGGCCCACTTTCAGACGGCCGGCGCCGTCGACAACACGCCCGCGGACAACCCGATTACGAACGACGGCGCCACGCTCGGGCGCGTGCTGTTCTACGACACGGCGCTGTCAGCCAACGGCAGGACGTCCTGCTCGTCGTGCCACAAGCAGGAGCACGCCTTCGCGGATCCCAACCGGGTGAGCCGGGGCTTTGACGGACGTTTCACCGATCGGCACGCGATGAACCTGACCGGGCTGCGGTATTACCCGCGGGCGCGGTTCTTCTGGGACGACCGCGGCGGCAACCTCGAGGAGATGGTGCTGCTGCCGGTGCGCAATCCGATCGAGATGGGTGAGGATCCGGCGCGGCTTCCGCAGAAGCTGGCCGCGCTGCCGTACTACCCGGAGTTGTTCCGTCGCGCGTTCGGCGACCCCGCGATCACGGAGGCGCGGATGGCGAGAGCGCTGGCGCAGTTCCTGCGCTCACTGGTTTCCTATCGATCACGCTTCGACGATGGGATGGCGCGCGCCCAGGCATTCGAGGACGACTTCGAAAACTTCACCCGTCAGGAAAACCACGGCAAGGCGCTATTCCTGCGGAGTTGCGCGAGCTGCCATTTCGCCCTGCAAGAAATCCCGTTCGAGCTGGCGAGCCCCGCGAACAACGGGACCGAGCTGGACTGGCTCTCCGCGGATGGTGGCTTCGCCGATATCACGCTCAACGCGCTCGACGCTGGCCGCTTCAAGTCACCGACGCTGCGTAACGCCGAAGTGGCGGGACCGTACATGCACAACGGCTCGCTGGCGACGCTCGAGGATGTCGTGGAGCACTACAGCCGAAACTTCAAGCGGCACCCGAACCTCGACTTTCGCATGCAACCACTCAACTTGACGGAGTCTGAGAAGGCTGCGCTCGTCGCATTCCTGAAGACGCTGACCGATCGGGCATTCCTCACGGACCCACGTTTCTCCGATCCGTTCGACCCGCCTGGCGCCACCTCTTCAATCGTCGCACCGTTCGCTCCCGCACCGCCGCCGATGGCGCCGCTGCCCGAACGCGGGGGCGTCGAGATCATCATCGGGCGCGTGATGTCGTTCGATGCCAACGGTGACGGGCACGTGGCCGCCGTCGAGCTGCCACAACGGATGCAGGACATCGTGACGCGCGGCGATCGGAACGGCGACGCGGCACTCGATCGCGAGGAGGTCCGCGCGATCGCCTCGTCGTCGCCGGTTATCGGCGAAGGGAAGGGCGTGCCTCCGGTTACGCGCCAGATACGTGTCACGGTGCGGGATCTTCGCAATCCAGGGTTTGCCGGGCTCATTGACGATCTCAAGCTCCCACCAGACCGGCGCGCGGGTGCGCTGACGGCGCTCGCGCAGGCGGAGCAGGACATCACCAGGACTTTGGCTGCATCGCTCGAGACGCTCCGTAACGAGGTGCGCGCGCTCGTGACGGAGCAGCAGTTCGCAGCCCTGGACAACGGAATCCAGAACCACGGCAACTCGGTCCGAGAATTCCTCAACGTGTTCGCCGCGCCGGCTGCGCGCCCGAGCGGTCCGATCCCGGCTTTCGACGTTGACCGTGCGGTGCGCGGTCTCGGGTTGGCCAGTGACACGGTGGCGGGCGTGAAAGCCGCCTCCGATCGGCATCTGGAACGCACGCTCGTGCTGGCCACCGACCGCTCAGGACTCCTGCGCCGCATGACGCCCGTCTTGACCGCCGAGGAGGTCGGAGACTTCGCGGCGTCGCTCGATCGACACAGCTTAATCGTGACCAGAGACGAACCGCCGCCGCGCTGAGCGTGTCCACCGGCAGGCGGGAGACGTATACTCCGCGGTGAAGATGGCCCATCCCCAGATTCCATCTGGCCGCACGCTCAAGCTCGCGCGCGAAGCGCCCGTGAGCCCCAGGTTGTTCCGCAGACTGTTCCTTGTTGCCCTCGTGCTCGCCGCGGCCGTGGCCGCGGCGTCGTCGCTATGGGCCCAGCAGCGCGGCGCGAACCCGAACCTGCTGCGATTCTGCCCAGGGAGCGGGATTCCCTGCGTCGAGATCACGCGCGACGCGTACGACCGCGGGCACGAGCAGTTCCGCCAGTCGTGCGGGTTTTGCCACGGGCCAACGGCGGCGGGCGGCAACGGCGGGCCAAATCTGATCTATTCGGCAGTCATACGCCGCGACAATCAGGGCGCGGATATCACCAAGGTGATTCAGGAAGGACGTCCCGACAAAGGGATGCCCGTGATTCCCCTGACCGCGGCGCAAATCTCCGACATCGTCGGCTACCTGAAAGCCCGTGTCGCTGAGGTCGACAAGACGAGCGGACTGCGTCCGTCGCGCGACTACGACCTCAAGAAGTTGTTGACTGGCAACGCGGAGCTGGGCAAGGCGTACTTCAATGGCCCGGGACAGTGCGCGACGTGCCACTCGCCAACGGATGATCTCAAGGGCGTCGCGACCAGGTATCCGCCGATCGAGTTACAGGCGCGCTTCCTGTATCCGACGGGTGTGCGACAGGATGCGACGGTGACGGATGCCACCGGGAAGAAGTTCACCGGGGAGCTGCTGCAGCAGGATGCATTCGACATCACGATCAGGACGGCCGACGGCGCACAGCGGTCGTGGCCATCGCGCGCGGTGAAGGTCGAGACGGCCGATCGGCTCGCGAAGCATCGCGAGTTGCTGTCGAAATATACGAACGCCGACGTGCACAACCTGTTCGCGTATCTGGTAACGCTGCGATGAAGTTGCTGCTCGGCATCGCGTTCACCGCCAGCCTGCTGCTGCAAGGGGTTGATACCGGCATGTTGCTTCAGCGGCCCACGACGAACTGGCCCACGTTCAACGGCGACTACACCGGTCAGCGCTTCAGTCCGCTCAAGCAGATCAACACGACCAACGTCGGGAGGCTGACGATGGCGTGGTCGTTCCAGACACGCCAGGCGGCGATGAAAGCCACACCGCTGGTGGTTGACGGTGTCGCGTATTTTTCGGTGCCGGATCATGTGTGGGCGGCCGACGCACGAACCGGGCGCCAGATCTGGCACTTCTCGCGGACGTCGTCGGGCGATCACCTCGCCAGTCGCGGCGTGGCCATGTTCAAGGACCGAATCTATTTCGGGACACCCGACGCGCACCTCATCGCACTCGACGCGCGAAACGGCAAGACGGTGTGGGAGGTGGAAGTGGCCGACTGGAAGTTCGGCTACTACATCAGCGCCGCACCGCTCGTCGTAAAAGACAAGCTGCTTGTCGGCATGTCAGGCGATCAGCTGAACATGCCGGGCTTTCTCGAAGCCCGCGACCTGAATGATGGCAAGTTCGTGTGGCGCTGGGACGCGATACCCAAGCCCGGGGAACCGGGTTCTGAAACCTGGCCCAACGCGGAGGTCATGGCGCGCGGCGGCGGCATGACATGGGTTCAGGGCGTCTACGACCCCACCCTCAACCTGACCTATTGGGGCACCGGGAATCCGCATCCTGTGTATGCGGGGAATGTCCGCCGTGGCGCGAACCTGTTCACCTGCTCGCTCGTGGCGCTCGACGTCGATACAGGAAAAATGAAGTGGTACATCCAGACGTCACCACACGACACCCACGATCGTGACGCGAACCAGACACCGATCCTGATCGACGGCGACTATCAAGGACGACCGCGCAAGCTCCTGGCGATGGCGAGCCGCAGCGGCTATTACTTCTTGCTCGATCGCGTGACGGGCGAGAGTCTGGTCACCGTCCCCTACGGCGCGCAAAACTGGTCGGCCGGCGTCGACGAGCGCGGGCAACCTATCCCCAGACTGGACGTCGAGCCGACGGTGGACGGCGCGTTCTTCGAGGGAACCACCACCAATTGGTGGACGCCGAGCTTTAGTCCCGATGCCGGGCTCTTCTATGTCAACGCCAGCCATGGATTCAGCATCGCGTACCTGATGCCAAACGAGGAGACCGGCAAAGTCGAGGATCACCAGGGCGGTGGCGCGACCAGCCTCTGGAGCGAGAGCATGCTGCTCGCGCTCGACTATCGGACGGGTAAAGTCCGCTGGACTCGGAAGGGCACCGGCGGCGGCAACGGCATCTTGTCCACTGCGGGTGGCCTGGTGTTCACCAATGAATCGGGACACCTCGTCGCGTTGGATGCGGCGTCGGGGAAAGTGCTGTGGCACATGAACCCGGGCGGCAATTTGACCGGCAGTCCGATGTCGTACGAGCTCAACGGCCGCCAGTTCGTTGTCACTCCGGTCGACGGCGTCCTGTACGCCTGGACGCTGCCGGAGTGAACCGAGTGTGGTGTCAGGCAATGAATCGTGAACCGAGTGTGGTGTCAGGCAGTGAATCGTGAACAGTTCACTTCCTGGTCCCGGCGACCTTCGGCCGGGGCAGCATTTGGTCCCGCATCGCGGCGTGGTACACGAAGCTGGCAAGAATCACCGCCGCCTGCTTCAGATCATCGGGCGGCGCTTCCTCGTAAACGTCGAGGCTCGAGTGGTGAGTCCGTGACTCGTAATTGAGCGGATCCTGAATGAACTGAAAGCCGGGGAGTCCGACGGCGTTGAACAACATGTGATCCGTTCCTCCGGAATTCAGCGTCGTCACGGTGGTCGCGCCAAGGTACGCGAAGGGGCGAAGCCACTCGTCGAAGATCGGCCGCGCCGCTTCGTTCCCTTGCAGGTTGATGCCACGGATACGGCCGGCGCCATTGTCCACATTGAAGTAGGCCGCCAGTGTCGCGTGCTCCGGTTTGCGTTCGGCGGTCGCCGTACTGCCGAAGTGCTTCGCGACATATCCACGCGAACCGAAGTAGTCCTGCTCTTCGCCGCTCCACAGCGCGACACGGATCGTCCGACGTGGCTTGACGCCGATGCTTTCGAGAATGCGCACCGCCTCCATCGCGGCCGCGCAGCCCGCGCCGTTGTCGGTCGCGCCAGTTCCGGTGTGCCACGAATCGAGATGGCCGCCGAGCATAACGATCTGATTGCGCAGCTGTGGATCGCTGCCCGGAATCTCGGCGACCACGTTGAAGCCCTCGACGTTGTCGGTGAATCGCGCAGAGAGGCTGAGCGAGAGCTTGATCGGGATCTTCCTGTCGAGCATCCGGAGCAGCCGGCCGTAATGCTCGCGCGAGAAGACGAACGACGGGAACGGCGTGTGCCATTTGTGATCGTAATATCCGGACACCCGGACGTCCTCACGGATCGAGCTGGCCGTGATGACCGCGGCAACGCCTTCCGACGCGAAGAACTTCTGGATCTCAACCAGCGTGTCGAGCACCTTGCTAAAGTCTTGATCTTCTTCCTGTAGCGACGCGGGCTTGCCGGGATTGATTTCCCCCGGATCGCTTCGTCAGCGCCGCCTCGTCGAGCCGTTCCGCCTCGGGCTTGAAGCCGATGTCGGTTTCAGCAGGACGGCCGTTCATCACCACGGCACCGCGGAGCTTGCCGCGGTACTTGTCGAAATCCTCTTTCGACTTGATTTCGACGACGACGGGCGTGCTGATGAGCGGAGCGGCGAGTGGCGGCGACCAGGCCATCGGGTAGCCGTAGATGCGCATGTATTGCGGCTCGATCATGTCGAGCGAGAATCGCTCGAGGGTCCAGCCGCGAAAAGACATACCGTACGGCTCGAGCGTAGCGTTGGCGAGTCCCCACGTCTTCATCCGATCGCGCGCCCACTCGGCGGCGTGCCGTAGGTTGTCGGACCCGGTCAGTCTCGGTCCGTACACATCGCTCAGCCAACTCAAGGTGTCCATCACCTGTGAATTCTGGAATCCTTCGAGCTTGATGGCTGCGACCACCGTCTCGTCCACTCGGTCGTCGGATGCGCGTCCGGAGACGGGTGCGAGCGTGAGCAGCACGGTGATGAAGACAGCGATGGCCACGATCGAGCGAGCGAGGGTGCGGACCCGCGAGCAGTGAGAATGAGAGGGCATTGGCGGATTATAGGGCGTTGTCGGCGCCAGTTGCGGTCAGATGAATCGCCCGACGTCGTAGGATAAGAGTCGCAGGCGGCTGACTGCCGATCTCAGGATTGATGATGGATGAACCGCACCGCAGTTGGGATCAGCGATCTGCTGAGAGCGATCTCGGCAGCTATCCGTGCCGGCTCGAAGTGCGCGGAGCCCCGCGATCGCTGACGTGGCCAGACGTGTGCGCGAACTGCGGCGGTGGCGCATCGGAACGCGTCCGCATTCGCCGCGCATATTATCGGCGCGCGCGGGGCCGCCGGTATTCCGGCGTATCTGGTTACCGGGTCGTCTCGGCCGACTTGCCGCTTTGCGGAATGTGCGCGGCGCGTCACCGCGAGACGGTTCCCCACGTATCGTGGTTTCGCCGTTATCGCTGGTGGCTGCTGAATCCGGCGCACGTCGCGACAATCGGTTGTGCAGTGATGCTCGCGAAGGTCATGCCAGGCGAGTTCGATCGGTCGCTCACGTCAACAGCGCTGACGGCGACCTGGGGCATCAGCGGCATCTTCTTTTTAGGTATCGTCTGGATGATCGGTATCACCTGGTGGATGTCCAGGCCGGATCGATTCGAGCCGCCATCCGAGATTACGTCCGCCTGCGCAATCAGCCACGACGTCAGTCAATTCTTCGA
>Ga0310900_10000303_pt1 | contig 15562 bp, 18 predicted proteins | sample C24D1metaG_FD_203879 | JGI IMG/M metagenome (GOLD analysis project Ga0310900, IMG submission 203879) | Lab incubated soil microbial communities from West Virginia University Organic Research Farm, Morgantown, WV, United States - C24D1 | ecosystem: Environmental > Terrestrial > Soil >...
TCGTTCTTCACTATTGTCTCGCCTATATTTAATGCACCGGTTTTATCATATTCCACCCAACTCCAATACATTCCAAACATTGTTATATACAGCATCATAAATGCTGAAAAATAGAAAAATACGATGTAAATAATACGCGAATCAATACTATGAAAAAAATTGGTCAACATATCATTCATGAGTAATACTTTTAGATAAATTGTAGTGAATATAAAATTAACTCTATAGATGTCAGGGTTCACAGATGCTTTTGATGTGCTTTAATAATCGCACAGCATCTCTCTCCTTCAAACTCTTTCTATTATTCAGGATATAATCTCTAAAACTTTCAATCTTAGAATTGATTTCAGGATATTTTGATTTACATTTGTCCAAAATGTCTTCGTAGGTCCTATAAGGAAAATATGTCTGTTTTGATACTTTAAGGATCGACCTTCCAGTGCTATTGTCTATGATATTGTATTTTTGGGCCAAAAATAAATTGTATCTAATATCAATTAGTGCTTCTGATTTGTAATTGGTATAATCCGTAAACGTCACAGCTACTTCATCATCAGACTCCAATATTCCATCCCTAAAAAGTCTAAAAATTTTTCCTATTCCTATCATTCCGTATTTACCAAGTTCGACTGCCCGAAGTGCACCCAAACTCGATGATCCAAAAACCTTCACATTCCTTTTTCTGACCAAGTTATATACTTCAATTGGCGTGGGCGGGTAATCCTGAAGAAAATATCCGTCAACTAATCCAACAATGTTAACCTCTTTTAGTATCAACTGAAGTAGGTCCCCTTTTTTTGCTGGTAGTCTGTAATCTGCGTCTAGAATTTTTCTTGCTTTTTCCCTTGATAGGGACGGTCCTAAAAATATTACAGGTTTGGATCTAACCATTTTTTAACACTTTCTTTGGCTCTTTGACCGATAACTGCTTTATTTATTTTGAATGTTTCCAATCCAGGGACAATGACCCTAATAACTGGTATATTTAATTTTGAATTAGTCAAGTTTACCACTATTGCTCTCTTTAGACCTCTTGCTTTCAAACTACTCAGTATAAGTTTAATGTCATCTAATATATCATCATAGATAAATGTGTGAATATCTGAAAACGATTTCTTTTCTTTTGACTTTATGAATTGCCATGATCTGTTTTCATCACTATTTTCAGGATCATATTTCATCTTTCGTAGATCATCCCTCGAACCTTGAATATTAGCTGCTCTTGATTGAGATACTTCTGTTACAGCCCTCATCATTGCAATGCGTGCATCTGGATGAGTTCCATGTCCTTCTACCAAATATCCATACTCATGATTAATCCACTCGGCACTACTTGCTATGAAAGTTGGGATTCCAAGGTCGGAAGTAATATCCTTTACTGTCAAAGGTATTTGAGAATGTCTAAACCTATTGATGACTCTCTTAATAGGTACGTGTTCGATACTTTTCAGATCAATTTCTGGATAAATAGAATCATCATCGACAAAGTTCTTTGAATCAAATGGTTCTAGTTGGAAGCCCCCTTTTACAAGCGAATTTTCAACAGTTTTTAATACATGATACTGAAATGCACTAGAAGTGAACTCTGCCAAACTCACTGCATCTCTTTCTACAACTTCGCATAGGGCATGGCAAATTGCCTCTTCGATGACATTCCCAGAAGCCAATCCATTTGTATGGAAATAGGAGTATGGATTTATTGATGGCGGTGACGGAGTATATCTGAAAATTGTTAATGGCGCAGGCACCAATACTTGAGTGTTACTTAATAAATCATAACCGATACAGTAGTCCATTATCATTTCTTCATTTAAGTGGAATGAAACTGGTTCTACTACTTCATCATATTTTAGAACATCGTAACTTTGAGATAATTCTTTAAAAGTGCCCCTTTGAATTTTTCCTTCGAAATTTGCAGGTAATGATGAATACCTTTCAATGCTTTCCATAATAACACTAGCCTTTGCGTGGTTTTTCGTTGGTCCCTTCCCACTATATACCCAAATGTAATCTTCAGTTCCCGGTAATACGGCTGAAAAATTAGGTATTTTAAGCCTATCCATATTTGTAATATCTGCAATTCTTGTAATCCCAATTTCATGAACCAAGGAATTTACTTTTTCTAAAGTTTGCTCTACCGGCTGGATTCTAGAGGTACCCATCGCATTCCATTTTTTTTGAGATTTCAATGATAATTGAGATGTAGTTTTCAATAAGAATTTACATTCATCATTTCTACCAAATATTATTTTAATTATTGGATTGACTTGATAAAAATGCTTAATCAATCGGCAGTAGATAAATTAAATGTTCATAAAAAGCAGAAGGAAATTAAAAAAGTATATATATTACAGGTCCTCTTGAGGAACTACTTGAGTTCTATCAATATTGAAGCTGAAGTTATAAGCGAGATTTTACTTAAGGCAGCCAGTGAGCCCGAATTCAGGCGACGATTGATCAAGAGTCCCAAAAAAATACTTGATTGTTATGGTATTTCAAATGAAGCCAAGCAAGTAATTCAGCGGACCATTGTTGATCTAACTCAATAGATTCTATTAGTTTTAATTATCAATCATAGAATTTAATATTTAATTAGTCCAATGATCAAAGCATCAATCCATAACAACAAAAAGTCTCATTGCAGTTCATTTTTTTTGATGATGCCAAGGTTCGCTCTTATTGTACTATTAGTAATTTCTCTTATTTATATAGCACCAGATTTTTCACTTTCTGTTTTAGCCACAGTTAGCAAAAATAATACCAGTCAAGGGTCTCAGGACGTATCTTTTACTGGAACAGTATCCTCAAACCCCGATGTCTTTCACAATTCAGGGCTTGAACAATCATTTTTTATTTTCCCAGTTAAGAATGAAAGTACTACTTATTCAGGAGTATTGACTTTTACTTCGAGCAAACCCGTACAAATACAATCGTTGAATATATTGACTATAAACAATAGCTTGAAACTACCCATCCAATTTGGAACACTATATACATTCCCTGTTAACGATACTGCGGTAATTCCAACTAATCTGCTTGACGAACCCAAAAACACCGGTAGTGTCCAGTTCTCTGGGAATGGATTGCGTATTATAACAAATGAACCTTTTTTGGTCAGTTATTCTTTTAGTGGAAAAGTATTTCATTCGATCATGAACAATAACATAGAAAGCGCACTTGAGGTATATAGAGAATTAACTGGAACCTACTCGTGACAAATAAAAATTGAGATTTCACCCTGACTAGATAGTACCAGTTTTTTTGGCGAGATTAAAAATAAAATATTTTTGTCACTCATTACAGCTAATTCAAATTAATGTCAACAATCTATTTGAGAAACCAGCAAATAATCCCACAAAATAAATGAGTTAGAGTTTTCATCATTTTTTGATGAGCGGAGTCGGCAATATCTGATGGAATCGTTTTTTAATAAATGTGAAATAAAAGTATTATTTGAGAACAAGATGGTAGGAGAAACCATTCAAAATAATTACAATATCAGCCATCAATCAAATAAAATCGAAATGCTTGAGGCGATATCCTCTAATCTTGTGATCGAAAATTTCAAGGGAAAGAACTTTGAATTTGCGTGTGCTTTGGCTCATTCGATATGTGCTAGACACGGAAATATACAGCTGGTCCATGTAAAACGACTCAAAGAGCTGGATTTATTTGAGCTCGTAGTATACTACTCTAATTTTGATGTCATAGACACAGAAAGAAAGGAACAGATTATGTTTTATCATTCTCAAAATAAATTAGATTTTGAGTACTTAAATCCTGCAATCATTTTGCAATCATCGAATTCCTACCTTAGTAAAATACATACAGACTAACATCTTTGAATTTTATAAAAAATAAAAAGCATTCATCTTTTAATTGAATGCATCAGTATTTTTCAAGTGATTTTATAGTTAAAAAGTCCCCCGGCTTCTATTATATCAGAAATTATCTTACTAAAGGGTTTGATTGGATATGATTCTTTTTTAGTAACGTTTAGAATGATGTTTGTGTTTAAATTAATTTCTATTTCATCCTTATCATCTATTTTTTCTAAAATATTTTCTTCAATTTCAATTGGAAGTAAATAACCACCATCTATAGAATTTCTGTAAAATATTCTTGCAAAAGACGGAGACAAAATAGCCTTAATACCTGTTTTTGATAGAGCAATTGGAGCATGCTCTCGACTTGATCCACATCCAAAATTATGACCCACTAAAAGAAAATCACCTTTTGAAACTTTGTTGATAAAATTAGTATCCAATCCTTCCATTGCATGTTTTGCAAGTTCATCATGATCATGAATTTTTAGATATGGACCTGGAATGATAACATCCGTGTCTATATTCGGTTTATTGTATTTATGTACAGTACCTTTTAAGACCATCATAAATCCCTCGGATCCGTTAATTTTCCTGTAATCGCTGACGCAGCTACAACCATCGGGGAGGCTAGATACGTTTGGGATGTTACATTTCCCATTCTACCTGGAAAATTTCTATTAGTCGTGCTTGCACAAATTTCATCTTTACCTAAAACACCCATATGAGCACCACAACAAGCACCACAGGTAGGTGGGCCAATAACTGCTCCAGACTCCATAAAAATGGTAACCAATCCCTCTTTAATAGCCTTCATATAGATTGATTGAGCGGCAGGCAGTACCTCAGTTCGTACTTTGACTTTCTTTCCTTCCAAGATCTTGGCTGCAGATCTGAGGTCAGAAAGCTTTGCACCAGTACAAGATCCGATGTATGCTTTATCTATTTCTGTACCCTGAACATCTCTTACGGGGACAACATTCTCCGGCGAATATGGTTTTGCCACAGAAGGTTCCATTTCTTCGCAATCATATTCAAATACTTCACCAAATTCGGCATCTGGATCTCCTTTAACTAGGTTAAATTTTAATGCCCCAAGTCTTGTCCTCAAATAATCCACAGTAGTGCTATCTGGTTCAATTATTCCGTTTTTTGCACCTGCCTCGGTAGTCATATTAGTTAAAGTAAATCTTTCCTCCATTTCCATATCATCTATAACATTGCCACTAAATTGCATCGCTTTGTAATTTGCTCCATCAGTCCCTATATCAGAAATAATATTCAAGATAATATCTTTAGCCATAACATAATCTGGTTTTTTTCCTGTTACCTTAAACAGCATAGTCTCCGGTACCTTGAACCATATTTTACCATGTTTTAAAACATACGCAATATCTGTATGACCAAGCCCCGCACTAAAAGCACCAATCGCACCGGTAGTATTAGTATGTGAATCTCCACCAACATAAACTTCTCCAGGTAACACTAGCCCTTCTTCATGAGAAATCGTATGACAAATGCCATATTGTCCCATTCCATACTTGAAGTGTTTCTTAATGCCATATTTTTGAGCCCATTTTGTTAATTGTATCACATTATCAGCAGAAATCCTATCGGAGGCTGGAACGAAGTGATCTTCAGAAATCCATACTCTATCAGGGTCCCACAATTTTTCCAGTTTATAGCCCTTTTTTTCCAATTCCTTAAACACCTTGATAACTCCAGGACCTGAAACATCATGAATCATGGCTTTATCAACGTTGGAAAAGATAATGTCTCCAGGGGTAACCGTTTTAGAATCTGAGGAATGAGCTAGGATTTTTTCGGTTAATGTCATTCCCATAGTAATACGACTAGATATGACTGCTAAAGATTAATACTTTTTGAATTTAGTTTAAACAAAGTTTGAAGATAATAATAAAAAGATTACTTATGTATGTCGCTTTGAGAAATACCATAGTTTGGAAGTTATTCCCATCCACCTAGATAGAGAATCCTCAGAATTTGATATATATGATAAAATCAACAAGAATACGGAAAAAATAATCATCAATGATAACGATGTGCTTGTTATTTCAAGCAAATATCTTTCGATAAGTGAAGGTAGGATCAAGAAGCTAGCTGGGATAAAACCAAGTAGTCAGGCTATTCAATCATCTAAACTTTATCACATTGATCCAAAAATAATGGAACTAGTTCTCAGGGAGTCTGATGAAATTTTTGGAGGATTATACGGCTTTATCCTAACTTCTAGCCATAAAGTTTTGGCCCCCAATGCAGGCATTGACAAGTCAAACGTCCCCCATGGTAGTGTTGTTTTGTATCCAAAATACCCGTACCACTCCATAGAGATCCTCAAACAAAAATTTTTTATAGATTCCTGGAAAAGGGTTGGAATTGTATTGTCAGATAGTAGAATCTTACCCATGAGGAAAGGTACAGTAGGCATCGCACTAGCTTGCTGTGGTTTTGAACCCGTAATTGATCTAAAAGGGACTTTAGATCTTTTTGGAAATGTTCTAAAATATACATCTCAAAATCTTGCAGATTGTCTGGCTTCCATTGGGACCATGATAATGGGAGAATCGGACGCATCGACTCCAGTCATAATAATAAGGGGATTAGATATCAAGATGACTGACAAGCCTATCTCTAGTGATACCTTGAACATGGATAGTAAATTTGACATTTATGTACGAGGACTCTCAAAGAGAATAGATCCATCATATGTTTGAAAAGTTTTATTTTTTTAAATTATAAATAGTCAAACAATATTATAACAATTGTAATTGGAGAAAACTGTTAATGTCTGAATTTTCTACATTATATCCTAGAAGAATGAATCTTCTACAAGGGATTCAGAATCTTATTAAAAGAGAAGAGGTCGAGCTAGATCATTTATTTTTGATGGTTAAAATAAGAAAAGATGAAATTGTCAATACACTAGTTTCTGAAGGGTTTAAGATGGTAAAATTTGAACATAAAAAACCTACTCAGATAGGTAGTGGGTTTTCAAAAAAACTAAAGAAACCATGGGAAATGCATGTAAGACTCCTAGATTTTAATCAAGGAATGATTGGAATCCATGCGGAGGTCGAAATCTCTAGAAACTATTTACAACATATAAAATCAGTGAGAGTTCCTGTAGTATATGAAATTGAGACCATCTTAAAAAAACACCGTATTGAATATCAATTATGGCACTCGATTGTCAAGGATTATATCACGAATATCGTTGAAGATCATCAAATAAAAATAAAAACTCCCAAGATTCCCGCATTACCATGGTTGGGGATGCTAGGGTTTATCACATCTGTTTTGATTGTGTACGGTCTGAAATTTTTCATGGTATTGAAATAACACAGTGGATGGATATAATTGAGACGATATTAACAAAATTTTTATTGTTATTTTTATAAACTAATATTAAAACCAATGGGAATACCAGAGAAAATCCAGGCCATTCAGGATGAGATCCACAAGACTCAGATAAACAAAGCAACAGAATTCCATATAGGAATTCTAAAGGCCAAGATAGCAAAGTTAAAGAAAGAACAAGAAGAAAATACCCATGGAAAAACCGTTGCTACAGGAGGGGGCAGTGCGGGCTTTGACGTTAGAAAAGCCGGCGATGGTACTGTCGTTTTGATAGGATTTCCCAGTGTAGGTAAATCTACTTTATTAAATGCATTAACAAACGCAAAATCTAAAACAGCAGCGTACTCATTTACTACATTAACCGCTGTGCCAGGTATGTTAGACTACAATGGTGCACGGATCCAGATTTTGGATTTACCAGGTATAATTGAAGGTGCTGCTGCGGGCAAAGGTTTGGGAAAAAGAGTACTATCTGTTGCCAGAAATGCAGATTTAGTTTTAATAATCCTGGATGTATTCCAGATCAAACATCTTGAGGTAATAAAAAAGGAACTTTCGGAAATAGGAGTCAAGGTTGATGAAAAGCCTCCCGATATTATTGTGGAAAAGACTGTTACAGGAGGGATTTCGGTAAATATTCAGGTTCCGATACAAGCTGATGAAAACTTTATCAGAAATGTGATGCGAATAAACGGTATCCACAACGGTCGTATCACCATACGAGAAAGAGGGCTTACGATTGACCAACTAATAGACGCTTTATCAGGGAATCGGGTTTACGTCCCCTCGTTAGTAGTTATAAATAAAATCGATTTGGTTGATACAGAATATCTCAAGATGGCAACTTCTAAACTTAAAATTCCATATACAGCCGTATCGGCAGACGCAAACAAGAACATAGAACTTCTAAAACGGGAAATCTACAATAAATTAGACTTTGTTCGAATATACATGAAACCCAAGGGACAAGATGCTGATTTGGAAGAGCCTTTAATCATGCCTAGGAATAGTACTGTCCAGAATATTTGTAACAAGATTCACAGAAACATGGTCAGAGACTTTAAGTTCGCTCAGGTATGGGGCAAAAGCGTAAAATTTGGAGGTCAAAAGGTTGGGTTAGAACACAAAATTATTGATGAAGATGTCCTTACGATCGTGAAGAAAATAAACGCTCTTTAAATACCATGGTTTGGCGGCTCAGTCAAATGCCTTTTCTTCATATTGAATACGTGATAACTCTGATTCCTCATAGCCGCCTACGCATCTGTATATTATCTACCGATTATTTGATTTTTCGATTCTAAAGTGTACTGTGCATTAGAGACGTTTATACGTTCAAGTTACGACAAATACTAGTTTAATAACCTGCGACAAATTTCTGATTAATAATGGTCATTTCTTTGAGTTTGCACCAACATATTTATCAAGAGCTTTGTTTGCAAGATAATCTGCACGACTATTTTTGGTTCTAGGAATATGTTTGTAAGTAATCTTATCATAGTTTTTTTCCAGATTTGTAATTTCTCTGGAAATTATTTTTAGTTCCTGGCTTCGTATTCTGTACTTTAGGTTTCTTTGATTTATCAGTAGTTCGCTATCTGATGAAATGTTTACTTCACCATCCATGTCTATACAGATTTCAAGGGCTCGCCGTAATGCTTCATATTCTGCTTGATTATTGGTTCGGATACCTATAAATTCACAGTGTTCTTTTATTATTTTGTCGTCATTTTTTATCGTGATGCCTATTGCAGATAATCCCGGGTTTCCTCTACTTGCACCATCAATATGTACGTCCAACAACTACATTATTAAAAAACTATTTTACATTTATTTTTTTTATTTTTTACCATTAAGATAAAAGTCAGTGTATCATGTAGGTATTTCTAAAGAATTTATATTGTTAGAGGAATACTGAATTTGTGCCCAAGAGAAAGATAAAAGAGGGGACCCCAAAAAAGAATTTTTTCCAAAAAATGGGTAAAAAGGATTTACTTTTGCCTCCGATAATCATAGGGGCAGCCGTATTGTTTGGACTTGTATTTACACAGCTCGTTCCACCTCCACAGATATTGAGTGTCTGCCTCAAAGCACATTCATTGGATAGTTACAATGTTTATCCAAGGGTCCAAGTGTTTGTAGATAATAAACAATATTTGTTTCCAGATAACGTGGGGAAGCAAATCGTAGAAGGGAAAGAATGTTTAAAACCAATTCATACTGATTCAATAGGTGATACTCTTCATGTCCAATATATTAGACCGGTTCATTTGTCCTTACCGGATTTGATGAAAATCTATTCATATGATAATAAAACTGTTAATTTGGTAGATAACTCTACTGGCAAATATGTAAATAACACTATAGAGCTTGAAGATTATGACATTCAGTATTCATATTATTCAGACAAAGGAGAGTTTACTAAAATTGTAAATAATAGCGAGTTTCCACCATTTTCCAATGCTTTTTTTGGGAGGATTGATTTTATCCCAAAGTAACTGAATAAATAAATATGAATATAATCAAACATTTTTTGAGTTCATTTGAGCAATAAAAAAGCTGCTATAATAAATGGTGACGGTACTGGTCCTGAATTAGTTAATGCGATGATTAAAGTTCTAAAATCATGTAATACTAACGTTGAATTGATAACATGTAACGCAGGTTCTGAATGGTGGGAAAAAAATGGAGGTAATTCTTATATCTCAAATGAGGTCTGGGATACTCTGAAATCTTCCGATGCTTGTTTTAAAGGTCCTACTACTACAGTCCCAAATCCAGATGCCCCAAGAAGTGTAGCCGTAAGCATTAGACAAAAATTTCAACTTTATGCAAACATCCGCCCGATCAAAACATACAAGATTTCGAAATTACAGCTAGATTTTATTTGCGTTAGAGAATCAACAGAAGGGCTGTATGCAGGTATTGAGTTTAAGACAAGTGATGACTCGGCCATAGCAATTAGAAAAACCACAGGAAAGGGTTGCAGGAGGGTAGTCAAAAAGGGCTTTGAACTAGCCAAAGAAAAAGGATTTAAGAAAATATTTGCCATAACTAAACGAAATATTTTAAAAGAAACTGATGGGATTTTTTGGAATGCTGTAGTGGAAGCAAACAAAACATATCCAGACATCGAAGTTGAAGAATATTATATTGACAACATGACTCAACAACTAGTCAAGAATCCAGAAAGATTCAACAATAGCTTACTACTTAGTACAAATTTATTTATGGACATAATCTCTGAATGCGCCTCAGGACATGTAGGGTCTATCGGCAATGTTTATTCTGGAAATTATGGTGATACATATGCAATGTTTGAGCCTGCTCATGGGAGCGCTCCAAAGCATGCTAGGCAAGACAAGGTAAATCCAGTGGCAACTATTTTATCAGGTGCTTGGATGGTTGAATATTTAGGAGAGAAGCATATCTCAGAAGCAATTTTCAAAGCCACTGAACAAACGATTGACGAGGGAAAGTTTTTGACATACGATCTGGGCGGATCGTCGTCATTATCAAAAATGGCAGAGGCAATTGCTCAAAGGTCAGCATCATTAATCAAAAAATAATGCCAATAATCTAAGACGAAAGTCAACTTATACCTTTTATTTTTTGAGTCTTTCTTTTTATCGTCCTAGTCCTTGATCACATATATTTTCTTTTTACTTTGTGTAATCAAATCATAGAACTATTTCTTACACCAGAGAGTTCCAATATTTCTAAAGATTCAAAAAAGAAATTTTTTTTTGCGAGTATCTTATTGTTCAAAAACAATTTATCAATGAAATCATCCATTTTATTAAGGTCAGATAAGGATGATCTCATTATCACAATTTTCCCACATTCGCTTAGTTGCAATCGAATTGATCTCAATAATCGGATAGTCAATTCTATTCCTTTTTTTCCTCCATAAACAGCAGTATCATCAAGATTGCCAAATTCCGTTGGTAAATACGGAGGATTGCTAATGATCAAATCAAATTTACATTTTAATGGTAAACTTAAATCAGAGCAAACCAACAGTTTGTTTTTAATATTTGCCAGTGTATTATTTTTAGCATACATGACGGAATTAACATCAATATCAGTTCCGACAACAAACTCAAAATTTGTACATAATAATCTAGTCAAGTATCCGGATCCAATACCCACCTCAAGGGCAATTTTACCTCTATAATTTGCTAGAATATCCTCCATGAAATAAGTATCCTCAGAAGGGCTGTACATTTAGTAATCGCTTAGCAAGTAAAAAGATAAAAGGTTATTTAATAATATTTTATCAGAAATTCTCATTATCCTGAGTTTAACAAAATATCGAAAATTCGCTTTAAAATATATATTTGTGATTTCATGTTACATCATATTTTTTGATCATTTTATAACAATTTCTCCCTTCATTTCGGGATGAAAAGAACAATAGTATGTGTAGTTACCTGTTTTATTACTTGCAATTCCTGTAACGAAATCTTGCTCTGTTGTCAAGTAGGCAGTATTAATGCCTAGTTCATCGGAAATGAAATCATGTTTCACAAAGTCTTTATTGAGAATTATTAATCGGGTAGGTTGACTTGCATTCACATATAATGTTGGATTGGTCTGGTTAAAGGCATTATTTTGAGCTATTAGTAAGATCGAATCATTTGACTTTTGAATATTTTTTTCCTGAGGAGCATTCAATAGACTACCAATGCCCCATAAACCGCCGACTACAATGAATGAAATGGCTATGATAGCAATGATATTATGCAACAAGTATGTTAATTATTATTATACTACCAATAAATATCTTGAATGAAAAAATTTTTCACATCAAACTAGTTACATACTTCTTAAAGTGCAATCACTACACTACAGAACACTAAATTAAAATCCATAGTACTAATAACCAAGTTCATCCCTGTTCTGAAAGATATTCAATAGATATTCTATCGATTTATTTTCAATCTTGTTTACTTCTTTTTGTTCCGAGTCCCTCATTTTGAAAGGAGAATTATCTAGATGATATTTTTTCAAAGCCAGCATCACATCATCGATAGTATCAATATCCACCTTCAAATTTTCGTGGTAAAATATTTTCAGCGAGACGCCATTATCAAGTGCTTTTCTGAAATGGTTGAAAAAACTGTTATCATCGAAGCTCGTATCTATTATCGAATGCGGCTTTCTCAATAATATGTTGGTCCCATCGAATCTTTTTGAAGGAACCATACTAATAATCTCTTTATAGTCCCGTGCGAAAGAAATGATCTCTTTTATTTCCTTTAGGGTTAACAGCGGTATATCTATTGGGATCACAATCGAACTATCAAATTTGTTTTTCTTTATATAACAATCTGCAATTTTAACAGCATCATTTACTCCGCTGCTGTGGCCTTCAAATAGCACTACAACCTTTTCCTTTGATTTCTCCGGTATTGGAATAATTTCATTTGTAACCAAAAACAAATTACTTTCTTCTAACTCGGACATTTTTTCAATTAAATCATTTACCATAAGATGACAAAGCCGGGCCCTTTGTTCTTGGCTGAGAAACCCACTCAACCGTGTCTTACTCTTGTCAAATCTTTTTATTGGAATAATTATTGCAGTTCTTGTGTTGTTCAAAAAATAACCCTATTCTATCCTAAAAATTAGAAATTATGTACCGCGCCAGTGATGTTTCTTTTCTTAAATTCGTCATAAGTATGTTAGAATAACAAAAGTTTATTTCAGGATAATCGTTTTTTAATTTTTTTTCAATCTCAGCTTCATCAAGTTTATCGAAGATCATGGTATTAGCAATTTCAGAATAAAAGTCAATTAACCCCCTCAAATTAGGAGAGATATTCTTCGCCTTCATATAAATTTCACATGGACCACTGACTGCTCTATTAGAGATAAGGGGGGAAACCATAACAATTTTATTTTTTAACTTCTTCAAAAGGTTTTTCATACCAGGTATGTTTATTATTGGTCCAATACTTGTGATCGGATTTCCTGGAGCAAATAAGATTAATCTTGATTCTTCAAGCGTTCTTTGAGCTTGTAAAGTTACCCTGGCTTTTTTGATGTTATTGTAAATAATATCATACACCGGCATTGAACCTTTGTATTTTATCCAATATTCTTGTAAATGAATTCGCTTATTGCCTTCAATTACCATGTTTGATTCATAATGAGTATCAGAAGCAGGAGCTACGAGTAGGGACAGACCATATTTGTCAGTAAAGAATTTTGTGATTTCAGTTAAACTCTTCCCTTCTTTTAATAGCTGCGTTCTTAAAACATGGGTTGTCAAATCTTTATCCCCGAGGTTAAACCATGTCTCGGGTCCAAGTGTATTCATATATTTTAAGAAATTAAAAGAATCTCTTTTGACTCCCCACCCCTTCTTTCTGTCCAAATTATTACTGAGTCCATAAATGATTGTATCGATATCGGGACAAATGTAGAGCCCATAATGCCAAAAGTTATCTGCTACGTTTGAAATAATTGTAATGTTTTCTGATTCCTTATACATTCCTCTAACTAATTTAATAGAACCTGTTCCCCCAGCTAAAATGGTAATCAATATTACATTTCTATATTTTCTTTTTTTTATTATTTGTTTTTTTTCTCTTTGTTATGTTATGATTTTTTTACTTTTAGGCTAGATAAAATATAATTTTTTATTCTAAACATGCAGTATTCAATTTGAATTCACCCCAAGTAAAGATATATCAATAAGCTTATAAACAGGCTAAATGGAATTCAAAAATATTGAAATTAAGATCTCTAGATTATGTAATAGTATTATTGGCTATTGTTTTTTTTAGCGGGATTATTAATCAAAGCTATGCCATACAAATGGAAGCAGGAGTCTCACCTGTAATAAATACGGCGGATGCTTCCTTTACAGGTGATAGAATTATTACTTTAAAGTATCCCGCTAATAGCACTATGTCACAAATCTTAGATGGAAATAAAACAACAATCTCATTTTCATTGAATTCTTCAGATAGTGGTAATGGTGTATCTGAGATATTAGATAAAATAAACAATGAATTACTTTCTCAAAAACAAAGTTTAGTAAAATTTGAAAACGCCACACTAGATTATAAAGCAACTCTCAATGGTGGACCTACAACTGGAACTGTTTCCTACCAGGTGAAATTGCATCCAATTATTACTAACCTTGTAACTGGATCAAACGGCTCTACTACATCTATTTTGGATGTAGATTGGAGAAGTATTGCATTGGAAGAGCCATTGATAGTAAATACTGAAGAATATGGTCAGATTGACATTAATCATCCTATCAGTGGTTTGGAAAAATTAGCTCCAGAGGTAGCTAATAAAATTCAAAATACAACTTTAGCACCTGCATTTGAAGCCCCTATTATGGATTTTGCAGAATTTGGAACATCGATGAACAACTGGCACTTTTTGTTTGACGCAACTGGTGCTCAAGCAGGTGCAGCGAGCTTTGGGTTTTCTGTCACAGAAGGTGGATCAAAGATAGTTTCGATATACTCTTTGGGCGAGAGCAGTTTCAGAGAAGGAACTCATACAGCAAAAGAAACCTCTGCTTCCGGTGATATAGACGGGGTAACTGTTACTGCTAATACTTTAACAGCACCTCCAAGTGGACAAATGCAGATAGGGGGATTCTCTCAAGTTCAACAAACAGGAGGTAAAGAATATCTCTCGGTGTCATCCGTAGCACCTCAGGGTGTGGCTACTTCTTCAGGCAGCTTTCCCATACAAGTATTTTTGATATTTGGAGCCATGATGGCAGGTGTGGCGGTCTTAGTATTAGTAAAAGCAAGAAAATAGCCTATAGAATTTAATTTTTTTGTTGTTCGTATTTATAGTGAATGGTCTTTATTTTTATCAATAGATTTAGATAGCCTATTTTCACTTTTTAGATAGTATGTACCAATATCTTGAGTGGTATCTATCGTTATCACATTAGGTTGAATAATCAATCTCCCCGAGTATCTAGATTTGCCTAATCCAATAACCTCCTTGTTATGGTTTAATATTATGGCTTGTTGATTTTCTTTTATATCTTTGAAATATGACAGAATTGAACTTCCCATAATGTCCCTCCCAAAAACTATTAGACTTTCAGCCTTTGTATTAATGATAACGTGAGGATAATCCATATTTTTATTGTGTTTGACTACGAATTCGGCAAAATTTAAGCCGGGAGAAAATCGCTTATTCTTAATAGTTCCAATTTTCAAACCGACAATAACGGGATGTATTTTATTAAAAAGCGTATCGTCATATTTGATGTTGGAATGAACGAAAACTTCTTTTGTTCTCTTTATGGTTTTTTCTGGCTCGGTGAATTCAGTACCGTTTGAGTATCCTAACGTTAATGTATGCTTTGGATC
>Ga0310900_10000305_pt1 | contig 15529 bp, 15 predicted proteins | sample C24D1metaG_FD_203879 | JGI IMG/M metagenome (GOLD analysis project Ga0310900, IMG submission 203879) | Lab incubated soil microbial communities from West Virginia University Organic Research Farm, Morgantown, WV, United States - C24D1 | ecosystem: Environmental > Terrestrial > Soil >...
CGACGCGGTGCGCACCACCTTCGGCCTCACCACCGCGGAGATGTCCGACGAGGACGCGATCGATCGCGTGATGAATCCCGCGAAGAATCCGTACCGCGTCGACATGCTCGACGTCGCGTATCACTCGCCGATGATGCGCGCGCTCAATCACGCCAGCTACGTGTTTGAGAAGAAGTTGAGCCACACTGCCGATTCCCAGGACCAGCGGCACCGCATGGTGCCGGCATCGCGGCCGATGATGACGCTGGCCGACACCATCTCGCCCGATTACGTGACGCCGCGGCTGATCCGGCAGAACGCCGCCGCTCTCGCCGTTTACGAGCAGGCGATGGTCGATGCGTGGACGGCCAAAAACAGGCTGCTGGCACTCGGCGTGCCGCTCGAGCACGCGCTCTACATTCTGCCGAACGCCAAGGCGCTACGCCTCGTCGAGTCGGGATCGTTCATCGCGCTGCAGCACAAGTGGACGCTGCGCACCTGCTTCAACGCGCAGGAAGAAATCTACCTGGCGTCGATGGACGAAATCGGGCAGGTGAAGGAGATTCACCCACAGCTTGGCCGCCACCTCGGCCCGCCCTGCGTGCTGCGCAACAAGATCGTGGCTCCGCGCTGCACCGAAGGAACGCACTTCTGCGGCGTGCCGGTCTGGAACTCGTTCCCGAACGCCGAACGACGCCTTTGAGATGACGCCGATCCTGCCCTGGATCGCGCATCTCTATACCGCGACCGGAGCCGTCATCGCGCTCCTCGCGACGGGCATGACGTTCGCCCACAACTTCCGCGCCGTGTTCATCTATTTCATCGCTGCTACGTTCGTCGATTCGACTGACGGCGTGCTGGCGCGCGCGTTGCAAGTGAAGGAACGGCTGCCGAATTTCGACGGCGCCAAGCTCGACGACATCATCGACTACCTGATGTACGCGTTCATCCCCGCCCTCGTCGTGTGGCAGGCCGACATGGTGCCGTCGCCGTTTCCGATCTGCGCGGCGATCGTGCTGTCGAGCGCCTACGGCTTCGCGCAGGCCGACGCCAAGGTCGCCTCCACCGATCATTTCTTCACCGGCTTCCCCTCGTACTGGAACATCGTCGTCGGCTATCTTTACCTGCTGCAGCTATCGCAGCGCACTAACGCGATCATTCTCGTCACGCTGGCTGTTTTGGTGTTCGTTCCGATTCGCTACGTGTATCCATCGCGGACGATGGCGCTCAAGTGGCCGACGCTGGCGTTGGGTACAATATGGGCCATCCTCCTCACCTGGATCATCTGGCGGCTGCCGGCGATTGATGGTCCGTGGATCATGCTCTCGTTAGTCTTTCCGGCCTATTACTTCGCCTTGTCGTTGTGGCTTCAATTTCGCCGCTAGTCATCATTTTCGTCACGGTCTTCATCGACCTGCTCGGCTTCGGCATCATCATTCCGTTGTTGCCGTTCTACGCCGAGTCATTCGGCGCATCGGCGTTCACAATCGGGTTGCTCGGGACCAGCTTCTCGCTGATGCAGTTTCTGTTTTCGCCAGTGTGGGGCCGCTGGTCGGATCGCATCGGGCGGAAGCCAATCATCCTCGTCGGCCTGCTGGGATCGTGCCTGTCGTACCTGGGGCTGGCGCTGTCGACGACGCTGCCGCTCCTGTTCCTGGCGCGCATCATCGGCGGCATCGCCGGCGCGAACATTCCGACGGCGCAGGCCTATATCGCGGACGTGACGACACCTGAAAACCGCGCCCGCGGCATGGGAATGGTTGGCGCGGCGTTCGGGCTCGGCTTCATTTTCGGCCCCGCGCTCGGCGGAGTGCTGAGCCGAATCAGCCCCGCCACGCCGATGTGGTTTGCATCGGCGCTCTGCTTCGCCAATTTCGTCGCCGCGTGGTTCCTGCTGCCCGAATCGCGATCGGCCGATGCCTCGACCAAGAGCCTCGGCAGGATGGAAGCGTTCCGGCACGCGTTCACCAAGCCGACGCTGCTGCTTCTGCTGGCGCTATATTTCATCGTCACGCTCGCGTTCTCGGGCTTCGAAACGACGTTCGCGCTCTTCAGCGAAGCGAGGTTCGGCTTCACCGCGTCGACGATCGGATTCGTATTCGCCTTCATCGGCGTGATCCTGGCGATCGTGCAAGGCGTGCTCGTCGGCAAGGTCGTGAGGGTGGTCAGCGAGCAGCGGCTGATTCCGCTCGCCATACTTGCGATTGCGCTTGGCATCGGCCTGATCCCGTTCGTCTGGAATATCCCGACCCTGCTCGGCGCCTTGCTGCTGCTGGCGGTCGGCATGGGCTTCAACAACCCGTCACTGTCGTCGATGGTGTCGCGACTCGCCGACCCGAACGATCAAGGGGGTATCCTCGGTCTGGCCTCGTCGCTCGCCAGCCTTGGCCGCGTCGTCGGTCCCGCGGCCGGCGGGTATTTGTACGATGCCTATGGCATGACGACGCCGTACCTGACTGCGGCGGCGTTGATGATGTTTGCCTTTGCGGTGTCGCTGGTGGGCCTTCGTTCCGTGCAGGCGCCGCCAACGAAGGGCGCGCCTGCCGCTGTGGACTTCGCCGGATGAACCCGAAGTTCCTTCACGCGGCCAACCCTGGCCCGATGACCGGCGAAGGAAACTGGACCTACCTCATCGGCGATCGCCGTCCCGTCCTGATTGACGCCGGTGTCGGTCACGCCTCGCACCTCGACGCGCTTGCCGCAGCCGCGCCTCGTGGCCCTTCGCTGGTGCTCGTCACCCACGCGCACAGCGACCACGTGTCTGGCGCTCCGGCGATCCTTGCACGATGGCCGGCAGCAGAGTTCAAGAAATACCCGTGGCCGATTCGCGATCCGGATTTGGACTGGAAGCCGCTCGCGGACGGAGCGGTCGTCGAAACCGACGACGGCCCTCTTTCGGTGCTGCACACGCCGGGTCACGCCCCCGATCACCTGACCTTCTGGCACGCCGAGTCACGCACGTTGTTTGTCGGCGACATGCTCGTGCAGGGCAGCACGGTCGTGATTCCTGCCTCGCATGGCGGCAGCCTCACCGAGTATCTCGGTTCGCTCGAGCGCATGCTGCAGCTCAACCCTGCGCGGGCGCTGCCGGCGCACGGACCGGTGATTGACGATCCGGCGGCGCTGATTCACAAGTACGTAGGCCATCGCGCCGAGCGCGAGGCGCAGGTGCTCGACGCGTTGGCGGCCGGCGAATCCACCGTCGAATCGGTCGCCGCGAAGATCTATCCCTCGCTCATCGACGCCCTGGTGCCGATGGCGCGCGAGAGCGTCCTCGCGCATTTACAGAAGCTCGAAAGCGAGCGTAGGGTGTCGCGTGACGGCGACCGCTGGCTCATCGCTTAGCGGGACGAACGGTATACTTTGGGCATGGACAAGGTTGTCGACTTCATCAACGTAAACCGCGATCGCTACATTGACGAGATGAAGCGCTATCTCGCGATCCCGAGCATCAGCGCCCTGCCCGAGCACAAGGGCGACGTGCGCACGTGCGCCGAATGGACGCGCGACGAGATGACGCGCATCGGGCTCAAGAACTGCCGGCTCGAGGAGACGCCGGGCCACCCGGTTGTCTATGGCGAGTGGCTTGGCGCGCCGGGCGCGCCGACAATTCTCTTTTACGGCCATTACGACGTCCAACCCGTCGATCCGCTGCACCTTTGGACGTCGCCGCCGTTCGAGGCGACGATTCGCGACGGCGAAATCTATGCGCGCGGATCGGCCGATGACAAGGGCCAGGTCTTCATGCACTTCAAGGCCGTCGAGGCGCACCTCAAGCAGAACGGCAACCTGCCGGTCAACATGAAGTTCCTGATCGAAGGCGAGGAGGAAGTCGGCAGCGCGAACCTCGACAACTTCATCAAGAGCCACAAGGACCTTCTCAAAGCCGACGTCGTCGTCATCTCGGATTCACCGATGTTCGATCGCGGCATCCCGTCGATCTGCTACGGGCTGCGCGGCCTGACCTACTTCCAGATCGATCTGCGCGGCAGCAAGTCTGATCTGCATTCCGGATCCTTCGGCGGCGCGGTGGCCAACCCGGCCATGGTCCTCGCGCAGGTGCTGACGCAGATGAAAGACAAAAGCGGCCGGATCAAGATCGACGGGTTCTATGACGATGTGGTGGAGCTGAGGCCGGAAGAGCGCGCCGAGTGGGAGAAGCTGCCGTTCAACGAAAAAAAATACAAGCAGGAGCTCGGCGTGCCGAAGCTGTTCGGCGAGAGCGGCTACACCACGCTCGAGCGCACGTGGGCGCGGCCGACCTTCGAAGTCAACGGCCTGCTGTCGGGATTCACCGGTGAAGGCGCCAAGACGGTGCTGCCGGCCGTGGCCATGGCCAAGGTCAGCATGCGCCTCGTGCCGAACCAGGATCCAAAAAAGATCGGCGACCTGTTCGAAGAGTACCTGAAGAAGGTGGCGCCGAAGACGGTGGAGCTCAAGATCACGCGCATGCACGGTGGCAAGCCGTGGATGACGGCGTTCGACAACCCGTACGTGCAGGCCGCCGGCCGGGCGATCGAGCAGGGCTTCGGGCAACGCCCGGTCTTCAATCGCGAAGGCGGATCGATTCCGGTCGTCTCGACGTTCCAGGAGGAGCTCGGGCTGCCGTGCGTGCTCTTCGGCGTCGGCTTGCCGGACGAAAACGCGCACGCTCCCGACGAGAAGCTCGATCTCGGCAACTTCCACAACGGCGTGATCGCGTCGGCATATCTGTACAAGGAAATCGGCTCCTTACACGGCGCATAAGGGATCGACGCATGCTGAGCCGCCGCGAGTTTCTGTCGACTGCCGCATCCGTTAGTCGCCGGCAGTTTCTTTCCGTAGGCGCCGTGGCAATGGCGGGCGTTCAGCTTGGCGGGGGAAGCGTGGCACTGCTCAATGGTCTCCAGTCCTCCAAAGTGCCAGCGCCGTCACTGTCTTCGGTGAAGGCACTCGTCTTCGACACGTTCGGCACCGTCGTCGACTGGCGTTCATCGATAGCGAAGGAGATCGAGGACCTTGCGGCGCGAAAAGGCTTCAAGGTGGACGGCGCAAAGTTCGCCGATGCCTGGCGCGGTGGTTACGGCCCGAGCATGAACCGCGTCCGAACCGGCGAGCTTCCGTGGACCAGGCTGGACGACCTGCATCGGATGATCCTCGACAAGATTCTCGTCGAGTTCAACATCACCGGACTCTCCGCCACCGAGATCGATGCACTCAATCGCGCGTGGCACCGGCTGCGGCCGTGGCCGGACGCGGTCGGTGGACTCACGCGGCTGAAGAAGAAGTTCACCATCGCGCCGTTGTCGAACGGCAACATCGCGCTGATGACGGCCATGGCGAAACATTCCGGATTGCCTTGGGACTGCATCCTCGGCGCGGAACTGGTGCGCCACTACAAGCCCGATCGCGAGGTCTACCTGTCCGCCGCCGAGTTCCTCGATCTCCAACCCGGTGAAGTGATGATGGTCGCGGCCCACCTCGGCGATCTCCGCGCCGCCAAGGCGCTCGGGTTGAAGACCGCCTTCGTCGTGAGGCCGCTCGAATACGGTCCAAATGGCAAGCCTGACCTGAAGGCGGATGCGTCGATCGCGGATTTGTCAGCGAAAGACTTCAACGACCTCGCTGCCCAGTTGGGCGCCTGATGCCGCGGCCGAGACCGGCGTTAGACGCCGGCCTTGAGGAACGCCACCAGCGGCGGAATCGTCTTCTCAGGCGCTTCCATGTGCGGCACGTGGCCGAGGCCGGCAATCAGGTGCAGCTTGCCGTTGCCGTTCGGGATCGTGTCGACGAGCGCCTTCATTCGATCCTGGAAGACCTTCGCCGATCCCGGCAGCACGTCTTCCGCGCCGCCGAAGGCCAGCGTCGGCGCCTTGATGTACGGCCAGTCGTAGATCACGGGATCGGCGGAGATCACGTTACTGGTCAGCGTCTGCACCATGGCGAGCCGCGGCCATTCCGCGCCCAGCGTCCATGAATATCTGACCTTCGCATAGCTCTCGAATTCTGGCGTCCACGCGGCAGGATTGTGCGCGACGTAACGCATCAAGCTGGTGTGAATGCTCTGGAAGGTTGCGCCGAGGGCGCCCTTGTACTGATCGTCGATGTTGCCGGCGGGACGATCGAAGCGGCCATCGGTCAGGCCGATCGGGTTGTAGACGACGAGCCGCTCGGTCATGGCGGGATACTGCGTGGCGAACCGCGTCGCCAGCATGCCGCCCATCGAGTGGCCGACGATCATTGCCTTGTCGATCTTCAGGCTCTGCAGGATCGCGCGCGAGTTGCGGGCCATATCGTTGAAGCTATAGGGGATGATCGGCTTTGACGACCGTCCGTAGCCGATCTGGTCCGGTACGATCACGCGGAACCCTTCCTTGCGCAGCGCCTCGATCATGTTGCCGAAGTAGAAGCCCGCGAAGTTGTTGCCGTGGAAGATCATCACCGTGTGACCATTCGCGGTCCCCTGCGGCGCCACGTCCATGTAGGCCATCCGCACGTCCTGGCCATACAGCGTCAGCGGCAGGTAGGACGAGGGGAACGGATACGGACACTCCTCACAGGTGATGCTGCCCGGCTTGACGTCGGTTGGCGTTGCGACCGCGGGACGGGTCTGAGCGGCGGCGCTTGAAGACACCAGCGCGGCCAGGAACAAAGCGTAAGCGGTTCTCATCGCCAGAATTCTAATGCAGTTGCGCGAGGCGACACTCCGCCGGTTGCGTGTATAGTTTCGAGCGGAATTCGCCCATGACCATCAGAACCTTTTGTTCGTGCCTCGTCATCGCTCTCGTTCTTGCAGCGCCGGCGTCCGCTCAATCATTGACCGACGCCGAGCGATCCCAGATCGACAGCGCCGCAACGGCGGCTCTCGAAGCCACCGGATCACCAGGGGCGTCAATTGCCATCGTTCGGGGCGGCCAGATCGTCTACGAACGTGCCTACGGCATCGGCCGCGTCGATCCGCCAACGCCCGCGAAGGCGGAGATGCGCTATGCGATCGGTTCCGTCAGCAAGCAGTTCACGGCGACCGCGATCCTGATGCTTCAGGAAGAGGGCCGGCTGTCGCTCGACGATCGGGTGTCGAAGTGGTTTCCCCAATTGACGCGCGCCACCGACATCAGCATCCGTCAGTTGCTGTCGATGACGTCGGGATATCAGGACTATTGGCCGCAGGACTACGTGTTCATGGACATGCAGCGGCCCGCGCCGGCGCGGGAGATCATGCAGCGCTGGGCCGAGAAGGCGCTCGACTTCGAGCCTGGAACCAAGTGGCAGTACAGCAACACGAATTACGTGATTGCCGCATCGATCGTCGAGCGCGCGGCCGGCGTGCCGTTCATGCAGTTCCTGCAGCAGCGGATCTTCACGCCGTTGAAAATGACCTCGGTCGCCGACTTCAACACGGGGCCGCTCGGCCCAAACGATGCGCAGCCGTTGTTGCGCCATGGGCTCGGACCGTTTCGGGCCGCGCCGAAGGAGGCCGCGGGATGGTTGTTTGGCGCCGGCCAGCTCGCCATGACCGCCCACGACCTGGCGTTGTGGAATATCTCGATCATGAATCAATCGTTGTTGAAGCCGGCCTCGTACAAGATCCAGCAGACCGATGTGTTGCTCGAGGCCGGTAACGCCACCGGCTACGGCCTCGGCGTACAGGTGAGAGTGGCCGCCGGCAAGCGCCGAATCGTCCACGGCGGTGCGGTTTCCGGCTACACGACCTCGAACATGACGTATCCGGACGACAAGGCGGCGATCACGGTGTTCACGAATATCTATCCGGGCGCAGCCGATGCGCCTGGATCGATCGCCAACCGGATCGCCGCCGTGATCATGACGCCCCCGCCCGCCAACGCCGCGGCGCTGGCGCAGGCCCAGCGGATCTACACGGACCTGACGAAGGGGAGCATCGACCGTTCGCTCTTCACCGCGTCGGCGAACGCATTCTTCACGGCTGACGTGCTGGCGGACTACGCCGCCAGCCTGGCGAAGCTTGGCGTGCCGACAGAGTTCACAGCCGGCGGTGACGGTCTGCGCGGCGGCATGACGATCCGGACTTTTCGCATTCGCGCGGGCGGCGTGCTGCTCGACGTGACGATGATGGTCCTGCCGGACGGCAAGATCGACCAGTTCATCGTGTCGCGCGCCGGCTAGTTCAGCTGCGCGACGCGGCGCCGCAGCGTCTTGACGTGTTCCCAGACCTGCTCGGTCTCTTTCTTCTGGTCATCGTCCGGTTCCGATAACCGCGCGACCTTCAAGTACTCCTCGAGATCGCGAAGGGCGCGTGAAAAATCGTTCATGTGATACGCGAGGAACCCCCGATCGCGTAGATCCGCGAGCGACGAAGGCTGCAGCGCGAGCAGCGCGTCCGTGGTGGCGCGCGCCTGCGGGAACGAGTGCATCTTCACGTAGAGCTTCTTGAGGTTGAGCAGCATGCGGACGAGGATCTGCCGGCGCGTCGCCCGCGCCAGCAGCGAGGGATCAAACGCCGCCTCGTCGATGTGTGGCTCCAGTAGCTTCCGGCACTCCGCTTCATTCAGGATCGCGCCGGCGTGGAACGGATCGACGATCAAGCCTTCCGAAGGGTCGTCGGTATGGAGATCCTGAAGGCAGCGCACCAGGAAGTGGCCGGGGAAGTTGACGCCCTCGGCGCGGACCCCGGCGCGGCGGGCGATCTCGACATAGATGATCGACATCGTGATCGGGATGCCTTTCTTCCGATCCATCACTTCGTTCAGGCAGCTGTTGCGCGGATCGTCGAACTGCTCGCGGTTGCCCGCATAGCCAAGCTGGCCAAACAGGTAACGATTGACGGCATCGATGCGCGCGCCGAGCGGCGCATCGTGCCCGGGATCCTTCGCGACGAAATGGAACGCCGCATCGCCCATCTGATCGAGGCGATCGAGATAGGGAGACGGATCGAGGCGCGGGTACTCGATTCGCGCGACCAGGAATGCCGGCGCGGCCAGATCCGGCCCCGGGCGATCGGCGGCGTCGGCGATCTGTTCCGCTAGCGGCTTCGTCACGATGGTCTCAGTCAGCACAGAGCGTGTCCAACGCTTCGAGGGTCAGTGCCTGGAGCCCGTCGACGACCAGCTCGGCGTCCGGGCGCAGCTCGGCGGCGGAGTAGGTATTGGTCACGGCCACGCAGCGCAATTCGGCGCCGCGGGCGGAAACGAGCCCCCAGCGCGAATCCTCGATCGCGACCGATCGCCATGCGATGAGATCCCGTCCGGTATGCGAACGCAGGCGTTCGAACGCCGTCTGATACGGCTCCGGATGCGGCTTGCTGCGCTCGGTCTGATCGGCGCCGACAATCACTGGAAAGAGCTTGATCAAGCCGGCTCGCTCCAGCACGTCCTCGATTTCGTGGGTCAATGCGCCCGATGCGATCGCGATGGGAATCGATGCTGCAACTGCCGATCGAATGAAGTCGGCCGCGCCCGGAAAGAGCATTTCGCCCGCTGCGGCGAGCGATTCATAGCGCCGGCCTTTTCGCGCGATCAGGTCCGACACGCGATGCTCGTCCATCGCCACGCCCTGGTCGCGCCCAACCGCCTTGAACACTCCAACATCGTCATACCCGAGGTAACGGTTGAAGTAGTCCTCGTTCGACATCGTGATGCCTTCAGGCGCGAGGATGTCCTGGTAGGAGCGCAGGTGCAGCCGCTCGCTGTCGGCGATCACGCCGTCGAAGTCGAACACGATCGCCTGAAGGGCCTTCATGGGATGCTGCTGTCGGCCTTTTGCATCTTCTCGCCGGCGCGAATCGGCACTTCGAGGCGGTTCTCCTTCGGCGGGAACGGGCAGTCGTACTCTGGGCTGTAATAGCAGTACGGGTGATAGGCGATGTTGAAGTCGACGACGTAGATGCCGGTAGGCGTCGGATCGAGCTCCATGTATCTTCCGGCCGGATAGGTCTCGGCGCCGCTCGTCAGGTCCGAGAACGGCACGAACAGTCGATTGGCCTCGCGCGACTCGAGGTCGAGGAAAGCGGTCAGGCGCAGCGACTGTCCTTTCAACGAGAACTTCAGCGTGCCGACCCTTTCGATCTCACGCATTTTGCCGGTTGACGTCGGCACCTGCATGCGCGTCCGATCCGGTGCGGGCTCGAGCGACGCGGGCACCGCGTAGCTTTCGTCGATCGGAAAGTAGGCGAGTGGAATCAGCGTCGTTTTCTTGTCCGCCGGCACCGGTGAATCGGGATCGTTCTTGAAACTGTCGTCCTTGGCGCCGCGGATGGCCGCGATCTTCGCGGTGTAGTCCTCTTCCTTCGGCCCACACGCCGAAAGCGCCAAGCTGATTAGGACGATCCAAGCCGACTTGCGAAGCACGTCTCAACTATAACGCGCTTGTCACGTACGGGCCACGGAGACACGGAGGCACGGAGCATTCTCTCTAACTGCGACCGCGCAAGGATTAAGGGGCCGGGGATCTTTTCTTGGGTCTACCAATTGGCCTAAGCGTCATCCCAACGAATGGTGCGATCGCCCGAGCCCAATCTGGATCGCCAATTGGCTGATCTCGTTCGACGCAACGGCGCAGATCGGCGAGCTCCGCCTCGGTGTGAGGGGTATTCACAAGCTCGATCCAGTTTGAAGGTGGCGGAATTGGCCATTCGGCGAGAGGAATCGGATAGCAATTGTTGCAGCGCGCGTGAAGGCTTCCCCAGGACCAATCCTGGGCCGCGGACACTAGGTTCTTGCGGAGCGCGTTACGCTCGACGTATCGGCAAACGCGGAACAGGGAGTGGCTCGTCTGAACCGGAACGGACTTGAACCGCCCCTGATAAACATAGCCGCGGCCTCGAGCGCGATGTGCGCCGGCCCAATTATTTGCGTGTGTTCCCTGAAACCAGTGCATCAACTTGGAAAGATCTGCCACACGATTGCAGGTCATGACGAAATGCCAATGGTTTTCCATGACTTGGTACGACAGGACTTCGACCGTTGAACGCGACAGGCCTTCGCTGAGAATGTCAGCGAACGCATCGAAATCTCGATGCGTGAGGAACAGACGTGTGCCTCGAACAGCGCGATTAAGAACGTGAAAGACTACGCCTTCGAGCTCGTGACGAGGGCGTCTCGGCATCTGGATCTCCTTGAAATGGCGAGATCCAACGCAAGGCAAATGCCATGAAAAAGATCCCCGGCCCTTTTGACCGTGCTGTTCTTTTTCGAGACGAGGGAGTACGGAGGAATTGATCGGTTATTCGGAAAGGACATCTCAGCTTCAACGCCCGGTCTGCAGCCATTCGATCGCGCGCTGGATCATCTGCGATTGATCACTGATGACTTCATCCGGCGGAATCACGTCGCCGAACCGGTTCTTGTTGCGATCCGCCATCACCGCCGTCGTGATTGTGAACATCCCGCCGTCGCTCAAGGTGAACGTTGAATTGGCGGTCGACAAGCCGCACGTCGGCTGGCCGAACGAACGGGTATTCGCGCGCTGGCGGAAAGCAATCAGCGTCGCCTCGCCGGAGCTGGCGATGCCGACATTCGACAATACCGCGACGCGCGGCTGCTGGCGTCTCAGAACATACGGAGGCGAGACCGTCGTCACCGCGACTCCACCCGATCTCGACGTGCCATCGCGGTACTCCCACAGCGTTTCGGCGCCGGTCGGGCCGATGAAATAGCCGAGCGGACCCTCGCCAAGGATCGGTCCGAGCCCGGCCACCATCGGCCACATGTTCCCGCCGCCATTCGATCGGAGATCGACGATCCAGCCGATCAAGTCGTCGCGATCGGCGGCCGCAATCGCGTCCTGGATCTGCCGTGCATAGGCATTCGCCTGTTCCGTCGTGCCGCTGAACGCGCCGACGCGCGCCGAGGCGATGTTCGCCGGCGGCGACAAGGCCACGACCGCCGGCGGCGCACACGAACGCAGCGACACGAAGATGTTCGTCGTGCCGGATGCGGATCGATAGGAGCTGTGTCCGTCCTGCAACAGCGCGATCGCGGTGCGAATCGCCGGAAACAGGTCGGCGATTGTTTGCGCGCTGCCGGCGTCCGCGGTGACGGATTTCCGGTACGCATCCCAGTCGATCGTCAGGCGGTTGATGGAGCTCCGCTGCGCGATGTCGATGATGCTGTTCAGATACGCGCTTGCCGCCGCCGAGGGCCCACCCGTTGACGCGGGCGCCGACGGCTGGGTTGGCGAAGCGGAGTTCGAGCCGCATGACGCCACACAGCACAACGCCAGCGCAAGCGCCAGACGCTTCATCGGAGTGGCAGTGTAGCCGAACTAGAAAATCGTTTGAACGAAGATAAAGACGGCGGCGGCGGCAACCAGCTGCAGCGCCAGCGCGACGCGATCGCGCAGGAACAGCACGCCGAGCGCGAGGAAGATGCCGGCGGCGAAGAGGAAGTTCCAATAGAGATCCCTGGTGCCTTCCTGGATCCCGGTGGTCCCGGCGCGGCGGCGTGTCTGATCGATGATCTGATTCGCGATCTCGCGATCGGTTTCGCGATCGAGCTCGTAATACCGTCCGCCGCCCGCCGTGGCGATGCGCGTCAGCTCGGCACGATTGAGGATCGATCGCACCACCGGCTGGTTCGCCTCGCGCTTCGGATCGGGGATGATGCCCCCGGCCGTCGTGCCGACGCCGACCACGCTCAACGGGATGCCGCGGCCTTGCGCGAGCGCGAGCGACTTGGCCACTTCACCGCTCCACGACTGGCCGTCCGACACCAGCACGAACGCCTTCGCGTTATCGGCCTGTGGCAGTTTATTGGTCATTGCGTTGTTGGCGATGCGGCGAAGCTCTTCGTCCTTCTCGATCAGGCGCAGGCCCCAATAGATGCCGCGCTCGATGTTGGTGTCCCACGTGCCGTCGTCTTCGAGACGGAACGGCGACTTGTCCTCGAGGTGATCGAGAAAGAAGAAGTAGGTGTTGGGATCCTTGGTCAGCCGGATCTGCGGCGTCGCCATGTGGGCAAAGAGCGCCATCGCGACGCGATCGTTCTCCCACCGCAGCGCTTCACCCATCGTGCGCAGGAACCTCATCGAGCGCTGCCAGCGATCGCCCTTGACGTCGGTGACGTGCATCGACGCCGATCCGTCCTGCAGGATGACGAGATCGACGCCTGCCGTTCGAACGAGCGACGTGACCGCTTGTGGTTTGGCGAGCGCGAGGATCGCCGATCCGGCCGCGAGGACCACGAAGAACCAGAAGAGGAGCTCGCCGAAAAACGGAATGCGTTCGTCGACCGGCACCTGACGACGGCGCAGGAACGCGCGCGCATCGGCGCGGCGCCTCCACAGCTGCCAGAACCACAGCAGCAGCAGTGCCGCTGGCACTGCAAGCAGCGGGAGAAACCCCGGAGCTCCAAAACGCATTCGTTAAGACCCTAGGACCCTACGACCCTAAGACCTACCCTTTCCTTACCTTCGTCGTACCCTTGCCCGCCTTCTCGGCCTCGAGCCGTTCGTCGGGCCGCATCGGCACGATCATCTTGAACTTCTTCATGTCCGACTCTTCGGGCGGCGCGCCCGGGAAGCCGTGAACGGTGAGGCCGTTGCCCTTGGCGCTGAATGGCGGCACCACGAGTTTCCTCGCCGCGAACACCGAGCGCAGCCGCACGACGTACTCGTAGTTGAACGCCGCCTCGGTGTTGTTCGGATTCTCGCGAAGGATTTCCGCGTACTGCTTCACCAGGGAATCCATGCGGCCGACCACGGCCTGCCAGGATCCGCCCTGTTCCCGGATCTTGCGGAACTGCGCGTTGGCGGCGAGCAGCTTCGCGTCGGGATTCTCGATCGCCTTGTCGTAATCGCCGCGCCAGTAGCCCGCCGTCGAGGCCAAGGTCTTGGCGTCCTGGGCCGCCGCCGACATCGGCATCAAGCCGGCCAGCCGCCCGCCCGGCTGGGCCGCCGCGGTGGCCGCGTCCTCGTATTTCAGCGTCACGAGATCGCGCTCCGCCGCCGCGAGGCGGCGCTCATACTCCGACGATCGCCACAGGATGGCGCCCGCCGCCACGAGGAGAATCGCGATCAATGCCTGTCCCAACCACGATGAAGATTTCATGTCTGTTCCTACGGAAACGTCTGAAACGTCGGAATGGTGAAACGCAGTAACAACGCCGCGCACCAGAGCAGGGCCGCCGTCATCGCGAAAGGCGCGTAGCGCGGCCGCTCGGTGCTGTATTGCTTCATCTCGATCTTGCCGGCGGCGCGGCGATCGATCGCCTGAATGGCGCGGATAATCGTCGCTTCGTCGCCACCCGAGAAGAATTCGCCGCCCGTTTTCTTGACCGCGCCGATCCACAGCTCGTCGGCGACGCTGCGCTTGTTCTGGATGTTGCCGCCGATCTTGATCAGGTAAACCGGGATCTTCGCCTTCTGCGCATCGGCCAGCACGTCGTCCACGGTCTTGCCGTTCTCGAGCACGTCGGCGTCGGCGCCGTCGGTGAAGATCACCATCAGGTTGCCGGCGGCATCGAGATAATCGAAGGCGTTGAAGAGTCCAACGGCCTGCTCGACGGCCTTGGCGACGACGGTGCCTTGATCGGGGAAGGCCATGAACTCGTTCCAGTCGCCGATCAACGCCGTGCTGAGCAGGATGTTTTCGTAGTCAGTCGTAAACGGCGTGATCACGTAGGCGTCGTCGCCGAACTCAACGAGCGCCATGAGGTCGCGATACTTGCCGGACATGCGCCGTTCGATGAAGTAACGCGCCGCGCCGACGGTGGTGAAGAAGGCCGCGTTATTCGGCGCGCCCTTGGCAAGCGTCGTCGACGGCAGCGCCGACAACATGCTCGACGAGGCGTCGATCAGCAGAGCGATGCGCCGGCCTGGAAACGTGGTTTCTGAGCGCGTCAGCGCTGTTCGCGGATCCGCCAGCGAAATGATGAAGAAGGGCAGGCCGGCAAGCGCCAGCATCAGCGCCCCGTGGCGCGACAGCGACGCGCGCGACCAGCCCGATCCCTTCACGAGCGCCGGCAGCGCCATGCGGTGGTGGCCGGGATTGCGGCTGCCGAACGATCGGATGACGACGAAGATCGCGGCCAGCCCGATCAGCGCGATCAGGATTTGGCGCGCCGTCGGGACTTCCGAATAGAGCAGCCGATCGAGACGGATGTCTCCCCACTCGGCCCAGGTGGCGGTGATTACGGCGATCAAGTCACGAACAAACTGCATTTACGCCCAGATCTTCTTGCGTAGATCCACGACTGAGGCGGTGAAATTCTTGCCCCACTCTCTGATCAACGAGTGCGCCGACTGCTGCTGCTTCGTCACCCGCATCGCCGCCTGGATCGCGTCGTCGGCCATTGAGTCGAACTTTTCCGTGCGGCCGTATCGCGACACGGTCAACGTCCTCAGCGCATCAGCCAACCCTGCCGGCGCGTTCGCAAATGCGGACGATTCCGGCGTCGCGGAGCCCGATACATACACGTCACCGCGCCCGAACGAGCGGACGACCAGCACACCTTCGAGCGGCGTCTCGCCGGCGGCAGCTGGACGCTGACCCACGGCACGGTTCGTGGCGTAGGCGCCGGCAATGCGCAGCGCGGCGAGCGCGCGGCCGGCGAGCTCCTGTGTCCAGCCGCCGCGGCTGGCCCGTTGCACTTCGTCG
>Ga0310900_10000310_pt1 | contig 15457 bp, 9 predicted proteins | sample C24D1metaG_FD_203879 | JGI IMG/M metagenome (GOLD analysis project Ga0310900, IMG submission 203879) | Lab incubated soil microbial communities from West Virginia University Organic Research Farm, Morgantown, WV, United States - C24D1 | ecosystem: Environmental > Terrestrial > Soil >...
GCGGCCTACTTTCAGACCGCCCTTCTCAAGCTCCGGTTGCGCCACCTCTTCGGTCGTGCCCGGATACGTCGTCGACTCGAGAATGACGAGCTGCCCTTTGCGCAGGACAGCCGCCGTCGCCTCGATCGCTTTGACCACGTACGACAGATCCGGATCGCGGGTCTTGCGGAGCGGCGTGGGCACGCAGATGTCGATCACGTCGACATTGGCCAGCTCGCGCTGGTCGGTGGTGCTGCGGAAGGTGCCGTCTTTGACGACCGCGGCCAGCTCTTCGCTGGGCACATCCGGGATGTAGCTGTTGCCGGCCATCAGCATGTCGACCTTCGACTGGTCGACGTCGTAGCCGATCACGTGCAAGCCGGCTCTCGCAAACTCCACGGCCAGCGGTAACCCGACGTATCCGAGGCCGATGATACCGACCCGTGCCTCACCACTCTTGATTCGCGCCAGCAAATCCATGGTCACGCTCTCTTTTGAAAGAATTCGCGGATCGCCTCGACGACCCATCCCTGTTGTATTTCGGTCAATTCGCCATAAATCGGCAGCGCCAGCACTTCCGTCGCGGCCGCCTCGGCTCTCGGGAACGCGCCAGCGGACTGGCCGAGTCCCCTGAAGCACGGCTGCAGATGAAGCGGAACCGGATAGTAGACCTCGGTGCCCACGCCCCGATCCTGCAGAAACGCGCGCAGCCGATCGCGCTCGGGTGTCCGAATCACGTACTGGTGAAAGATGTGCGTGCTGTCGGAAGCACGCACCGGAAGCCTGATCATGTCGGTCAAGCGAGCATCCGCAAACATCGCATCGTATCGTTCCGCGTTACGCTGCCTCGCCTGCGTCCAGGCATCCAGATGCGGGAGCTTCACGCGCAGAATTGCGGCCTGCAGCGCATCGAGCCGGAAATTCCCGCCGACCGAGTCGTGGTGATACTTCACCTCTCCGCCATGCTGCCGAATCGCGCGCATCTTGCGCGCGAGCGCCGCGTCACGCGTGGTGACCAGGCCACCGTCACCGAACGTTCCGAGGTTCTTCGTGGGAAAGAACGAGAAGCATCCGATCGCCCCGAGCCCGCCGACGATCTGATCGCGATATGTCGTGCCGATGGCCTGAGCCGCATCCTCGACGACGGGCACCGACGTGCGCGTCGCAATTTCGGCAATGGCGTCCATGCCGGCACTCTGCCCGAACAGGTGCACCGGCACAATGGCTTTGGTCCGCGGCGTGATGGCGGCTTCGATACGACCGGTGTCGATATTGAAGGTCGCCGCATCGATGTCGACGAACACCGGACGTGCGCCCAGCCTGGCCACGCTTCCGGCCGTCGCGAAGAACGAGAACGGCGTCGTCACGACCTCGTCGCCCGGACCCACGTCGAGCGCCATGAGCGCCACGAGCAACGCGTCGGTACCCGACGAGACGCCAATCGCGTGAGGAACGTGGAGAAATGCAGCAAGCTCGCGCTCGAGCGCCTCGACCTCCGGACCGAGAATGAACTGCTGCGCGTCGCAGACCCGCGTCATCGCGTCGAGCACGTCGGCGCGAATCGGCGCGAACTGCGCCTTGAGATCCAGCAGCGGCACTTTCTGAGCCGGCATACGCACGATATCGTATCGTAGGTTCGTGGAGTTCGTGGAGTTCGTGGAGTCGTGGAGTTCGTGGAGTTCGTGGAGTTCGTGAGGTTCGTGGGGTTCGGGGGGTTCGGGGGTTCGTGGGTCCGGAACCGACGAACCTGACGAACCCACGAACCTGACGAACCCGACGTGAGTCACCCTTCGGCCCAGAGATCGGCCACCATCTCGCCAATCGCGAGGCACGACGTGAGGCCAGGCGATTCAATGCCGGCCGCGTGAATCAGGTGCGTGTTATGGGCATCGCGCTCGATGAGAAAATCTGCGAATTTTTCACGCGGTCCGTGTAGTTTGGCGCGGATGCCTGTGCCACCCGGCTGCAGGTCGGTCAACATGATCTCTGGTAACAGCACTTGTGTCGGCTGGAGAAAGGCCTCGAGTGGCAGGCGAGCACCCTCGTAGTCGTCCTTCGAATCCTGATACGCCGCAGTCGGCCCGATGAGCACGCTGCCCCATGTCGTGCGGGTGAGGTGCACACCCAGACCCGATCCGTCGGCGTGCGGCAGCGGATACACGAGGCCGTTTACGAGGTGCCGTTTCGAAGTCGCAAGCTCGGCGTATTCCCCTCTGCACGGGTTGATGTGAAAACGCCTTCCACCCAGCATCGCCGACACGTTGTCTGCGTGGAGACCAGCGGCGTTCACGACGGTTCGCGCGACGAAACGCTCGCGAGGAGTGACGAGCTCGACTCCCCCGTTCGACGCAGCTGCATCGACGACCGGTGTCCCAACGAGCATCGCAACGTCGTTGGCACGGCACAACCGGCTCAGTGCGGTTATCAGGGCTTCCGCCTCAATGATGCCGGTATCCGGTGACCATATCGCGGCCACAGCTCGAACATGAGGCTCCCTGCCTCGAACGAAGTCGGCGCCGACGAGCTCCAGCGAGGTCGCGCCGTTTGATTGTCCGCGAGCGCAGAGCGCCCCGAGCTCTTCGAGCTCGCTCTCGGCGGTTGCCACGATCAACTTGCCGCACCGCTGGTGAGCCACATCGTGCTGATGGCAAAATGCATACAGACGATCGCGTCCTTCGAGACACAGCCTGGCCTTCAGCGTGCCCGGCGGGTAATAGATGCCGGCGTGGATGACCCCGCTGTTGTGAGTGCTCATGCCTCGCCCGAAGCGCGAATCGCGCTCGATCAGACAGACGCCTGCACCTCGCTCGGCGAGAGCCAACGACACGGCGAGGCCGACAACGCCGCCGCCGACTACCGCAACATCGATCTCGTTCATCGCTCAAGGCAAGAGCCGGGCCTGAAGAACAAGACCCGGCCTGGATCTGACACGACAGCTGGCACGAACCTACGAATCGACGAACTTCACGAACCCACGAACTAGTCCTTGGGCCCCAGCTCCATCGAACGCACGCGATAGAGAAGATCCTCGAGAAGCTTTCTGTTCGCGGAAATGACATCGGCGACCAGGCCGATGAGCATCACCTGGAATCCGACAATCATCAGCACCGCCGCCAGCAGCAACGACTGCAGGTGGCCCTGTCCGTCGTTGTTGAAATAGAAGTAGAGAAACCTGAACGAGATGGCCAGCCCGGCCGCGAACGTCATGAACCCGATGCTCGTGAACACCTTGAACGGCTCGTACATCGCGTAGATGCGCACGATGGTCGAGGCGGAGCGCTTGAGGTAGGTCCACACGCTGTCGAACAGGCGCGAGGGACGTGTCTTCGGGTTCGATCGGATCGGCACGTGCGCGATGGCCATGCGCTTTTTGCCCGCCTGAATAATCGACTCGAGCGTGTAGGTGAAGTCCGACACGATGTTCATGCGCAGCGCCGCCTCGCGCGTGTACGCGCGAAACCCGCTCGTCGTATCGGGAACCTTCGTATTCGAGACCTGCCGCACGACCCAGCTTCCGAGGTGCTGCAGGCGTTTTCGGGTCCACGAAAGGTGTGCCAGCGCGGCGACGTTGCGGTCGCCGATCACGATATCCGCCTCGCCCGTCACCAGCGGGGCGACGAGGGCATAGATATCTTCCCCGGCGTACTGGTTGTCACCGTCGGTGTTGACGATGAAGTCCGCGCCCAGCTTCAGCGCCGCATCGATGCCGGTGGTGAATGCGGTGGCCAGGCCCCGCCTGTGCCTCAGCGAAATGATGTGTTCCACGCCGCTGGCGCGCGCGACCTCAACCGTCCCGTCCGTCGAGCCATCGTCGATGACGAGTACCTCAATGACGTCGATGCCCGAAATGCGCAGTGGCAGATCGCGCAGGGTGGCCGGCAGCGTATCGGCCTCGTTCAGGCAGGGAATCTGAATGACGAGTTTTTTCATGTTGAGGCAGGCTAAAGCCCTGCGCCACCGCTTTCACCGTTGACGGCCTGCGCGACCGTCTTCGGCGCGACGGTTTCTCCAACGAGCTGCTCGATGACGCCGTCCCAGGTGACCAGTCGCGCACGATCGTGGCCGGCATCACCGAGGCGGGCCGCGCGCGCGCGATCGGCCGCGAGCGCGTTCACCGCCGATGCAATGGCCGCTGGCGACGGATCGACGACCATCCCGTTGACGCCGTCGGTCACGAACTCGAGCGGTCCACCGGAATCGGTCGCCGTGATCACCGGTTTGCGGGCCAGAAACGACTCCAGCGTCACGTACCCGTAGTCTTCGTCGAAGGGCGTGTACACGACAGCGAGCGCATCTCTGTACAGATCGATCAGGCCCTGCTCGCCCACCGACCCGGCAAACTGAATACGGTCGGCCACACCGAGCGATTCGGCCAGTGCTTCGGTCCGCGCACGCTGGGTCCCGTCGCCCACCACGACCAGGCGCGTGGGACGATCGATGTACGCCATCGCGCCGACGACCAGATCGGGCCGCTTGATTGACTCGATACGTCCCACGAACAGGATGTAGTCGCCGTAGGCGCCCGGAGACAGGCGATCGGCAAACGGTGGCGGATGATACAGCGCCTTCGCGGCAAGGCCGTTGTATTTCGCCAGGCGGTTCGCGGTGTTCTGGGCGTTGGCGAACAGCCGCCGGCACTCGCCGAGCATCTTCGTATCGAGATCGATCAGCGACTGTCGCAGCCCGACGTCTTCATCGCTGTGCGTGAAGTCGCTGTAGGGCGTGCCGCACAGCTCGTACGCCGCGCGATACTGATGAATCAGCCAGACGACCTTGTTTGGGTGGCGGACGAAGTACGACGGAAACTTCGTGCCGATCACCAGATCGATCGTCTCGCCGTTGCTCTCGCTCAAGTCGATCAGACGCCATGCCGCTGCGTGCGCGAGGATTTCCTGTTTGGGAGTCCATTTGAACGGAATACTCACGAGCTCGGCGTCGTAGCCGTGACGGCGCAACTGCGCGTGCAGCGCGCGAACGTGGTACTCGGCCCCGCCGTGGACGAACGGAACCTGTACTTCGCAGACAATCACGCGCTGGATGCTCATCGTCGATCGAGGGCGGCCTCATTGTATCGCGTCAGCGCAATCCTGTACGATGCGGAGGCGATGAGCCGCATCCCGGCGTCGAGACTCCTCACCGTGGCGCTTCTGGTGGTCGTGCTCCTCTACAGCGCGCTCCTTCGATTCGACGCGCTCTTCAAGTCCTATGGCCCGTACGATCGCCCGCAGTGGCTGGCCGCGTTGCAGCCGGCCGTCACATCAGCGGCATCGGCGCTGACACCAGACTTTCGATGGCGTCGCGTGAAGGTGCCGTACGTGGGCGGCGACCCGATCAACTACCTGAAGTTCGGACGTGAAATGAAGAACTTCTACGCGGCGCACGTTCGCGAGCCTGGCTTTCCAGGCGCCACGCGCGTCACGCTGATGTTGACCGGCGATGCCGATGTCGCCGTCAGCCTCACGTCGATCGCGTTTGCGCTGCTCACGCTGGTTGCCACGTTCGCGCTCGGATGTGCGGTGGGATCGCCGGCAGCCGGACTCCTGGCGGCGGCCGCGCTTGGCATCGATACGAGCGCCATATTCTGGTCCATCGGCGGGTGGCGGGACGAAATGTTCGCGTCCTTCGCCGTGCTCAACGCGTGGGCATGGCTGAGGCTTGCACAGCAGCCCACCGACCGGCGTGCGGTGATTGCGGGAGTCGTCGGCGGAGGCGCCCTGCTGACGAGAATCACGTCCCTCTCGTTCCTCGTACCGACCATGATCTTCGTGAGCATCGGGCGCGATCCCGCAAAACGCCCGCTGCGGCAGTTGGGAATCGCCGCGGCGATCACGGCTGCGCTGATAGCCCCCTTCATCATCAACTGCGCGATTGCCACCGGCGACCCGCTGTTCGCGATCGACAACCATACCGTGTTCTACCTGAACCGCGAGGGCACGCCCGACCCGTCATACACGAAAGCCATCGACTACACATTCGACAAATTCAAGCTTCGGCCGATTACGGCAGCCGACACCGTGGCGACCGGCATCTTCTTTTACCCGTTCGCCAACAAGTGGGTTGGGTTGGACGCGTGGCGTTCTGGCCTGGGGCGGCTGCCCGCCGCGCTCGCCATTGGTGGCCTGATTGCGTGGCTCTGGCAGCCTGACGGCCGTCTACTGTTGTTGATGTTGGTATGCGCGCTCGCGCCGTTCAGCGTCACGTGGACCGTCATCGGGGGCGCCGAGTGGCGGCTGACGTTCTTTTCGTATGCCTTCGAGCTTCTTGCAGCGTTCTGGTTTCTCGAGATGCTGGTCCGCCGGGCTCCCCGATTCTGGACGCTGACGCGCCCCCAGATTCTGAAGCCGCTTGTCGTGGTTTCGGCCTTGGTGACGGTGTTCGCCGCCTGGACATTCGCCATGCCATACGCGGTCGTTCGAGAAGCGCTCACGACCGGCTCCACGGCGATCATCCCTGCGGGGCGTCGCGACGCGTGGTTCTTCGACGATGGGTGGTCGCGTCTGGTTCGGGCGGGCAACGTCGTCAGCCGGTTCGCAACCAGCCAGGTTGCAACAGCGCGGCTGCTTCTACCGGAAGTTCGACCCTACACACTTGTGATGCGGATCCAGCCGCTCGACGTCGCGGGTCCGTTGCAGATCGTGGACGTCACGGTGAACGATCGGGCCATTGGCCGCCTGGAGCTTGCCTGGAATGCAGAGCGTATCGGTGATTACCGCCTCGATGTTCCTGCCGAAGCCGTGCGTCCCGGCTTGAACCAGTTGGCGTTTCGATCCGCCCGGATGGTGCGAATCCGCGACGGCTCCGAATCGTTTCCCGCAATGCCGCCCGAAGAAGAGGTCGCGTTCCGTCTCTGGTATGTCAGCATCGTGCCGCGCTGACCTGGGAGCCCAGTTGACGTACCATTCAGCGTGCCCTCGCGCGAGCAGCATCGCATCGTGCTGGTAACGTCGTCTTATCCTCGGTTCGAGGGCGATTCGGTCGGCAGCTTCATGGAACCGATTGCCACAGGCATTGCGGCTCGCGGGCACGAGGTGCATGTCGTAGCCCCGTGGCATCCCAGGTGGAATCGGCCGAAGCTCGACGGCGGTGTGCACTTTCATCTGTTCCGATACGCGCCAATCGTGGCTCTCAACACGTTTGGCTACGCGGAAGGTATGAAAGCGGATGTCCGGTTGCGGCCGTCGGCGATCGCCGCAGCACCGCTGGCGGTTCTTGCCGGGTGGCTCAAGGCGCTTCGCGTGGCACAGAAGAAACGTGCCACGATCGTGCACGCGCACTGGGTCGTCCCTGGTGGAGTCATCGGAGCCGCCGCGGCCGGGTCGATCCCGCTCGTCGTGAGCCTCCACGGGTCTGACGTCTTCGTCGCCGAACGCCATGCGGTTGCGCGGTTGGCCGCACGAACGGCGTTTTCCCGGGCCCGGTGGGTCACCGCGTGCAGCGAGGATTTGCGCGCGCGGGCCGTTCGGATTGGGGCCGACTCTGCCCGCTCGAGTGTCATTCCCTATGGCGTCGACCCGACCCGCTTCAAGCCAGACCCTGACGCCAGGCGGCGCGTGCGGGCGAACCTTGGTATCGCCGACGACGCGCCCATGATCCTGGCGATCGGACGACTCGTCAGAAAAAAAGGATTCGAGTACTTGATCGATGCGACCGCTATCCTCAGATCCCGGCATGCGGCGATTCGCGTCGTCATCGCGGGCGACGGCGATCTGGACGCCGAGCTTCGTGCTCGCGCCGAGACAGCGGGAGTGGCCGGCCACGTTCAATTCCTCGGGAACGTTCCGCACCATGACGTGCCGGCGCTCGTCGCCGCCGCGGATGTCGCCGTTGCACCGTCCGTGCACGATGCGGCCGGAAACGTCGACGGCCTGCCGAACACGGTGATGGAGATCATGGCCTCGGGAACGCCGCTCGTGGCGACACACGTGGGTGGCATCGACGCCGTGGCGACAGACGGCACGACGGCTCGGCTGGTGCCCGAGCGCGACAGCCGCGCACTGGCCGATGCCATCGACGGCCTTCTCCTCGACCGCGCGATGGGCCTCGCCATCGGCCGGCAGGCACGAGATCTCGTCGGGCGCCAGCACAGTTGGGCGCGCGTCGCCGAAGACTTCGAGGCCATCTACCAACGATGCTGACGATCGGCCTGCTTCTGGCCATCACGTTTCTGCCGGGCGCGGTGCTGTTCCGGCTTCCAATCGCCGACCGCGCCAGGCGCGCGGCGTTGCCGGCCGATGAGCGCGCGTTCTGGATGGTCATCACGAGCGTGGGCCTCTCGACCACGGTCGCGTTCGCGCTCGCCGCGCTGGGGGCCTACACGCTCGAGCGGCTCGTGATGGTCAATCTGATCCTGGCGATCGGATTGGCCGTCGGCTCAAGAGGAGCGCTTCGACTGGGTGCTCCCGCCCGATGGCCCGATTGGACCGCGGCACTGCCGGCGGCACTGATCGTTCTCGGAAGCTGGATGTACTTTGCGGTTCCCGCGTCTGAATATGTGCTCGGGGGACGCGACCCCGGCGTGTACATAAGCGAGGGGATCCAGATCGCCCAGCGGCGGTCGCTCGACACCGTCGATGCGGTGGCCGCGGCCGTACCGGAAGCGTCGCGCGACCTGTTCTTTCCCCCGTATGGGCAACCCGGGTACTACAGCGTCAGGTTCATGGGTTTTCACCTCCGCGACGCGAACACAGGAACGGTGACCGGCCAGTTTCCTCAGGGGTATCCGATCTGGATTGCGATCGCGTACGGACTCGACGGCGTCACTGGAACGCGACGCGTCATCGCGTGGTGGGCGATTCTCGGGGTCCTCGGCGTGTACTACGCCGCCAAACGTCTCATCGGACCGATTCCGGCAGCGGCAGCGGCCGGCCTGCTGACGGTGCACGTCCTCCAGACGTGGTACGCGCGATATCCCAACTCGGAGATCGTGACACAGGCGCTGATGTTCCCGGCCCTTGCCGCGCACGCGTACGCCCATGAAGACGAGGACCGGTTCTTCGGTCCACTGGCGGCATCCCTGGTCGGCCTCGCGATTTTCACGCGGCTGCCCGTTCTCATCGCACTCGCGCCCATCGGTGTGGCGTCGCTCCTGGTGCACATTACCGGGCACCGCCTGCGCGCGGGATTTCTCGTCACGCTGGCCGCGTGGCTCGCGGCTGCCGGTGTGTACTACACCACGCAGCTTCGGCCGTACTTCAGCCGCCCGATCGAGTTCGTGCAGTCGCTCGAGATCGTGCACGTGGCGTCGCTTGCGGCAGCGGGCGCAGCCGTGCTGATCTTGTTGTGGGCGATACGGAGACCACCGATCGCGTCGGCCACGCGAAGATGGCTGCCGATCGCGCTCATCGCCATCGTGTCGGCGGCCTCGGTGTATGCGCTCTATTTCCGGGAACCAGTCGGCAGACTCGCACCCCACGACGCCCACGCGCTGCGCGTGCTCACCGATCTGTACGTCACGCGCATCGTGTTCGGGATGGCCGTCGCCGGCTACGCGCTCGTGGTGTGGCGTTCGTTCTGGCGTGCGCCGGCGCTCATCCTCACGATCACCACGCTGTCGCTGTTCTTCCTCTACAAAATCAGAATCTGGCCGGAAAATTTCTGGCTGGCTCGCCGGTTTTTGACGGAAATCCTGCCGGGCACTTTCATCTTTGCTTCTGGTGCGCTCTTCGCACCGCTGTGGATGACGGGGTCTGACCCCCGTGCGATTAAGGGGGTCAGACTCCTGTTTGCGGTTATCGGCATCGTCGCGGCGGTTTTCATTGGCGAGCGGTACCTCGCGGCGTCGCAAGCCATCCGCACGCATGTTGAATACGCGGGCATCATTCCCAGGATCGAGCAGCTTGCCGCCGGATTCGGAGACAACGATCTCGTGCTCGTCGAGGCGCGCGCGGCATCCGACATTCACACGCTGGCCCTGCCCCTTGCCTATATCTGGGCCCGAAACACGCTCGTGTTCTACAGCCCGCGCCCGGAGAAACCCCTGTTCGTCGATTTTCTCCGGTGGGCGCGCGAGCGGTACGACCATGTGTTTTTCATCGGCGGCGGCGGCACCGATTTATTGTCGCCAGGCATGCGCGTGGAGACGGTCAAGACCGAGCGGTTCGCCATCCCGGAATACGAGGCCACACCCTATGCGGTCTATCCGACGCGCTCGCGAATGAAGCCGTTCGATCTGACCGTTTACCGGTTCGTGGACGGTGGCCCAGCCGGCGAAGGGACCTTCACGCTCGACGTGGGGGGTGCCGACGATCTGCAGCTCGTGCGGTTTCACGCGAAAGAGCGCACCGGCCGCGACGAGATTACGTTCCGGTGGACGCGCGATCATTCGTTCTTTTCGGTACCGGGGCTGAAGCCGACCGACCGTGCGCTCGTGCTGCGCATGAGCGGAGGCCGGCCGGCGAAGGTTTCTCCCGCGCAGGTTACGGTCTTCCTTGGCGAAAACGAGATCGGCACGGCGACACCCGATGGCCAGTTCCGCGACTACACGTTTGAGATTCCCGAAGCGCTCGCGCGCGATCTCTCGGCAAGAACGGGCGCCATCGAGGCTCGAGTCGAGAGTACGACCTGGACGCCGCGCGACGTCGTTGGCGGCGCCGACGATCGTATGCTCGGGGTGATGATCGATCGGGCAGAGATTAGATAGTGTTCGACCACCTTCAGATTCCCTATCGGCAGGAGCGCATGCTGGTCGGGCTTGCCGATGCCGGGCTCCGAATGGCGAAGCGGCTCGGCTGGCCGGGCGCGACGCGCGAGCCGCGGATCTCGCCCGAGCGAATACTGCTCTTGCGGCTCGAACGGATCGGCGACCTGCTCATGGTGATCGACGCCATCCAGGCAATCAGGTCTCAGGCGCCTCACGCGCACATCGATCTCGTCGTGGGGAGCTGGAACCGGGCGCTCGCTGAGCTCATACCCGGCATCACCACGGTCGAAACACTCGATGTGCCATGGATGGCACGTGAGGGTGCGGGCTCAACGTGGCCGGCCCTCGTTAGGCACGCGCGGGGGTGGCGCAGCCGCGCATACGATCTCGCCATCAATTTCGAGCCCGACATTCGCAGCAACCTGTTGCTTGCCCTCTCAGGTGCCAGCCGGCGCGTCGGATTCATCTCGGGAGGAGGCGGGTCCGTCCTCACCGACGCCATCGCCCCAGATCCTGGCGCGCACATCGCAGCCAATGCCACCGCTCTCGTCGAGCGCGCGTTCGGTCGCCGCACACCGTCTCGAGGCGGTGATCCGAGGCTGAACATCCCGGACAACGCCCGCCGCACAGCGGCGGCGCTCGCGCCAACCGCCGGGGATCGTGCGCTCGTCGGCATTCAGCCTGCCGCCGGACGTCGCATCAAGGAATGGGATCCGGCGCGTTTCGCCGAGGTCGGCGCCGAGCTGGCCCGGTCGCGCGGCGCATCGATCTTGCTCATCGGCTCGACGGGCGACAAACCGGTGCTCGACGCCATGCGTGCCGCGTGGCCGTCCGATGTGCCGTTGTTGACGCTGCCGCCGGACACCGATCTCGTGGTGCTCGCCGCGGTGCTCGAACGGCTGACGCTGCTGATTACGGGAGACACGGGGCCGATGCATCTCGCCGCCGCGGTTGGCACGCCCGTGCTCGCCATCTTCGGGCCTTCCCTGCCTTCCCGTTACGCGCCGCTGTCGCCACGCTCGAAAATCGTGCGGATCGACATTCACTGCAGCCCGTGCAACCTGATGCGGCGGCCACCCACGCGGTGCCTCGGCCGGGTACCGGACTGCCTCGCGGGCATCGTGTCGGCCGACGTGCTGCGGGCGGCCAACGACATGCTGGACGCCTCATGACATCGCGCGGGATGCGTCTCATGTCAGCCGCTGTGGTGCTGCTGCTGGCAGCGATTTCTGCGTTTCCGGCACTGGTCGAGCGTGCGCTCCCCGATGCCGGTGTCACGCGCTCGTTCTTTGCCCTGCCCGGATTCGGCGGCCCACCGATCGAATCCCGCACGACTGAGATCAACCTGCGCTTCCTCGACGAGGACACCAGCCTGCCGCGCCAGCAAATCAGCACACGCTGGCGCGGATTTTTTTTCGTCATGCGGCCGCAGACCGTCGAGTTCTTCGCCGGCGGCAACGACGAGGTCGAGCTGCGAGTGGATGGCCAGGTGTTGCTGAGGCGCAACCTGCGCGAGGGGATGCGTACCGAGGGGCACCGCATGGCGCTCGACGCCGGCGCCCACGAGCTCTCGGTGGAATTCCAGCAGTTCGGCGGCGGCATGGCGCTCAACATTCAGCGCGCGCTCGAAGGCCGGCCGGCCGGTCCGTTTCTCGAGACGGAGCTCTTTCCAGATCGCGTCTCGATCGCCGCTGCGCGCCTGCTCTCCGCCGCGCGCGCGGTGCGCCAGGCCACGCCGTTCATCTGGCTGGGCGGCGTCCTCTTGTTCGTCGCCACCTACGGCACGCTCAACTTCAACACCTGGAGACAGACGAGCGCTCCGCGGAGTGCGCGCGAGTACGTCAGCCGCCTCTGGCTGATCGCCGCGCCTGCGCTCCTGGCGCCGTTTGTCGTCTTCCTGCTCGGCCCGCACACGATTTTCACGACCAACCCCGGCGAGTTCGCCGTGCCCTTCCTGCAGCTCGCCGCGCCATGGCTGCTGCAGGCGGCGGCCATCAACTGGATCATCCTGTTCGGCCTCGGATGCCTGGCAGCCCTCTTGTCCGAGCGCGCAGCGCTGCTGTATTCGGCGCTGCTCGTCGGGCTGGGTCTCGTTCTGTGGGGTCAGGGAAACCTGTGGAACGCCGACTACGGCGTGCTGGCCGGCCGGGAGGTCGATCTTGCCGAGCACACCTCGCGCGCACCGTATGAAACGGCGGCGTTCGCCGTCGCGCTCATCGCGGCCGCGATCTTCTCGCGCGCGATCGGCCGGATTGCGCCGTTTGCGTCGCTTGCATTCATGGCCGTCCAGACAGCGGGTGCGATCGCCGGCGACGTCGGACCGGCCGCCGAACGCGCGCGCTGGATCGATCCGCCGCCCGAGCTCTATCAGTTCTCCGCGAGCCGGAACGTCATTCACATCGTGCTCGACGAGTTCCAGTCGGATGTGTTCGAGGAGATTCTCCACGAAGACCGCGCCCAACTCGACACGGCGTTTCCCGGGTTCACCTACTTCGCCGATCATGCGGCGGCCTTCCCGACGACCTCGATGAGCATGCCGGCCATGCTGACGGGTCTCGAGTACCGGAATCAGAAGCCTGCGCCCGAGTTCGTTCGGGACGCGTTCAAGCAGGCGTCGATCTTCGACAAGGTCAGCCGCGCGGGCTACGACGTCGACGCTATGTCGATCGTGCCAATCGCGTCTTTCGAGGAATGGCTGGGGCCGGAGTCGGCGCCAAACTGGAAAGGCGCGCGCTTTCGCATCAGGAAGCCGTTCATCAGCCAGGGCGATTACCGCGAAGTGTCGGCGCGCGAGCTGGCCGAGCTCTCGCTCTTCCGGCACGTCCCGCACCGGCTGAAAGAGGCGAGCGTCGCGCGTCCCGACGCGTTCTATCGCGTCATCTGGATGGATCGCGGCGATTCGCCCGCGCAAATCAGAAGGCACGAGGCGACGAACTCGATCGCGTTCGTCGAGCACTTCACCAGCGAGATGGGCGTGGGCCGGGAGCGCCCCGTCTACAAGCTGCTCCACGTCGGCGTCCCGCACCGTCCGATTGTGGCGGACCGCGAGTGCCGTTTCATCGGGCTCACGGACATGTCGCGCCAGTCGTATCTCGAGCAGTCGCGATGCGCGGTGAAGCTCGTGAGCGCGCTCCTCGATCGCGTGAGAGCGCTCGGCATCTACGACAGCAGCCTCATCATCATGTCGTCCGATCACGGGACCGACCTGCAGCCACTGGGCTTCCAGGGCACGAGCGACAGCCTTTCGCTCGTCCCGGGACCGTCGACCTCGCGGCTGCCCGCAACGGCGGGAAGCGCGAAGGCCATCATGTTCATCAAGCCGCCCGGGGCAAGCGGTCCTGTGTCGATTTCAGACGCACCGACCACACACGTCGATCTGCAGCCGACGATTCTCGACATCCTCGGGCTGCCCGGTGGATCTGCGGACCAGTCGATGCTGAAGCGCGACTCGAAACGGCCCCGGACGCGCACCTACGGCATGTACGATCCCCGGCAACGGTTCCCGAAGGACTATCTCGACCGCATCGATCTGCTGTCGATCGACGGCCGCCTGACGAATGCGGCCTCGTGGCACGTTCAGCGATCGATCTGGAATCCAAACGTCCGGCTTGAAGCCGGCGACATCGACGTGGGCCCGCGGACCGCGCACCGGTATCTCGGCCCGGGATGGTCGTTCGAAGAGCGGGAGCGGGCAGGAAGTGGAGCCGAGGTAACCTTTGCGCGCCCGGTCACGCCTAAGGCCGTCGTGTTCATGTCACTGCCGAAGGAACCAGTCGAGCTCGTCCTTCGAGCTTCCGCAGCACCTGGGCCGCCGCCGGATTTCGTAGCGGTGTCGATTGATGGGCATGACGTGACGAAGCTGAAAATGGACGGCGTCGCGTATCAGGATCTCGTGGTGAGAATCCCCGGCGACGCGAATCGTCCAGCCGTCAGTGAGATCGTTCTCAATCTCGGAAGCAACGGCAGTGGGCTACCGGTGTTCAAACTCGATCGGATGATCGTCCGCACCCCTCGCACCTAACGCACCTGTCGCACCCATCGCACCTAATCGATCCGCCACGCCATGACCGTGGACCCCTGAAGCTCGACCGGTACGAAACGTCCGGGCCAACCCAGCCTGAGGCGCGCGCTGGTGGTGACGAGCTGGGCGCCGCGACGCCCGAAAAAGCGTAACAGATCGATCGGCGCCGCGTAGTAGACGGCGTCGGCGTCACCGCCGGCCGATGCGTGAAGGATGGGCTCGCGGTACAAAAACTCCGCGTCGCGCATTAGCCGTTTGCGCCACGCCAGGCCGGCATTCCGCCTCCACCATCGCCAGGCTCCGCGGCCGCGATCGACACCAAACGCGAGGCGCTGACGCCGCCGCAGGCGATCTTCAATAGGCGTCCACAACGATGCGTGATTCGGCAACCCGATGATGATGAACCCTGGGCGCCGCACGACACGAATCGCTTCCTCGAGCGCGTGCGCGACGTCGGGAATGTGCTCGAGCACTTCGAACGCCACGACCGCGTCGAGCGAGCGATCGCGAAACGGCAGCTGCAGCGCGTTCCCGGCCACGGCGCGTAGCGTGGCCGCGCCGGCCCTGCGCGACGCCGAAAGGGACGCCGACGACAGCTCCATCGCCACCGGGCGCGCGTCTGGTTTCCGGGCGAGGAATGCGCGCATCGCGCCGGCCGATCCGGCGCCCACCTCGAGGATGCGCAGGTTGGGCCCGGAGAGCACCGCCTCCATCACTCCAAGCAGGCGGCCGAAATATCCGGCATCGTGCGAGCCCTGCTGCTCGGCATATCCCTCACTGTGTTTGTAGAACGCTGCCATGGCCTCGCGCACGCGCGA
>Ga0310900_10000311_pt1 | contig 15421 bp, 14 predicted proteins | sample C24D1metaG_FD_203879 | JGI IMG/M metagenome (GOLD analysis project Ga0310900, IMG submission 203879) | Lab incubated soil microbial communities from West Virginia University Organic Research Farm, Morgantown, WV, United States - C24D1 | ecosystem: Environmental > Terrestrial > Soil >...
CTAGCAGCATGACAAAAGACATAGACATGATCAATAACTTTCGCTTTAATGAACGCTTTGATTTTGACATTCCAAATCTCCTTTATTATTGGTTTTAAAATGATCGAGCGATACCGTCAGCGGAATAGCAAGCGCTTTCAAGGCTGCATAAAAACCAAAGCGGACGAAAATCCACATTCGTACCGCTTTGGTCTGTCTGCCTATCGCATGATGCTCTACTTGTAATTAATCGTTAATAGATCCCAGTATTTCAGACTTGGAAGCTTTAGCTTAACACTGCCGTCCTGCTGCTCGAAGCTCAGCTTAACAGGCGAACCGTTATAATAGTCCGGCGAAGCGAACATGATGCTGGCTACTTCCCGCTCCGTCTGAATGGAAATGTCTACATCTTTGCGATCCGCAGGCGCCGCTTGCTCGCCTTTGTCATCTCGCCATTCCATCGTCGTTGCATCTGTGAAGTTAATGAAGTGAACGATGTCGCTGCCGTTTTTTTGCTTTGCAAAGGACCAAATCTTGCCTTGTTCAGGCGATGTAGTAACAGCTGCATCTTCCGTACCCGATACGGCCACTTCCGCCTCTTCCAGTCCATCCCGCAAAATATTTTGATAAGCGACCAGGAAGTCATAATAGCGAATGAGCTGCTCTTCCAGCTCAGCCGGAATCGTCAGGTTTTTATTCGGGAAATATTCTTTGGCCAGCATGTTTTCCCCAAGCTCCAGATGGGAGCCGCCGGATGCGAAGATGACCGCATCCGTAAGTAGCACTCCCGGCGTGTTGAACTCCCCGCTTGCGTCGGCCAAATCATAGTTCATGTAAGCTGCAAGCACGGTGTTCAGCTTATTTTTGCTGTACTTGCTGTTTTGGTCGATAATGTCCTTCAGGCTGCTGTATTTCGGATGCCCGTCCCATACTTCCGTATAAAGGAATTCGAGAGGCGCCTGAGGAGCCATAAAGGCCTGCCCATACTGTCCGACCGCATTCATCACGTAGTCGACATCCAGCTTCTCCTTAGCAGCTTTAAGGAAAGACACATACCCCTGAGCCAGCTGTACGCTTTCCCCCTTGGCATTCCACAATGCTCCGCGGTCGCCCAATTGGTCAACATGCCAGCCGTCAAACGGCAGCTGCTTAAACACTTCGGTTTCCTTGTCGATCAGATAGTTCTGCCACTCGGTACTGCTTGGGTCATAAAGCATAATGTCGCTGGCCCAGCTGTCCGGCAAGGGATGCTTATCCTGGTTTGTTTGCGTCGGATCCTTGTAAAGAGCCCACTCTTTCTTGACGCCGTCCGCTTCCGCGCCCTCGTACGCGCCGAACAGCAGGTTATAGTTCATCGCCATCATATTTTTGCTGTGCGCGAGGTCAATATAGCCCTTGATCGTGTCCAACGAGACCGGTCTGTTCGCAATATCCGGCCATTCCGAGGCCGGTTTATCGCCGTCCATCTTCACAGGATCGTGATGCTTGTACTGCCAGTCATAAAATTGAAGGCCGTTAATATGGAACCGGTTCAAGCGTTCAATTACTGCCGTCAATTCATCCTTGCTCATGCCGTGGAAGTCGGCCAAATAGCCGTAACGGGGAAATTTGCTCCAATTCGCGGAAACGTCGACCGCGATGTTCTGATGATCCATCACTTCTCCCTTTGCCGACAGGAACACCTCCGCCATATAGCCTTTACCGTCTTCCTTCGGCGGCGTCCAATCCCAGGTGATTTGTCCGCCTTCCGCCTTTACCTCCTGCTCGCCGATCTGCTCGCCAAGATGACGATACTGAACGATCACCTTCGCTTTCGGCTCCGCTTTGCCCAAATCCAGCTTGAAGCTAACCTTTTCGCCGGGACGGTACACTGCTTTGTCTGTGGTCAACCCGCTCATTATCCCTTGGCTGACCACCGTCTCCGCCACAATCTCCGTTTGTTTGCTGCAGCCTGCTGCCAGAATGACAAAACAGCTCATCGCTGCGATAGCAGCTGACTTCATTTTTTTGCGGATCACATGCATCTGTCCTTCCCTGTTTGTCTAGTTAACCTTTCACGCCGCCTTCGTTAAACCCGCCCTGCACAAATCTCTTCTGGAAAATAATATAGAGCAGCACGGTCGGTACGAGCGCAATAATAGAAGCGGCGAATACCCATGAATAGTTGGTAGCGTACTTGTCGTTGAACATAAGCAGCGCGACCGGCAGCGTCCGCAGCGCCTCCTCCTTGATGATGACGAGCGCCGTAAAATATTCCTCCCATGTGCCTTGGAAGGACAGAACCGCGAGCGTCGCGATCGCCGGCATCGATTGCGGCAAATAAATGTTCCAGAAAATCCGCCAGCTGCCGCCTCCGTCGATCAGTACGGACTCCTCATACTCCTTTGGAATGCTTTGAAAGAAGCCGCGGAGGAAAAACGTGCTGCCGACAACGCCGCCGCCGATATAAATTAACCATAGGCCCCAGTACGTATTAACTAAACCAAATGATTTGATAATAAGAAACTGCGGGATAATGTTAATAACGCCGGGAATCATCATCGTCAGAAGAAACACGCGGAACAACAGCTCTTTGCCCGGAAAGTTAAATCTGGCAAATCCGTATGCCGTAAGACAGCCGAGGAACAGGCTTCCCGTCATAGACACAATCGTAACGAGCGAGCTGTTCAGGAAATATCTCGCGAAATTATTTTTGCTCCATACAAGCTGGTAGTTATAAAGATTCGGAATAACCGAAAATACTTCCTTAGGCCTTGGCAGCGAATAAGCCCCTTTAATGAAACTGGTCATAATCATATAGACGAAGGGGAATAGAAAAGCCAGCGCCCCAAGTACAATAATGCCGTAAACCAGGGTCTGAATATGCCATTTCGTTTTCATTGCTTCCCCCTCCTACAAAAACCGCTGATTGCCGAATTTTTTCATCTGGGAATACGTGAGTAAGAACACGGCGATCCCCATCATGACGGCTACAGCGGATGCATAACCAAAGTTAAAGTTCTTAAATGCCTGCAAGTACATAAGGCTCGGGAGCGTTTGGGTCTGATCCATCGGGCCGCCCTTCGTAATAAAGTAAACCTGCGGGAAAAAGTTAAACGCACCGTTAACCAGATTTATAATAACGAATGCTGTTACAGGACCAAGCATCGGAACCGTAATGCTCCAAAACTGCTTCGTTCCGTTAGCGCCGTCGATTTGCGCCGCTTCATAATATTCCTTCGAAATGCCCTGCAGCGCTGCCAAATAGATGACGACGCCCCAACCAACCGTCTTCCAAATGTGGAACAGCCAAATGACGATCATCGCCGACCAATAGTTGGAAAGAAAATTAACCGGTTCATGAAAAATGCCAAGCTGCTTATAAAATATAAAGTTGATCAAGCCATACTCACCGCTCGCGAACAAGAAGCGGAACAAGAAGGCGACGACGATCCATGACGTAATGATCGGCAAATAATACACCGTACGGAACACGATCTTGTGCTTGATAAAGTGCATATTGATTAATACTGCAAACACGATAGCGAGAAACCAGTTGATCGGCACCGTTACCGCGACGTTCAAAAACGTATTTCGGATGGCCATCAACACTTTATTGTTCGGATCCGTAAAGGCGGATACGTAGTTTTCAAAGCCAATGAAAGGATTTTCTGCATTAGGCATAATACTGTAATCCTGAAAGCTTATAATAATATTTTTGATCATCGGGTAGATGACGAATACGGCAGTACCCAAAACACCAAAAAAGATATAAGGCAAAACCTTTATCCACTGCTGCAAGCCCTTTTTCAACTTTACGCCTGCCGGAATTCGCTGTACGGGTTTCGGCTGCCCCGCCACTGGTATAGACATGGTGATGCTCCTTCCTATCTTTCATCTAGAGTGAGCCTTCGTCTACCTATGCGATAGACGAAGGCTCTGGCCATGCCGTTACTTCGTTAAGATGGCTTCGATGTTTTTCGCTGCCTCATCGAGCGCTTCTTTCGGCGAAAGCTCTCCGCGGACCGCTTTCTCGAATGCAAGGTTAACGATCCCTTCCATCTCGCCGTATTGCGGAATCGGCGTACGCGGCAATGCGGTTTCAAGCTGCTTCACGTACTCGGTAACGAACGGCTGCTCAAGGAAAGCAGGGTCGTTTGCTGCCGTTTTGTTCGTAGGGATAAGGCCAAGCTTGCTCATGATCTTCTGCGGCTCATCGCCAAGCATCCATTTCGCGAATGTCCAAGCTTCTTGCGGATGCTTCGAGTTTGCAAAAATAACGAGGTCCTCGCCGCCTACAACGGAACGGCTGCCGCCTGCTCCTGCAGGAATCAAGCCGCGAACCGTTTGCTCCAGCGGTTTGAACGCGGATTCCGCTTCGTTCATAAGAATGCTGTAAAACCAAGGGCCGTCATCGATCATCATATAATCATTGTTTTTCATGCCGTCCCAAGCGCCTGGCTCGCCGCCAAGAATCGTAGGCGTAACCAATCCGTCTTTGTTCCATTGCACGATCGTTTCAAGTGCTTTCACGCTCTCCGGGCTGTTCAAGTAACCGTCTACCTTCGTATAATCCTCGTTTGTCAGCGAGCCGCCAAGGCTCCAGAAGTAAGGAGATGCCGCCCATACGTTCGCTCCGCCGATGCCGATACCGCCGGGCTTGCCTTTTGCGACCGCAAGCTTCGCTGCTTCTACGAACTCATCCATTGTCGCAGGCGCCGCTTTTACTCCGATTTCATCCAATACCGCTTTGTTGTAAATCGCGATTTTTGTATTCGTATTAACCGGCACGCCGTAGTAGCCGCCGTTATAGGCATTCGTTTCCATCGGCGCTTCGAACGAATTCGCTTTCAGTTCATCGAAGCCATCGTTTTTGCTGACATCTTGAAGCGCTCCCATTTTTGCAAATTCAGGAACCCAAATAATGTCCATCCGCATGAGATCAGGTGCTGCATCGCCCGCTACGCCGGCAATAACCTGCTCTTTCAAGCCCTCGTACGGCATTCTTGTCAGCTTGAGCTCGATGCCCGGATTCTCTTTCTCGAAGAGAGGCTTAATTTCATCCGTAAGCACCTTCTCTTCCTGATCGCTGTAAGTATGCCAGTACTCGATCGTTACTTTCTTGCCGTCCGTAGCAGGATCGTTACCGCTTTCATTTGCCGGAGCTTTACCTCCGTTATTTGCAGGTGCGTTATTGCCGCCTGAGCATGCCGTAATCGTGAATGCCATTACCGCCGCTAGAACGCCATAAGAAATTGTTTTATACCATTTCATAGCTTTGACCCTCCTTTTATTTGTGCTGCTCCTTTATTATGCTAAGAACGGGCCTTTCCAGAAACCGTTTTCATTGCGAAAAAGGTGTCGCATTTTACTCCTTTCCAAATGTAAATGTTTGGCTGGAATAAAAAAGGTGCATTATTTTTCTGATTAAACAGAAAAATAATGCACCTTAAAAGATTAGATCCCCATTTCGAGCGATCCCCGTACGCAGGCCGCCGAAATGTCCTCATAACCGTCGATAAAGTTGCCAGTAGAGCTATTTGCCTGCTGCTATCCCATCCGCAAACCGGATAGGCTGCACAATCCAAGTATCTAGAAAAATTAGTTCTACTTTGCGTTCTTAAATAGGGGATAGCAGCTAGTTTAGTCGCATTAGTTCGATTTGGTAAACCTAATAGCCGTTTATTTAGCCGCCGCTTAAAAAAGAACCATTTAGCTCGGCAAAATCAACTTAATCGCTCCATTTGCAAGCGACAGCTCCGATTAGTTCCACCAAATCGAATTAAATCACCCGAAGCTGTACAATCTACCTTATAAGCCCCTAATGCAGCTTATAGACTCTTGCCTCATAGGGACGAAGCAGCATGTCCCGCGTTGACGCGACAGATGCAGAAGCAGCTTCATCATTCGAAATGATTAACTCAAGCTGTACCGCAGGCTGAAGCTTCATTTCCGTTAGATCGAATAACGCTTCACGCTCGGAGAAGTTTAAAATAACGAGCCACTTCTCCTCGCCATGCGTACGCGTATAGACATATAATTGCTCATGCTCCTCAGCGACAATCGAATAATCGCCATACACCATAATCGGATGCTGCTTCCGCAATGCGATCAGCCGTTTATAATAGTGGAAGATCGAATCCGGGTCCTGCAGCGCTTCCTCCGCATTGATGGTACGGTAGTTGGGATTGACACCGATCCATGGCTCGCCGGTCGTGAATCCTGCTTGCCAGCTGTCATTCCACTGCATCGGAGTCCGGGCGTTGTCTCTTCCTTTCGCATAAATCGAAGCCATCGCCTGCTCGTGGGGCACGCCGCGTTCGTGCACAGCTTCTCGGTAAAAGTTAAGCAGTTCCACATCTCTGTAGTCATCGATATGATCGAACTTCACATTCGTCATGCCGATTTCTTCGCCCTGATAAATATACGGCGTCCCTTGCAGCGTGTGCAGGAATGTCGCCAGCAGCTTAGCCGACTGCTTTCTGTACACCGTATCGTCGCCAAACCGTGAAACCATGCGCGGCTGGTCGTGATTGTTCAAATATAGGCTGTTCCAGCCTTTACCGTTCAATGCGTATTGCCATTTGCTCGTGACCGCTTTCAAATCAGCAAGCCTCCAAGGCTTCAAATTCCACTTGCCGCCTTCGCCGGAGTCGATGTCCATCGTCTCAAAATGGAAGACCATGTTCACGGCCTTATTGGAAGGATCTGTGTACACGGCCGCCAGGTCAGTAGGAACTCCCGGCATTTCGCCAACGGACATCGCATTATAACGGGACAAAGTTTGCTCGTTCATTTCCTTCAAATAGGACTCCAGCCGCGGACCGCATAGGAAAAACTCGCCTCCCCATGCATACCTTTCTCCGCCTGGAGCGCTTGGCAATCCGTCTGCCTTGGAAATGCAGTTGATAACGTCCATACGGAAGCCGTCGATGCCCTTCTCCAGCCAGAAGTTCATCATATCGTATACTTCACGTCTTAATTTCGGATTTTCCCAGTTAAGATCCGGCTGCTTCTTCGTAAATAAATGCAAATAATACTCTTCCGTCGCTTCGTCGTACTGCCACGCAGAGCCGCCGAAGAAAGATACCCAGTTGTTCGGTTCCTCGCCGTTCTCGCCGGCAGGTTTCCATATATAATAGTCACGGTATGGGTTATCCTTCGCTTTCCTCGACTCCTGGAACCAGGCATGCTCGTCCGAGGAATGATTGACAACAAGATCCATAATGAGCTTAATGCCGCGGTCATGCAGCCCCTTCAGCATTTCCTCCCAATCCGCCATCGTTCCGAACTCATCCATAATCGCTTGGTAATCACTAATATCATAGCCGTTATCATCGTTCGGCGATTTATATACGGGGCTGAGCCATACGATCCCGACTCCAAGCTCCTTCAAATAATCCAGTTTGCTTATAATCCCCTGCAAGTCGCCTATACCATCCCCATTGCTGTCCATAAAGCTGCGGGGATATATTTGATAGACAACACCCTCCTGCCAAAACGCGCCTGCTGTCATCCGTCTGCCTCCTAAATACGTATTGTGCAATCTTTCTCATATTAAAAGAGGACGCCCCCCAAACAAACCGCTATTATTATTCGAAATGAAATAATAAAGGGCGTTGACGTAAGCGTCCGTTTTGTGTATATTCAGTTACTTTCCAATCGGCTCGAGAGGCGCAACCCGGCCCAGCGATATGCTGGCGCCTTGAACGGGAGCCGCCCATCGTACGCCATTCGCAATCACTCTCAAAACATCGGGGTGATGATAAATCGGAAACGTCTCATGTCCAGGGCGGAAATAAAACAGTTTCCCCTTCCCTCTGCGATAGCAGCAGCCGCTGCGGAACACTTCTCCGCCTTCGAACCACGAGATGAATACCAGCTCGTCGGGAGCCGGAATGTCAAAACGCTCGCCGTACATTTCTTCCTTCGGAATTTCAATATAATCGTTTAGGCCGTCCGCAATCGGATGCCCGTGCTCAATGACCCAAATCCGCTCCTTCTCGCCATCGTCGCGCCATTTGAGATCGCCTGTTTTGGTTCCGAGCAAGCGCTCGAATATTTTCGAGCCATGTCCGGAATGCAGAACGATGAGTCCCATTCCTTCCATCACGCGGGCGCGTACCTTCTCGACAATGTCGTCCCGCACCTCAGCATGGGCGAGATGTCCCCACCAGATAAGCACATCTGTATGGTTCAGCACCTCGTCGCTTAGGCCGTGCTCAGGTTCATCAAGGACTGCCGTCCTTACTTCAAAGCCGTCAACGGTTTTCAAATATCCGCCAATCGCGTTATGAATGCCTTCGGGATAGATGCTTGCAACATGCTCATTCTGCTTCTCATGCCGATATTCGTTCCATACGGTCACCTTTAGGTTAGCCATTAATGAGAACCTCCTGTCCGATTGTGATCCATCTTTCTTCGGTAAAGGACTGAACGATGGCGTCGAGCGTTACTTGATTGATGCAGCCGTCCTCGATTGTTGCATCGAGACCGTCTCCCTTGCCGTTCAGCAAATCGAAAAAGGACTGCATCTGATTCGCTGCGAACGAATCAGGAATTTCGATCTTACGGAATTGCTGCTCCTCGCCAAGCTTGATATGGATGGTGTCCTCTTCCTCCAGGTTGTAGACGAGTGCTCCTTGCGTACCGTAAATCTCGATTTGTTGATAATTGCCGCGTCCATAGGCGAAACGGGATATGCTCATCGAGGAGGATGCTCCGTCTGCAAAACGGGCAAGCACATGGCAGAAGTCATCTACATCAACCTCACCCTTGCCATCGCCGCTTAGCAGGTCACGCTCCTTCACGATCGTCCCGGCATCCGCGATGACCCGAACCGTTTCACCGACGAGAAAGCGTTTAAGATCCAAAATATGAGAACCTAGATCACCGAGCGCACCCGAGCCGGACAGCTCCTTACGGAATCGCCATACGAGCGGAATATCCTCGTTGATGCTCCAGCTTTGCAAATATTGACTGTATACGTGATTAATTTTGCCTAGTGTGCCCTGCTCAAGCAGATGCTTCGCATAACGAACCGCAGACTTATATCGATAGGTGAAGCAAACCATATGCAGCAGCGGATCTGCCGCTAATGCCAGCCGTAGAATTTCCGCTTCCTTCGCGTTTAGCGCGATTGGTTTCTCCAGCGCAAACGGCTTGCGATGCTTAATCGCGTCATACGCGATTGTAAAATGATTAATGTTAGGCGTGCCGATCGTAACCGCGTCAACCTCCGCATCCTTCAACATGTCCAAATGATTAATGTACCTTCGTGCCGGGGGAACGTTCAGTTCCTCTCCTTTGGCCAAAAGCGCTTCTTCATTGCAGTCGCAAATCGACCATACTTCTGCGCTCCCGCTCGCCAATATCCCTTCGATATGAAAGTTCGCAATGCCGCCAAGTCCGATAACGCCGATTTTCAGCTTCTTCATATGCATCATCCCATCCTTAAAGTCGCTTCAATTACAACCCCAGTATAGTTTGTGTTAAAATAAACGAGAATGTCGGATGGAGACTCTTTTTGTACAAAAACGACTTTTTCTCAGCTGAAGGGGAGATTGGGATTGCTGGCTATTAACGTGGATTTGGTTCCCCGCGTCAAAATTATGGGGTTTGTTGCCTACAAGAGCCCGTGGATTCATTTCAAGCGGAATATTAACGAGTATGTGCTCTATTTCATCCGAAGCGGCGAGCTGCATCTCAAAGAGGCGGACAACCATTATGTTCTGAGGAAGGGCGACATGCTTATTCTTGAGCCTAATTTCACCCATGAAGGCACCGCGAAGCATGTTTGCGATTACTACTATATTCATTTCGAGCATCCGGATATCAAATCGATCAAAGTCGATGATATGCTCGCTCTTGCCAACTATTTCATCGTGGAGCATGAGCAATCTCCGTTCATCCCGCATAAGCCTTCCATTGCCGGTATCAATCCGTACATCTGCTGCTTTCCCAAATTCCATACGATTTCGGATAAAACAAGGTTTAGCCTCGCGCTGCATGCCCTTAATGAAATGCAGCAGCACTATAAACGCAGGCATTACAATCGAAGCCTGACCGCTTTAAGATTTACGCAGATGCTCATCGAGCTGTCACGCGAAAACTTTATGGACGAGCTGAGGCGTAACGACCGCATTCCCTCCAAGTCATTTGTGAAGGTGAATGCCCTGCTCGATTACATTCATCAGAACTACCAAAAGAAAATATCCGGCAGCGATATCGAGCTCGCATTCGAGAGCAACTACGATTACATCAACCGCGCCTTCAAGCACGTAACCGGCCAATCGATAAGCCGTTACATCAATACGGTCCGCATCAATCAAGCGAAGGAATTAATCGAGACGACTTCGCTCGGCATAGGCGAGATCGGCTATTTAATCGGCATTAACGATCCGTATCATTTCAGTAAAGTATTCAAGAAATATGCCGGCCTTTCCCCGACCCAGTATTTCAAACGCGTACGCAAAAATGAGTAAAAAAACCTCCGGACGGATCACGTTCGGAGGTTTTTCTATAGGCCAATTGCCATTGTTGATATCTATCATTAGGAGACATTCATCACCAATTGATACTAGCAGATTTTAATAGAGATAGGGATATTGACCAGTACGAACGATCTATCTCGTACGTATACTTACAATACAAGCTGCTATTACATCTAAGAGAAAGGAGGCGCTCAGTGCCTAAATGCTAGAGTATGTTGCTAGAAAGAAGAAGACTCACTTCAAAAAAAGGAGTGAAGCTGCCTGTAAACAAAGGAAACTTCATCCTTGAAAAGAGGTTAAGACATGAATGATTTAATGATCATTATGACAATTTCTGCGTTCCTGTTAACGATCGGCTTCATCTTTTGGCGCCCGCATGTCAATGAAGCGATACCCGCAACGATAGGCGCTTTGGTCGTTCTCCTCAGCGGAAGCGTTTCGCTTGCCGATCTCGGTCAAATCACCGAAACGATAAGCGGAGCAGCGGTTACCATTATAGCGACTATTGTCATGGCCATTGTATTAGAAAGCTTCGGTTTCTTCTATTGGGCGGCCGAGCTGCTCCTCAAAAAAGCCGGCGGTTCCGGCATTCGCCTTTTTTGGCTAACGAATTTGTTTTGTTTTCTCATGACGCTGTTCGTAAATAATGATGGAAGCATCCTAATTACTACACCTATACTGCTGATGCTGCTGCAAAATATGGGCCTTAAAAACCATCAAAAAATACCTTATCTGCTGTCAGGTGCATTAATCGCAACGGCTTCAAGCGCCCCGATCGGCGTAAGCAACATCGTCAATTTAATCGCTTTAAAAATCGTTCACATGAGTCTCTATATGCACACCGCCATGATGTTCGTTCCTGCATCGCTTGGGCTTGTACTACTGTCTCTCCTTCTATTCGTCACCTTCTATCGTACGCTCCCGAAACAACTGCCGCCTGCTTCCAGATGGGGCCTCATGCCGGGAAGCCATCCGCTCCAGCAAAACGTACCGCAAGAAAACCGCAACCGCTTCATGCGCAATATTATTATTTTCATATTTTGCGTACGCTTGAGCTTGTTTGTCGCATCGTATCTCCAGTTTTCCGTCGCCGTTACGGCTGTCATCGGATCTGCTCTGCTTCTCGGATGGCGATGGATCTACTTAAAAATCCCGCCTGCCGACCTGCTCAAAAAGACGCCGTGGTATATTCTTATTTTCGCTTTCAGTATGTATATTATTATCTACGGCTTGAACAATATCGGACTAACAGAATGGCTGATTCAGCTGCTGCAGCCTATCGTATCAGGAAGCCTGCTCCATGCCAGCGTCCTAATGGGCGTATTGTTAAGCGTATTGTCTAATTTTTTCAATAATCATCCCGCTTTAATGGTCGGCACACTCACTTTAACGAACATGGGTCTCGATCCTTTGACGTTAAAAATCGCATATTTAGCTAGTGTCATAGGCAGTGACATTGGATCGCTCCTATTGCCGATCGGCACGCTGGCTACGCTCATGTGGATGCATATTGTACAAAAAGCAGGAGTCCGTATCAGCTGGAGCCAATATTTGAAGGTATCCTCAATCGTCATTCCGATTACCGTTATTTTCACGCTCGTTCTATTGTTCTTTTGGGTTTCCTGGTTTTTTTAAAATAAAAAAGAGACCTTCCGTAAGGAAGGCCCCATGTTTTTTATGCACGGAACAGTCCGTAGCCGTTCAGTGGAACGACAGGCTCACTATCCACCATGAGGCCCTGCGAGCGGCCATGGAATGCAACGTCGACAAGCCATTGCGTAAAGCTGGCAACGTCCATCGACTCCAGTTCCTGCAGCGTAAAGAAGCCGGCAGCGTCAACCTCCGCATTATCCGGAGTAGGCTCGCCGCTTACATATTCCATCTCAAACGCGACGTAAAGATTATGTATGCTCCTTGGCTGATCGCGTAATGCAACGACGTTTTTGACGACGGCGTGTACGCCGCACTCCTCCAGCACCTCTCTTTGAACCGTATCTTGAATCGCTTCCAGCTGCTCGATGTATCCGCCCGGATTCGTCCATTTGCCTTTTCCAGGCTCCTGCGCCCTGCGGACGAGCAGAATTTTGTCTTCTTTAACGACCAGCGCTCCGACACCAATGCTGTAATTGCCCCAATGAATAAAGCTGCAGTTCGTACAAGCCATTCTCATCGTTCCGTCAACGTTACGAGATTCCAGCTCATGACCGCATGCCATACAAAACTTCACTTCCACCTGTCTCACCTCTGCATTAAGCTTTTATCTCATCAGATTATACGAATTAATTCAATCGCTGCATAGACCGTCCGCATGGAGGATCTTCAAAAATACAAAAAGACCGCAAGCCTCACGTTGCAGTGAAGTCGCGGCCGATCCTGTTTACTCTTTCCGGAGTTCTTTGCCTTGCAGCCTACTTCACCGTATTTCTGCCTTTGGCCGCGATGCCGCCTTTAAACGCGGTGCTGCCCTTCGTCATGTTTCCGCTTTTAGCGCCCGCCGTGCTTTTTGAAGCGGTTTCGCCTTTCTCGCCTTCGGCTCCTTTAGCGCCTTTGTTTCTGCCAAACACCTTTTTCGCTAACTTCTTTTTTTCCCCCGCTTGCCAGCGATTCCAGCCCTTCTTACCCGTTCCTCTTCCGGTTCCGCCCTTACCCTTTGCACTGCTCATCTCATCACTCCATTATGCTTTCTATGTCGAGTTACCTGTTTTACATTTACATGAAATGCAGCAGCGGCATCTATACAGATCCTTGTTCCTCGTTATCATTATTAGTCATTATACCATTATTTCTACATCCCACACCGTCTGCAAGCAAAAGAACCGAGATCGCGGGGCTGCTGCCGCCAGCTATTTCGGTTCCGTTCAAATGATTATATTTTCATTCCGGTTAGGATCCTTTGCAAGGATTGCCTGCCGCTTCTCAATAGGCATGAATCGAATCGCTCATGATTTTCCAAACTATACTTTTATAACGTTCTGCCCGCAATACGAAAGCCTTTAAAGAATTTAACGCTTCTTCAGCCTGCTCCAGATAGTACTCATCGCCAAAAAGCATATACAGTCTTTTATAATCATTATATTCATCCAGCCATTCATTGAAGTAAGAAGAGGTCATGCCCATCACTCCCTTAGTTCGATCATAGAGCAAGAACATTAAACTTTTATGAGAAAAAGATGAATCCAAGATAATTCATTTTATAGAAGTTGAATTAAGGTTTGAATGTACTCGCAACATAACAGGAAAAGCTCCATCTAAAATGATTGCGTACAGGCCCGCTCTTTATTTATCAGGAATTTCTACCTCTAATTCAGCACATAAACCTTTTTGAAGGCGGCTCTCGCCAAATTACATGGAGGATTTCCCGCTAATTGAAGCTTCAGAGCGTTTAGAGGAAAATTAACAGGAGCTTTTCCAGTTAATTAATACCCGCGCCTATGCTGTCTTGAATGGTTGTTTCAACGATTTGCTCCAATATCGCACGATTGAATTGTTCACTGATCTAGCAGATTCATCATTTAAATATATTGCTAAGTTTTTAGAATATTCCCTCAATAATTGACACAAAATTAACAATGCGCTTTCGTATGAAGATTACCTGACTAAACAGGGCGGGGCTCCTCTTAATCGTCTACGCCATCCTGCCGGTCGTAAGCGCATTCAAATTATCTCGCAGCCGCAGGAGCGGCAGCTGTTTTACAGCGGTAATCATCCGTACACGCAGCAGCTTCTGAGGACAGCAGCCTTGGAATTGTTTATCTCCCATTCCACCTCTCCTTCCGTACATTCCTCTATCTTCTATTAAATAGTAAAATGCGACAAATTAAAATAGAAAATTCAAAATTTAATGTTTCCTATTTTTAGCTCACCCCGTCAGCCCGTCGGCTGCTTTCCTGCTATACCGCTTTAGCATCTTTATGATACTTTATTTTATGAAGACCATTATTAAAAATTATCGGAGGTTTAAAGGATGACATTAATCGAGCAAAACGCAGTTGTTCTGTTTCAAGGCGACAGCATTACCGATGCGGGCCGCAACCGAAACGACGGGGCCAATCTCGGATCGGGCTATGCAAACCTTGTAACATCTCTGTTTACGGGCAAATATCCAGGCAAGCAAGCCACCTTCCTGAATCGAGGCATATCGGGCGACCGTGTCGTCGACTTGGAACGGAGATGGGAAGAGGATTGTCTCGCTTTGAAGCCGACTTGGCTGTCTATCTACGTTGGCATTAACGACACTTGGCGGCGTTATGACAGCAATAATCCAATGAGTGTCGACGATTACTACGCTACATACCTGAGACTGATTAAGCGGGCGAAGGAGCAGCTGAACGCAAATCTCATTCTTGTCGAGCCCTTCGTGCTGCCTGTTAACGAGAGCCAGAAGCAATGGCGGGAGGATCTTGATCCGAAAATTCAAGCGGTTCGCGAGCTCGCCGGAGAGTTCAAAGCGTTATACGTGCCGCTCGACGGCTTATTCGCTCAAGCTGCTGCCCAGACGGGTCCCGCATATTGGGCTCCCGATGGCGTTCACCCATCGCCAGCCGGCGCCGCACTCATCGCTAAAGCATGGCTGCAAGCCGTTAATGCACAATAGTGTGATTCATAACAAGAGGAGCAGGACGCTTAGGCATTCTGCTCTCTTCTTGCCTACTTTCGTCTTCTAAACGTCGGACGGATATCGTAAGCCCCACTGCTTCCTGATCGTATCTAACGTGTTCATGATCGCCAGCGTCTCATCCAATGGAATGACCGAGCTTTCGAGTCTGCCCTCGCGCAGCGCGTTCATCGCTTCCTCCGCTTCGAATGCATAACCCGCGAATTGACGGTCATCGACGATCGATTCAGGCTCCGCGTCCTTGGCGTGAAGCGATGCCGATTTGCCGAACAAAAAGTTTGGAATATGGATATATCCTTTTGTACCATAAATATAAGCGTCATTAACCATTCCAAGCTGAACCGCTCCATTTAAC
>Ga0310900_10000315_pt1 | contig 15409 bp, 12 predicted proteins | sample C24D1metaG_FD_203879 | JGI IMG/M metagenome (GOLD analysis project Ga0310900, IMG submission 203879) | Lab incubated soil microbial communities from West Virginia University Organic Research Farm, Morgantown, WV, United States - C24D1 | ecosystem: Environmental > Terrestrial > Soil >...
CGCTGGACGGGGTCGAACGGCTCCGTGCGCTTGGGGTCGGGTACTGCCGAGATCAGGAGTCTCGTGTACGGGTGTTGCGGGTTCGCCAGGAGTTCCATCGCGTCTCCGCCCTCGACGAACTCGCCGGCGAACATCACGACGATGCGATCGGCGAGATACCGCGCCGACGCGAGGTCGTGCGTGATGTAGAGCATCGAGATGCCCTGCTCCTCGCAGAGCGTGCGCATGAGGTTGAGCACGCCGATCCGCACCGAGACATCGAGCATCGACGTGGGTTCGTCCGCGAGGATCAGCCGCGGGTTCACCGCGAGGGCGCGGGCGATCGCGATGCGCTGCCGCTGGCCGCCGGAGAGTTCGTGCGGGTAGCGGTCCAGCATCTCGTCCGGAAGACCGACCTTCTCCATGAGCCGCCGCTTGGCGCGTTCCAGCGCGGCACGGCCCGATGCGGCACCGTGGATGCGCAGCGGACGCTCGAGGAAGTGACCGATCCGGTGGACGGGATTCAGCGACCCGAAGGGGTCCTGGAAGATCATCTGCACCGCTGAGCGGTACTCGCGGGTCGCGCGCCGCTTGGAGGTGGCGAGGACGTCTTCGCCCTCGAAGAGGAAGGTGCCGGCCGACGGCTGCTCGAGGCGGGCGATGCAGCGCGCGAGTGTGGACTTTCCGCTGCCGGACTCGCCGACGAGCGCGACGACCTCACCGTGGGCGATGTCGAGGTCGACGCCGCCGAGGGCGCGGACCCGCTTGCGGGAGAATGCGCCGCCGATGGTGAATGTCTTCTGCAGCCCTCGTGTCGAGAGCACGGGAGTCTCGGGTGCGGTCATGAGATGGTCTCCGTGATCAGGGAGTCGTCGTCGCTGGGCGCCACCCAGTGGGTGGGCGTGATCGGTTCGAGATCGGGGATGTCGCGGAACCTCACACCTTCGCCGAGGCCCTGCAGACGGTTGCGAGGACCGGACATGGGCGGAAAGGCGTTCATGAGGGCGCGGGTGTAGGGGTGCTGCGGAGTGTCGAAGATCTCCTCGGACCGTGCGGTCTCGACGAACCGTCCCGCGTACATCACCGCCATCCGGTCGGACAGCTCGACCATCAGGGACATGTCGTGGGTGATGAACAGGATGGCGAAGCCGAGCTCACGCTGCAGGTCTTTGATCTGCGCCATGATCTCCTGCTGCACCACGACGTCGAGCGCGGTGGTGGGTTCGTCCATGATGAGCAGTGGCGGGCGGAGCGCCGTTGCCATGGCGATGACGACACGTTGCCGCATCCCGCCCGAGAGCTGGTGCGGGTACGAGCGCAGTCGGTCTCGCGGGATGCCCACGAGATCGAGCAGCTCCCCGGCGCGCGCGACCGCGGTCTTCTTCGATACGCCCTCGTGGGTGGTGAAGATGTCGACGATCTGGTCGCCGACGGTCATCACCGGGTTCAGCGAGTTCATGGCGCTCTGGAAGACCATGGCCACCTGGCGCCAGCGGAACTCGCGGAGCTGCTCGGCGTTCAGCGCCAGCACGTCGGTGCCGGCGAACCGGATCGACCCGCCGGAGATGACGGCGGGGTCTCGCAGCAGCCGCAGGATGGCGTTCGCGATCGTCGACTTGCCGCAACCGGACTCCCCCGCGAGGCCGAACACCTCCCGCTCCGCGATCGAGAACGACACGCGATCGACGGCGCGCACGGTGCGGGCCTCGGTGACGTACTCGACGGAGAGGTCCTGGATCTCGAGCAGCGGAGCAGTCATCGCGCCGCCTCCTTCGCGGTGCGGGGGGCGACACGCGTGGGCGCGTCGGGCGTGGTGCGACGGCGCGGCCGCCGCAGGCGGGGGTTGGTCGTCTCATCGACGCCGTAGTTGACGAGCGCGAGCGCGAAGGCGACGAGGGCGATGCACACGCCGGGAGGGACGAAGACCCACCACGCCCCGGTCAGCAGGGCGCCGTCATTGCTCGCCCAATAGAGATTCGTGCCCCAGCTGACGGTGCTGATGTCGCCCAGGCCCAGGAACTCCAGGCCGGCCTGAGCGCCGATGCCGAAGATCACGCAGGCGAGGAAGGTGCTCATCACGATCGAGGCCATGTTCGGCAGCATCTCGCGGAACATGATGCGCAGTCCCCCCTCACCGGTGACCTGCGAGGCGGCGACGAAGTCCTTGCCGCGGATCGACATGGCCTGCGAACGCAGCACACGCGCCGACCCCGCCCAGCCGGTGATGACGAGCACCAGGATGACGGTGCCGAGGCCCTGCGGCAGGAACGCGGCGAGGATCACCAGCAGCGGAAGTCCAGGAAGGAGGAGGAACACGTTCGTGACGAGCGACAGCACGTTGTCGAGGGTGCGTCCGAGGTAGGCCGAGGCGAGGCCGACGAGGAGGCCGACGAACGTCGCGAGGATGCCGACCGTGAAGCCGACGAACAGCGACGAACGCGAACCCCATACGTTCAGCGCCAGCACGTCCTGCCCTTTGGCCGTCGTTCCCAGCCAGTGCGCGGCCGACGGAGGCTGCGAGCCGATGCCTTGGATGAGCGTGGGATCGCCGGGGGCGAGGATCGGCGCGAACACGGCCATCAGGACGAAGAGGATGAGGATGACCAGACCCGAGGTGGCCTTGGCATTTCCGAGGAGGCCTCGCAGGAGTCCGCCTCCGCCGCGTCGGCGCCGCGGGGGCGGTGCTGCGGTGACCTGTCCGTCCGGGCCGGGCGGGGTGCCGAGCTCCAGCTCGGCCATGGCGCGGGGATCTTGCGCGAGTGACATCACGAACCCTCCGTTCAGCTCACGCGCACGCGCGGATCGAGGCGCACGTACACGATGTCGACGAGGAAGTTGGCGATCAGCACGGCCGTGGTGATCGTGAGGAAGAGTCCCTGCATGAGCGGGTAGTCGAGGTTCTGCACCGCGGCGAGCAGGGTGTAGCCGATGCCCGGGTAGGCGAAGACGACCTCCGTGAGCAGCGCGCCGCCGACGACGAACCCCAGGGACATGCCGAATGCGGTGACCGACGGCAGGAGAGCGTTGCGGGCTGCGTACTGCATCATCACGCGGTTCGCCCGCAGACCCTTGGCTTCGGCCATCACGATGTAGTCCTCGGCGTTGGTGGCGATCATCGTGTTGCGCATGCCGAGCATCCAGCCGCCGACCGAGACGAGCACGATCGAGGTGGCGGGGAGGATCAGGTGGTACGCGACATCGCCGACGAAGGCGAGCGAGAACTCGGGCGCAGTACCCACCTCGTACGCGTGGCGCAGCGGGAACCATCCGAGCGTGACACCGAAGAGGTACAGCAGCCCCATCGCCAGCCAGAAGTAGGGGAACGAGCCGATGAAGATGAGCAGAGGCGGGACGAAGGAGTCGAGGACGCCGCCGCGGCGCCACGCGGCGAGGATCCCGAGCACGTTGCCGATGACGACGGCGATGATCAGCGACACGAAGCCGAGCAGGAATGTCCAGCCGATGACGCTGGAGATGACGTCGATGACAGGCGTCGGGAATCGCGAGATCGAGAAGCCCAGGTTGCCGGTGAAGATCTGGCCGAGGTAGCGCAGATACTGCTCCCAGAGCGGCGCGTCGCTGAGTCCGAACGACTCTCTCAGCGCTTCGATCTGGTCGGGGCGGATCTGGCCCTGCAGCCGCGCGACCATGCGCGACACGGGGTCGCCCGGCATGAAGCGGGGAAGGAAGAAGTTGAGGGTGATCGACACCCAGAACGCGACGAGATAGAACCCGAAGCGCCGCAGCATGTAGCCCATGATGTGTCTCCACGGTCGTGCTGGCGGCGGCGCAGCAGGACGACGCGATGTGTCAGTCCGCGACGACCGGTTCGAGGCTGGTGAGGACCAGGACCGTCGTCCGAGCGCGCGTCGAGAGCGTCGCGTAGGGGTCGTCTTCGGTCGGCCACCCGGTGAACCGTGCGTTGCTCGCCGCCCCCCACTCGGGGCCGGGGAAGAGCGGCGCGACCGGTGCGGTGTCGGCGAACAGCGCCTGCAGCCGGCTCATGATCTCGTGCTGCGCGGCCTCGTCGGATGCCGCCGCGAACTGCGCGAGCAGCGCGTCGGCCTCCGGGTTGCCGTAGCGGTGGTAGTTGTCGAACGTCTGCTCGCCCACCGGCTTGACCGTCTCGGTCGACATCGCACCGCGGTAGAACTGGTACGGCGTGGGGGCGTTCGCGCTCCACACGATGCCGGAGTCGAACGTGCCGTTCTCGTAGCCGGCGACGACGTCGCCCCAGTCCTTCGCTGCGACGGTGACGGTCACGCCGAGTTCCGCGAGGTTCTGCGCGATGACGTTGCCGACCGACACCCAGTCGCTCGAGGTCGAGCCCACCGAGAAGTCGAACGCGAACGGTGTGCCATCGGGGAGGACGCGCTTGCCGTCTTCGCCGAGGGTGATGCCTGCCTCGTCCAGCAGTTCGCCGGCGCCCTCGAGGTCACGGGCGGTCCACGTGCACGACTCGACGACGGCCTCGTCGCGCCACGAGTCGTACGAGCCGGTCAGGCCGGTGCAGTCAGCGGGGCGCGTGTATCCCTGCATGCCGATCTCGGTGACCTGCTCGCGGTCGACCGCCATGGACAGCGCCTTGCGGACGTCCGCGTCGTCGAACGGCGCCTTGGTGGTGTTGAACTGCCAGTTGATCATCGATCCGGTCGGCGGAAACCAGAAGAACCGGTTGTCGGGGTCTTTCGCGACATAGGCCTCGTCGATGTTGGGGATGAACTGCGGAGCCCAGTCCACGTCTCCGTTCGCGGCGGCGAGGTTCGCGCCGTCGTTGCCGGAGAATGCGAGCATCCGGATGCCTTCGATCTTCTGCTTCTCGGGCTGCCAGTAGTTCGGGTTCTTGCCCAGGTCGAACGACTGCGCCTGGAAGCTGGTCACCTCGGTGTAGGGTCCAGTGCCGACGGGCTCCTCGTTGGCGAACTTGGTCGGGTCGTCGACGTCGGCCCAGACGTGGGCGGGTGCGATGACCTGCTGGCCGATGTCCAGCAGCGCGGGAGAGAACGGCTGATTGAAGTCGAACTGCACGGTGTGCGGGTCCACCGCGGTCACGGACTCGATGTAGTCGAATCCGCCGCGCACCTCGCGCTGCAGGTCGAACGACACCACGACGTCGTCGGCGACGAACGGCTCGCCGTCGGACCACTTCACGCCGTCACGCAGGTGGTAGGTGATGCCGGTGCTGTCGGGCGCGACTTCCCACTCGGTCGCCAGCCACGGCGTCGTCGAACCGTCCGCCGGGTTGTAGACGAGCATCGACTCGAAGATCGCCTGCTGCGTCATCGGGAAGTCGGGGTTCGCGAACGGATTGAAGTTGCGGTCGAACGTCCCCATGTCTTCACGGGGGATGGTCAGCAGCTGGGAGCCGTCGAGCGAGTCCGCGGACTCGCCTCCGCCGGCGCTGCAGCCGGAGAGTGCGAGTGCTGCTGTGGCCGCCATTGCGGCGGCGATCAGCACCGCTTTGCGGTGAACTGTCATGATGAGGGTGTTCCTTTCTTCTTCGTTGAAGCCGAAGGGGCTGCGCGTCGGACGGGATGTCCAGTCACACCGACGCGCGTTCTAGGAGCGGGCAGTCGACCGTCACGGTTCCCGTGCCGGTCGACTGACCCGCGATCATGGCGGCGAGGAGATCCACGCCTTGGGCGCCCATCTGTCCGAAGGGCAGTGCGACCGTCGTCAGGCCCGGCCTCAGGTACGCCGCGATGAGCTCCTGATTGTCGAACCCGATGACGGCAACGTCTTGGGGAATGCGCAGACCACGTTCCTTGATCGCGTCGTATGCGCCCATGGCCATCCGGTCATTGGCGCAGAAGATCGCGGTAGGCGGGTCGGCGAGGTCGAGCAGGGCGGATGCCGCGACATACCCGCCGTCGGCGGTCGCATGTCCGGAGATCTCCAGGCTCTCGTCGAGCGCGATCCCCGCCTCACTGAGCACTTCGTGGTAGCCGACACGACGGCCGACGGCTGCCGGGATATCGGGGTCGAGGTTCACGAACCCGATGCGCCGGTGTCCGGCTGCGAGGAGGCGCTCGGTCGCGCGGCGACCGCCGACGCGCTCATCGGGGACGATCGCGGGGTATCGTCCTTCCGCGTCGTAGCAGTTGACGAGAACGGTGGGCACTTCGCGTGCGATCTCCGGGAGCTCGACCGCCCGGTGCCACGTCGCCGCGTAGAGCAGCCCTTCCACGCGCTGCTCCAGGAGCCGCTCGATCGCGGCGGTCTCGGCATCCCGATCCGACTCCGTGGACGCGATGAGCAGGTACTTCTCGTCGGCGAACGCCCGATCCTGGGCGCCCTTGATGATGTCGACCGCGAACGGCGCCGTAACGATCTCGGTGACCAGCCCGTACCAGTCGCTGCGCTGCTGCGCGAGGGCGCGAGCCCCCGCGTTCGGCCGATATCCGAGTTCGGCAGCGGCCGCGAGTACCCGGTCCCTCGTCTCGTCCGCCAATGACACCGAGTGCCGACCATTCAGGACCAGCGACACAGCAGTACGCGATACCCCGGCGTGCAGAGCGACGTCCTTCATGGTGACTGGCCGTCGAGTCATCTTTGACATGAATGTGAATCTGCTCTCAAGAGGGGAACTAACCCGAGTTAGTTCCGTGCGGGACGAGACTAACGCGAGTTAGTCGATGGGTCAAGTGCGGAGCGACCGCACCTCACCCGACCCAGTCGGACCTCGTGATCGCACGATGGACAGAGTGCGCGTCCCTGGATCGTCAGCCCAGTGCGCGCACCATCGCGGCGATGGTCGACGGCCCGATGCGACAGCATCCACCGATGACGTGTGCGCCCGCCTCGGCCCACGCCGTCGTGAGTGCGAGGTCGAATTCCGGGTCGCCGATCCATCGGCGTGCTGCGCCGTCCCATGTCTCGCCCGAGTTGGGGTAGGCGATGGCGGGTTTGCCGCTCGCGGCGGTCGCCGCCCGCACCGCCGGCAGCACATCGTCGGGTGCGCAGCAGTTCACCCCGACTGCCACGATGCAATCATGGCCGGCGGCGAGGGCGAAGGCTTCGGCTGCCGGCCGGCCGTCGCGAAGTCGATCACCGGAGACCGTGCACGACAACCAGGCGGGGATCGCGAACTCGTCAGCGAGCTCCAGGAGCACCGAGACCTCGTCGAGGTCCGGGATCGTCTCGAAGGCGAGCATGTCAGGCCCCGCGCTCGCGAGCAGTTCCATTCGCGGGGCGTGGAAGTCGCGAAGCGCTGCGCGGCTCAACCCGTACCGGCCGCGGTACTCGGATCCGTCGGCGAGCACGGCACCGTAGGGACCCACGGATGCCGCCACCAGACGGACGACGTCGTCATCGGTCGACTCGGCGACGTCGTCGCGCACCTCGCGGGCGATCATCACGCTCCGCGTGATGAGGCCCTCCGCTTCGGTGCTCGTCATCCCCTCGCGCTCGAACCCGGCGACGCTCGCCTGATAGCTGGCGGTCGTGGCGACCTGCGCGCCTGCGTCGAAGTACGCGCGGTGTACGGCGGCCACCTCGCCCGGAGCGTCGCGCAGCAGTCGGGCAGTCCAGAGCTCGTCGGTGAGATCATGACCCCGTTCGGCGAGCGCATTGGAGAGTCCGCCGTCGAGCACGATCACGCGAGGTGCCGTCGGGTTCGTCACCTGCTCATCCTCCCCGATCGGGTCAGGGCAGAGTCTGTGGCACGAGGCTCGACGAGGCACCCCGACGACGGAAACGTCGCGTCGAGGGCCGCCTCGAGATCTGCGAGCAGGTCGGAGGTCTCCTCGATGCCGACCGAGAGACGCAGATGACCGAACGTGCGGAAGGGCAGCGGGTAGGCGGCGACGCGACCGCCCTCGGTTCCGGTGTGCACGATCAGTGAGTCGTCGTGCCCGAGAGAGAAGCCCGACGTGATGAGCCGGAGGTTGGCGACGAACCGATTCTGCGTGTCGGGATCGCCGGCCACGGCGAAGGCGATCATCCCGCCGTACCCGCGACCGCCGAATTGCCGCGTCGCCAGGTCGTGTTCGGGGTGCGACGGCAGGCCGGGGTAGTAGACGTACTCCACTCGCGGATCGCACTCCAGGAACTCCGCGACGGCGAGCGCGGATGCCAGGTGCTGCCGGAGGCGCAACGGGAGGGTCACCGAACCGCGGTGAATCTGCCAGGCGTTGAAAGGCGAGATCACTCCCCCGACATCGACCATGGCGTCGGCCTTGATCGGCTCGATGAGTTCGCGCGAGCCGATGACGGCGCCGCCCATGGCGTCGCCGTGACCGTTGATGTACTTCGTCAGGGAATGCACGACGAGATCGGCGCCGTCGGCGAGCGGGCGGTAGAAGGGCGGTGGAGTGAACGTGGAGTCCACCATGAGGATCGCGCCGGCGCCATGCGTGATCTCTGCGATCGCACCGACGTCCGCCACCTTGGTGGTGGGGTTCGCGATCGCCTCGATGCAGACGAGCCGGGTGTTGGGGCGGAAGGCGGTGCGCAGTGCGTCCAGGTCGCCGACGTCGACGAACGTCGCCTCGATGCCGTATCGATTCGGCAGGAGTTCGGTCCACAGTCTCCAGGTCGCCTCGTACGTGACGTCGCTGACGATGACGTGATCGCCGACGCGGACGTGCGTGAAGAAGACGGCGTGCAGGGCGGCGACGCCGGAGGCGAGCGCCACGGCGTCTTCGCCGCCGTCGAGAGCGGCGAGCTTGTCTTGGAGGCCGGCCTGGTTGACGCCGGTGTTCCGGGTGTACAGCCCTGGCGCGGAGGCGGACCAGCTGATGTCGCTCGGATCGTCGGGCAGCTCGTAGGAGTTCGCCATCACCAACGGCGTGCGCAGCGCCTTCGTGGAGTCGAGGCGATTGCCGCCGTGCACGGCGAGGGTGAGGTCTGACAGGGTCTCAGCCCGTCGGCGGTCCGGCCGTTGCGACATTTCGTTCCTTACTCTCCCGCGAAGAGACGTGCCATCAAGGGGAGCCATCTGTGACAGCATCCCGATCTACGGTACTGTGTGACATTGACACTTGCAATTGCCAATCACGCACGGAGGCATGATGGCCGCATCGCATCTGGACGACATCGACCAGCAGCTGCTCGCAGCCTTGACTGCGGACGCGAGGATGCCGATGGTCGCTCTGGCCGGCAAGGTGCATCTGTCGCGCAATGCGGTGCGGCAGCGCATCGAGCGCATGGAGCGCGACGGCGTCATCGCCGGCTACAGCGTCATCAGGGGAACCGCGTCGCGGCCACGCGTGACCGCGATGGTCATGGTCTATCGCGTCGACAGGATGCGGGACGATCGGGTGATCGCCGCATTGCGGGGCATCCCGGAGGTCACTCGCTGCGACGTGCTGTCGGGAGCGTACGACCTGTTCGTGACGTTGGAAGCCGACTCGATGGATCGCGTGGGTCACATCTGGGAGCAGATCGCGGCCCTTCCCGGCGTGGCCGACACCGTGACCGCGGTGTCGCTGTCGCGCGCGATCGATCGCCGGTGACGCTGCCGCCCGGTTGCCGGGCGGCAGCGCCTCAGTGCGCGAGGAGCGCTGCCGCAGCTTCTCGAGAGAGCTCCGTGTGCTGCGCCACCGCGTCGGCGATCGGGATGCCGGTGCGAAGCGCGTACTGAGCCGCGTGGGCGGCCGCCTCGTAGCCGATGGACGGCACCAGGGCCGTCACCATGCCGACGGACGAAGCGACGTAGCGCTCGAGCACGGTGTCGTTGGCTTCGATGCCCTCCACGCAGAATCGGCGCAGCGCCGAGACGCCGTTGGTCACCCAGCTCAGCGACTGCAGGAGCGAGTGCGCCATGATCGGCTCGAAGGCGTTCAGCTGCAGCTGGCCGCTTTCGGCGGCGACGCCGATCGTCACGTCGGCGCCCATGATCGCGAAAGCGATCTGGTTCATGACCTCGGGGATCACCGGGTTCACCTTGCCCGGCATGATCGACGACCCGGCTTGCCGCGCCGGCAGGCGGATCTCACCCAGCCCCGCCTGCGGACCGCTGGCGAGCAGCCGTAGGTCGTTGCTGATCTTCGACAGCTTGATCGCGCTGCGGCGGAGCACCGCGGACGACTGCAGGAAGGCACTGGCGTCCCAGCTCGCCTCGAACAGGTGCGCCGCCGGGGTCATCGGGAGTCCGGAACGCTCACGGAGCCGTTCCAGAGCGATCTCGCGATAGCCGGCCGGAGCGGTCACTCCGGTTCCCACGGCGGTCCCGCCCAGGCTGCACTCCAGCAGCAGCGGCACCGTGTCGGCGATGCGCACCACGTCTTCGCGGATGGCGACGGCGAACGCGGCGAACTCGTCGCCGAGCGTCATCGGCACGGCATCCTGCAGCTGGGTACGGCCGATCTTGACGATCGAGCCGAACGCGACGCTTCGCTCCTCGAACGCCGCAGCGAGCTCCTCCAGCGCCGGCATGAGCCGCAGCAGGCCTTTCGCCACGGCGATCTTGACCGCAGTCGGGTAGACGTCGTTGGTCGATTGGCTCCGGTTCACGTCGTCGATGGGGTGAACCAGGTCGTAGCGGCCGCGCGGCAGCCCCAGGTGCTCCAGGGCGGCGTTGGCGATCACCTCATTGGCGTTCATGTTCGTGCTGGTGCCCGCGCCGCCTTGCAGCACGTCGACACAGAACTGGTCGTGCAGCTCGCCGTCGCGCACCCTCCGGCAGGCGACGGCGATGGCGTCCGCCACGCCTGCCGGCAGCAGCCCGAGCTCGTGGTTGGCGGCGGCAGCAGCATCCTTCACCGTGACGAGCGCGTCGATGAGATCGGGATGCTGTGAGATCGGCGTGCTGCTGATCGTGAAGTTCTCGAGGGCCCGGGCCGTGTGGATGCCCCAGTACGCGTCGGCAGGCACCGCCAGCTCGCCGAGCGAATCGCGCTCGAGTCGGGTCTCGGGGCGGTTCATGTGTTGATGCAGACGACCTTGGGCTGGGTCATCTCCTCGTACGCGAATCGCACGCCTTCGCGGCCCATGCTGCCGTACTTCGAGCCCCCGAACGGCATGCTGTCCACGCGGTAGTCGGAGGAGTCGTTGATCATCACGCCGCCGGCGTCGAGCTGCTCCGACACGCGAAGCGCACGTGCGATGTCGCGGGTGAAGGTGGCAGCGTGCAGCGCGTAGTCGACATCGTTCGCCTGCGCGATCGCCTGCTCCTCGGTCTCGAACGGCGACAGCACGACCACCGGCGCGAACGCCTCGTCGGCCCACAGCTCGCACGAGAACGGCACTCCCTCGACGACGGTGGGCCAGTACACGCCCCCCTCCCGGCGGTGGCCCGCGAGCACGCGCGCGCCCGCCGTGACGGCATCCTCCACGATCCGCTCAGCGGCCTCGGCGGACGCGGTGGAGATCATCGGGCCGACATCGGTGGTTTCGTCTCGCGGGTCGCCGGCCTTCAGAGCGATGGTCTGCGCCGCGAAGCGGTCGCGGAACTCCTCATACACCTCGCTCTGCACCAGGATGCGCTGCGCGCCCACGCAGTTCTGCCCGGCAGCCCAGAACGCTCCCGACACACATGCCTCGACCGCGGCGGGAATGTCGGCGTCCGAGAACACGATGACCGGAGCGTTGCCGCCCAGTTCCATCGCGAGCTTCTTCAGACCGGCGTTGCGGGCGATCGCCTCCCCTGTCGCGAACCCTCCGGTGAAAGAGACCATGCGCACCTCGCGGGCCGAGGTGAGCGCCTGCGCCAGCTCACGGTCGCCGTGCACCACGGTGATGATCTCATCGGGCAGGCCCGCGTCGATGAGCAGATCGACGAGGAACCGCGCGGTCAGCGGGGTCAGCTGCGACGGCTTGAGCACGACGGCGTTGCCGCCGGCGATGGCCGGCCCCAGCTTGTGCGCGACGAGGTTCAACGCGTCGTTGTAGGGGGTGATGGCGACGATGATGCCGAGCGGCTCGCGGGTGAACCACCCGCGGCGGTTCTCGGACCCTTGGAACGCATCGAAAGGGACGACCTCTCCGGCATCGGAGCGGGCCGCGTCGGCCGACAGAGAGAGCGTCATGACCGCACGAGACACCTCCTTCCGCGCCTGCCGGACGGTCTTTCCCGCCTCACGCACGATCAGGTCGGCGGCGGTCTCGGCTCGCTCGCACAGCAGCGCAGACGCTCGCTGGAGAATCTCGTGCCGCGAGAACCGCGACAACGACCGCGACAGCTGGAATCCGGTACGAGCACGCTGCAGAATCTGCTCGAGCTGGGCCGGCCCGTTCTGCGGGACGGCACCGATCACCTCTCCGTCGAAAGGGCTCGTGACGATCAAGTCGGGGCACCCGGAGGTGATGGCCTGCGTGCCCTCCACAATGCTCACCGGCCGGCCTCGACGCGAGCCCGCTGGTGCGCGTCGATCGCGATGATGTCCGACAGCAGGGCGTAGGCGGTCTCGATGCGCCCCGCACCGGGGCCGGAGACGGTCACGGTGCCGAGCAGATCGGTGTCGAACGACACCGCGTTCGTGGGTCCGGTGACGCTGGCGAGCGGGTGCGTCAGCGGCAGCGCCACCGGCTCGACCTTGGCGGTGACCGTTCCGGCGGCGCTGCGGAACGCCGAGCCGATCAGCTTGTAACGCTTGCCCTGCGCAGCCGCGTCGATGATGTCGGCGGCCGAGACCTCGGAGATCCCCCGCCGGGTCACATCGGCCGTGGTGATGTCGGCACCGAGGAGCTCGTTGGCGAGGATCACGACCTTCAGCTGCACGTCGGAGCCTTCGATATCGGCCGTCGGATCAGCTTCCGCGTAACCGAGCGACTGAGCCTCCGCCACCGCGCCGTCCAGCGTCATGCCCGACTCCATCTGACCGAGCACGTAGTTGCTGGTGCCGTTGAGGATGCCCTCGACCGCATTGATGCGCAGCCCCTGAAGCGTCTCGGACGCGAACCGCAGGATCGGCGTGCCGCTGACCACCGAGCCCTCGTACTGGAACGTGACGCCGTTCGCAGCCGCGAGGCGGTTCAGCTCGCGCCCGGCCAGCGCGACCGGGCCCTTGTTCGTCGTGGTGACGCTCTTCCCGCTCTCCAGCGCAGCACGCACGTGCGAGATCCCCGGCTCCCCGTCGATGGGGTTGGTGAAGGTGGCTTCGACCACGATGTCGGCCGTGCTGTTGCGGATCACGTAATCGTTCTGCGGCGCCGCCGTTCCCCCCGGCCGGCCGGCGAAGGTCTCACCGTCGCGCATGGCGAACACGTCGGCCAGGTCGATGCCCTCGGCCTGCATGAGCGATCCCAGACGGAGGTCTGTGATCGCCACGACACGCAGGGCGAAGCCGAGGTCAGCGGCGAGTTCGTCGCCACGGTCGAGGATGATCTGCGCCAGCGCACGGTTGACGCCGCCGAAGCCGATCAGCGCAATGTCATGACGGTCCACGTCGAGCTCCTTGAAAGAATCGGGAAGAGGTTCGACTCAGCATCCCCAGCGGTCGCGTCAGTCCGCGCCTGACGGATCGCTCGCACAGGATGCCGAACTGACCACCGCGGAGAAGGTCTGCCCGAATCGCCCTTGCACGCCGCGAATTCCCGCTGATGTCTTGTGCACCGACCCCCGCGCCCCGTAATCTGCCCGACACGCGCGTCGTGCATCATAGACACATGGTTGTGATGATGTAGCACGGCGACATCCCAACACCGACTCCCGACTCGAATGCGAGAAGTCATGAGCCCGCTGCCCGAAGAGAGTGCGCTTCCGAACGCCCTCCCCCACACCACCGCGACCCAGGTGCCACTGCGACGACTGCAGCGCTCCATGGACGCGCGACACCTGATCATGATCGCCCTCGGCGGTGTGATCGGCTCCGGACTCTTCTTGAGTTCGGGCTACACCATCAGCCAGGCCGGCCCGCTGGGTGCGATCATCGCCTACCTGATCGGTGCGTTCGTGGTCTGGCTGGTGATGGCCTGCCTCGGCGAACTGGCGCTGGCCTATCCCGTCTCAGGCGCCTTCCACATCTACGCGGCACGGTCCATCGGCCCCGCCACCGGCTTCACCACCGCGTGGCTGTACTGGCTGTGCTGGGTCGTCGCCCTGGGCTCGGAGTTCACGGCATCCGGCATCCTGATGCAGCGCTGGTTCCCCGGCGTGGACGTATGGGTCTGGTGCCTGATCTTCGCGTTGGCGCTGTTCACCATCAACGCGATCTCGGCGAGGGTCTTCGGTGAGACCGAGTTCTGGTTCTCGCTGATCAAGGTGGTCGCCATCGTCGCGCTCATCGTGTTCGGCGGCATGGCGATCTTCGGCTTCACGCCCTTGTCGACCGAACACCCCGCTGCCCCGCTGTTCAGCAACTTCGTCACGCCGGAGGGTTTGTTCCCGGGCGGCGTCGCCGGCGTCGTCGTCACCGCCCTCGCCGTCTTCTACGCGTTCAGCGGTTCGGAGCTGATCGGCGTCGCCGCGGGTGAGACCAAGGACCCGGGCAAGAACATCCCCAAGGCGATCCGCTCGACGGTCTTGCGCCTGCTGATCCTGTTCGTGGGGTCGATCACCGTCATCGCCGCGCTTCTCCCCTATGAGGATGCCGGGCTGACCAGCAGCCCGTTCGTGGACGTGTTCGAGTACGTCGGCATCCCCTACGCCGCCGACATCATGAACTTCGTCATCATCACCGCGTTGCTCTCCGCCGGCAACAGCGGCCTGTTCTCGTGCGCGCGGATGCTGTTCTCCCTCGCGGAGGAAGGGCACGCGCCGCGGGTGCTGCAGCGCCTCACCCGCCGAGGAATCCCGCTCGTCGCCCTCACTGTCAGTCTGGCGCTCGGCCTTGTCTCGCTGATCTCCAGCGTGATCGCGCCGCAGACGGTGTACCTGGTGCTGGTGTCGATCGCGGGTTTCGCCGTGGTCGCCGTGTGGATGTCGATCGTGGCGTCGCAGTTCTTCCACCGCCGCCGGTTCGTGCGCGAAGGCGGCGACATCACGACGCTGCCGTACCGCACCCCGCTGTACCCGGTGCTGCCCATCCTGGCGTTCGTGCTGCTGTCGATCTCGCTGGTGGCCATCGCGTTCGACCCGAACCAGGTCGCCGCCCTGTACTTCGGGGTTCCGTTCGTGGGGCTGTGCTACCTGTACTTCTGGTGGCGCTACGGACGCCGTGGCGCGCGCCCGGTCGTCGCCGTGTCGGAGGAGGCCCCCGTCGACGAGGCGGACGACCCCGTCGCAGAAGAACCCGTGCGGCAGTCCCGCGGGTAAACCGCGCCGACCAACCACCTCCACGCATGCGCACCACGAGTCCTGTCTGGGTCGAGATCGACGCGGGCGCCATCGCCCACAACCTCGACGTCGTACGAGGCGAGGTCGGCATCACGACGCGGCTCTGCGGGGTGGTGAAAGCGGATGCCTATGGACACGGCATCCCCGTCGTCCTGCCGATCCTGACGGCGGCTGGTGTCGACACCATCGGGATCACCTCGAACCAGGAGGCCGAGGAGGTACGCCGGCTGGGATTCCCGGGACGCATCATCCGCCTCCGGGCGGCACTGCGCG
>Ga0310900_10000316_pt1 | contig 15400 bp, 11 predicted proteins | sample C24D1metaG_FD_203879 | JGI IMG/M metagenome (GOLD analysis project Ga0310900, IMG submission 203879) | Lab incubated soil microbial communities from West Virginia University Organic Research Farm, Morgantown, WV, United States - C24D1 | ecosystem: Environmental > Terrestrial > Soil >...
ATTGTGATCGACGGTCGGCACCCACACGATGCCGCGCTTCACCATGTCCTGCAGCGTCTCATCGTCCACATCCGCGCCGTGCTCGACGGAGTCCGCGCCGGCGCGAACGGCATCGCGCACGCCGCTGGCGCCGTACGAGTGAATCGCGACCTTCTTGCCGGCGGCATGCGCCGTGTCGACGACGTTCTTCATTTCGTCGAACGACACGGTTTGCGTGCCGTCGACGACTTCATAACTGCCGCGCGAGCCGAAGACCTTGATCCAGTCGACGCCGGACTTCACCCGCGCGCCGACGAGGGTGCTGACGGTCTCCGCATTCAGCGGCTGGTTCGGTCGCGAAGACAGGCCTGGTCCCGACACGAACATGCGCGGTCCGACCATCGCGCCGCTCGCGACGAGCTCGCGCATGGCGAGGTCCATGTCGTTGCCGGCATTGAGATCGCGAATGGTCGTGACGCCGGTCTCGAGCGTGCGTCGCGCGTTGTCCTGGGCGAGATACACCGTGACGGCGGGCAGCCGCTGCACGCCGCGCGGGCGCGTGCCCGGCTTGCGATCCCAGTAATACGTAATGTGGGTGTGCAGATCGACCAGGCCGGGGATGCCGGTGTACTTGCGCAGATCGATGACCCGGGCGCCGGCCGGCACGGCGCGACTGCCTGATCCGACCGACGTGATGCGATCGCCGTCGACCACGACGACGGCGTCGGTTGTGACCGTCGAGCCATCCCAGAGTTTGCCAAAGCGAATCGCCGTCGTCTCCACCCCGGTCTCCACCCCACCACGCAAAGTCCGCGTGGTGGGGGCCCCGGTCTGCGCCTGCGCAAGCGGGACCGACACCAAGGTGATCAGGAGCGTTATGACCAGTCGCATGGCTTGAACTCCGCGCGTGCCTTGGTCTACGGTGGGCACGCATGACTGCGAAGTCTATGCGATACGCCGCTGCCGCCGGCGCACTGGCAGCCAGCACGGCCATCGGCCACGCGCAAGCCGTGAGGACGCCGGAGGCGTATCGCGCTGCGGTGGCGATGTACGTGAAGACCGGCGATCCGGCGGTGGCGGTCAAACCGCTGGTCGGCTGGGACCAGAAGGCCCTCGCGGATGCCGTCATCGAGACGATCAAGTCGGGAGATGCCGGCCTCGACGAAGCGGCCGCGCTGCTGCATCTCGAAATCGGCGTCGCGGTCGCGGGCATTTCGACGCCGAGCTCGCAGGGTTACCTGGATCTCGGCTCGCAACTGATCGACGGCATCTATCCGGCGAATCCCGAGGTCGTGAAGAATCTGAGCGCCGAGCGGCTCGCCGAGATTGCGAAGGTGCGCGCGACCTGGCACGGCGTCGCCGCCAGCGCCTTCCTGTCGGTGAACGACGCTGACCGCGCCAGGCTATTCCTGGCAAAGGCGCTGAAGATTACGCCCGGGTCGGCGGCCCTTCTGACGCTGCAGGGCACGGCCGATGAGATCGTGGGCGCGGGCTTCAACCCCGATGATGTCGAAAGCCTGATGATGAAAAGGCGCGCCAGCCAGCAGCGCACCCGATTCCTTCTCAGCGCGGAACAGTTGTATCGGCGGGCCTTGAGCGCCGATCCGGCCTACGCACTTGCTCAGATCCGGCTTGGTCGCGTGGAGTTCCTGTTCAAGAACATGAAGGCAGCCGCTGCTTCGCTCCAGAAAGGGAGCGCGGCGGCAGAGGATCCGTCGCACCGGTATCTTGCGGCGATGTTCATGGGGGCGTTCCTGCAGGAACAGAGGGACCTTCCCGGCGCCCGCGTGCAGTTCGAGCGCGCTCTCGAGCTCGCGCCGCGGAGCCAGAACGCGATCGTCGCCCTCGCATACGTGGAACTGATCTCCGGACGGCCCGATCGTTCTCAGGCGTTGGCGCGAGGGTACCTCGGGACGCCGAACTCGGACGACGCCTGGTGGGCCTTCAAGAACGGCACGCTCGATCATGCAGGCCTCAGATGGCTTCGACAGCGAATCCGCAAATGAGACGCCTGCAGATTGCCGCTGTCCTGATTAGCGCGTCGGCGGCGATGATCAGCGCCGATCAGCAGCCCGTCTTTCGCGCCAGTGTCGATGTCGTCCGCATCGACGTGTCGGTGATGAACGGCCTGAATCCGGTCGCCGGGTTGAAAGCCGGCGACTTCGTCCTCACCGACAACGGCGTTCCCCAGGCGCTGGACTCCGTTTCTCTCGACAGCGTCCCGTTGAACCTGATGCTCGTGCTCGATACCAGCGGCAGCCTGGCGGGGGAGCGGTTGACCCACCTGATCGATGCGGTGAACGGTCTTGTCAAGTCGTTGCGCGCCGAGGACTCGGCCTCGCTGATGACGTTCTCGGAGCCCATCCGTCTCGCCCTCGAGACGACCAGGGATCGCGCGCCGCTCGTCGCCGCATTGACCGGGCTCACCGCTGACGGCATGACCTCGGTCAACGACGCGATCTTCCTTGCGCTGCAGTTGCGCCCGGCCGATGCGGGGGAGTCGAGGCCGGTCCTGTTGCTGTTCAGCGACGGGCGCGACACATCGAGCTGGCTGCGAAGCGATCATGTGATCGAGGCGACGAAACGATCTGGCATGCTCGTTCACGTCGTCGAGCTGGTCGCCGACGAATGGATGGGCGCGAGAGGTGTCGAGGCGAGGCCGTCCGCTTTTCTCGGCACCCTGGCTGATACCGGGGGCGGACGACGATGGTTCGCGAAGTCTTCGCGCGATCTTCGAGAGCTCTTTGGCAAGGCGCTCAACGAGCTGCGCGCGCGTTATCTGCTGACCTACTCACCATCGGGCGTGTCGCGCGAGGGCTGGCACGACGTGAAGGTGACGCTGAAGAACGCGCGTGGCGAGATAACCGCGCGGCCGGGATATTTCGCGCAATGAGGATGCGAACCGTCGCGATCGTCCTGGCGTCGGTGCCAACACTGCTGGCGCAGCCCGATCGATCCGTCGTCGAGATTTATCGGCAGGCGGTGGCCGCGTATCTCGAGTCCGGCGATGCCGCCACGTCGGCGCGGCCGCTGGCGTCCCTGCGGCCGGATCAGCTCGAGCCCGCCGTCAAAGCCGTCCTCACCCGGGCCGACCCTCGCGAGCTCGAATCCGCTGCCGATCTGCAACTGGAGATCGGGATCACGGTGGCAGGCCTGTCCGTCTCCGGTACGGGCGCCTATTTCGATCAGGGCTCGCGGCTCGTGACCGCGATCTTGCCGCCGCCGGCAATTAGCAAAGGCTTGAGCGCAGTGCGGATGGAAGAGATCGCCCTGATCAGCTCAATTTGGCATCGCGTGGCGGCAAGCACATTTCTTTCGATCAATGACTTGACGGGAGCACGGCGGCTCATCCAGCGTGCGGGTCGTGTCGCTTCCGAATCCGCGGCGGTGTTCACCTTGGTCGGCACCGCTCACGAGATCGACGCTGGCCTGAACGATCTGGATCACTGGGACCCGGCGTCGGCAAAGCCGGGACGCACCATGATGCGCGCGTCGTTGCTGCTGCGCGCCGAGGAGGCTTATAGGTCGGCGCTCGAGAGCGATCCCGGCTATGTCCTGGCCGTGATCCGGCTCGGCCGCGTGCAGTCTCTCCAGAAGAACGCCAAGGCCGCGCGTGAATCGCTCGAACGCGGCGCCACGCTGGCGCGGGAGCCGCGGCATCTATTCCTGGCCGCGATGTTCATGGGCGCGCTCCAGGAATCGCTGAACGATCTCACAGGCGCGCGCCAATCGTACGAACGCGCATTGAGCATCGTCCCGCAAAGCCAGGACGCCGTCGCGGCACTGGCGTTCGCGGAATTGATGTCCGGGCGGATCAATCGCGCGGAAAAGGTCGCGCGCGACTACACGAGCGCGAGGCGCGATGACGCGTGGTGGCTCCACAAGACCGGCGCGTTCGACTTCGAGGGGTTGCAGTGGCTGCGGCAGCATCTTCGTCAATGAGGCGCGTGGCGATCGTCGTGCTGGTCGCGGCCGCGGCGGCGGCATCGCCGGCCGCGCAACGGCCGACCTTCAGGGCCGGTGTGGACGTCGTGCGCATCGAGGCCTCGGTGATGAACGGCAGAAGCGCCGTTGGCGGATTGAAGAAAGAGAATTTCGCCGTCACCGACAGCGGCGTTCCTCAAGCGATCGACAGCGTGACGCTGGATCGGATGCCGCTCAGCCTGATGCTGGTGTTCGATACGAGCGAGAGCCTGCTCGGCCCGCCGTTCACGGCGCTCATCGCCGCGACCGATCGCCTGATCGATAACCTGCGTCCAAATGAGGCGGTGGCCCTCATCACGTTTTCAGACCAGGTGCGGGTCGCGGTGCCGAGTACGCTCGACCGGGCGGCGCTCCGAGCGGCGCTGACCGGGCTGACTGCGGCGGGAGCGACGTCAATCAATGACGCCATCGTGCTGTCGCTGTTGCATCGCCCTCCCTCGGCAACTGACGCCCGTTCGGTGATGATCGTGTTCAGCGACGGCCGCGATACGGCGAGCTGGCTGGGGAGCTCGCAGGCGCTGGCTGCGGTCCGCCGCTCCGGCATGCTCGTCCACGTTGTGGAGTTACGCCCTGAAGCCGGCGCCACGAACTTCGCCCGCGAACTGGCAAAGGCCGGCGGTGGACGCGTCTGGTCGGCCAGGTCGGCCGGCGCGCTGCGCGAGCTGTTCGAGAGGGTGCTCGATGAGCTCAGGGCGCGTTACCTCATCACCTACTATCCGTCGGGCGTCCCAGCCGCCTTCTGGCACAACGTGAAGGTGAAGTTGAAGAACGCGCGCGGCGAGGTGACGGCGCGGCCCGGTTATTACGTGGGCTCGCAGTAGTCAGCGCGCCGGCTTCGATTGCACCGTGACCTTGTTGCCGCGGATTTTGGTGCGGCTGAGCGCCACCATGATCCGCTCCGACAATTCTTCCGGCACTTCCACCAGCGAGTAGTCGTCGTGAATCTTGATCGCGCCGATCACACGCGACGGCACTCCGGCCTCGCCGGCGATCGCTCCCACGAGGTCGGCAGGGCGGATGCTTGCTTCCTTGCCGATGCTGATGCGCAACAGCATGAGACGGCCGGACGATCGATCGGACACGATCTCCGGTTCCTCATCCGCGGCCGGCGCAGCCTTTTCCGCGCCTTCGTTGGCAATGGCGACCGCCGCCGCGGCGACGTCGATGATGTCGAATTCTTCGGCCATGGATTCGACGAGCTCGCGCATTTCGTCCAGGCCCCCGGCGGCGATCCGGGTGCGCAATGTCTCCTTCGCGCTTTCGAGCCGCCGCTTGCGCAGGTCTGCCTCGGTGGGGAGCTTGCCGATCTCGATCTTCTGCTTGGTGAGCCGCTCGACGTATTGCAGGAATCGCTGCTCGCGCGGCGCGACCAGTGTGATCGCCACGCCCTCTCGCCCGATGCGCCCAGTGCGGCCGATCCGATGCACGTAGACCTCTGCTGCGGTCGGCAGATCGAAATTGACGACGTGAGAGACATGATCGATGTCGAGTCCGCGGGCGGCGACGTCGGTGGCCACCAGGATGTCCGCCTTCTCGGAGCGGAACAGCTGCATGACGCGGTCGCGCTGTTTCTGCACCATGCCGCCGTGCAGCGCCTGCGCGCCGTAACCGTGGGCGTTCAAGGTGTCCGTGAGCTCATCGACTTCGAGGCGCGTGCGGCAGAAGACGATCGCCGATTTCGGGCTTTCGAAGTCAAGAATCCGGCTGAGGGCGTTGATCTTCTGGCCCTTGCCGACAATGAAGGCGACCTGGCGGACCTGCGGAAGCTTGCCCGGCGCACGCTTCTCCTGCGCGATCTGCACCTTCTTCGGTTCGCGCAGGTGACGCCCGGCGATCGACATGATGCGCGACGCAAACGTTGCCGCGAACAGGGCCGTCTGCCGCGTGGCCGGCGTTTCGGCGACGATCGCATCGATGTCTTCCGCGAAGCCCATGTCGAGCATTTCATCGGCTTCATCGAGGACGAGCACCTGCACGAGGCTGAGGTCGAGCGTGCGGCGGCGAAGGTGATCGAGCACGCGGCCCGGCGTGCCGACGACGACTTCCGTGCCCCGCCTGAGCGCGCGGATCTGATGGTCCATCGGCGCGCCGCCGTAGACGGGAACGACGTTCAGGTTGGAGCCTTTGGCGTATTTGTGCAGGGCCTCCGCGACTTGCATGGCGAGCTCGCGCGTCGGCACGAGCACGAGCGCGCGGACCTTGCCGCGGCCCGCTTTGTCACGCGACAGGATGTCGAGGAGCGGAAGCGCGAACGCCGCCGTCTTGCCGGTGCCGGTCGCCGCCTGTCCGAGCATGTCACTGCCCGATAACAGCACCGGAATGGCTTCTTGTTGAATTGGTGTGGGTTCTTCGTAGCCGAGCGCAGCGACGGCGCCAACCAGCGCGGCGGACAATCCAAGTGAGGCAAACCCAGCCGCGTCGGTCGAGGGACTCTTCATCCCTCCTACGTTACTCGTTTCTCAGCGCGATGATCGGATCGACGTTCGTCGCGCGGCGCGCCGGCAGATAGCTCGCAAGCACGGCGATCGCGGCCAGGAACAAGGCGACGCCGCCAAAACTCAGGGGATCAGTCGGGGTGACGTTGTAGAGGAGCGATCGGATCACGCGAGTGATGCCAAACGCGCCGACGAGTCCCAGCAGCACGCCCACCGCGGCGAGCGTCACGCCTTGCCGGACGACCAGCCGGAGCACGTCCGATTGCTTCGCACCAAGCGCAATGCGAACGCCCATTTCCTGCGTGCGCTGCGACACCGAGAACGACAGCACGCCGTAGACGCCGACACCCGCGAGAAACAGCGCCGCGGCGCCGAAAATGCCGAACATGAATCCGAACAGCCGGAACTGCCAGAAACCTTCGCGCCGCAGATCTTCCATCGTCCTGATGTTGAAGATCGGAAGCGTCGAGTCCGACGAACGAATGGCGTTGCGGACCGCGCCAGCGAGCCCGGCAGGATCGCCGGCCGCGCGAACCGTCACGCCGATGTTGGCAAAACCGGAAAACCGATACGGCACGTAGGCCACCGAGAAATCAGGCGTATCGTCGTCCATGTCGAACATCCGGATATCCGGACCCACGCCAATCACCGTGAACCACTCGTTCGCGTCGCGCTCGACGAGGCGGAACCGCCGGCCGACAGCATCGGCGCCGGGCCACAGCTTCTTCGCCATCGTCTCGTTGATCACCGCAACCGGCGTTTTGCCGACCCCTTCGCTGTCGGTGAAGTCGCGCCCCCTCAAGATCGGCATCCCCATCGTCTTGTAGAGATGAGGCGTGACCGCGGTGAAAAGAATCGTCGGCTCTTCTCCCGGCGGGAACGCGCGACCGTCGACGATCGCCTTGCCGCTGCCGCCGCCGGCGTCGAGCGGCACGAAGTTCGACGCGAACACGCTTGTGACGCCCGGCAGCGCTTCGATGCGGCGCGCTACATCCTCGACGCGCTGCGCCTTGAGATCGTCAGTGGCGTAGCTCCCGCCCGACATGAAAAACCGCGCCGTCAGGAGGGGCTTGGTGTCGAACCCGGGGCTCGCACTTTGCAGATTCAGGAAGCTGCGCACGAAGAGTGACGCGCCAACCAGCAGAATCAGCGCCATCGCCACTTCGACGATGACGAGGCCGTTGCGCAGGCGCGCGCGTTTCCCGCTCTGGCCCGACCCACGCGCGCCGTCGCGCAAGGCTTCCTGCAGATTCAGTCGGCCGGCCTGCAGTGCCGGAGCCAATCCGAACACGAGGCCTGTCAGCGCGGCGACCACGATCGTGTAGGTGATGCCGCGCGCACTGATTTCCCAGTGAATGTAGTACGGCACCTGCCCTGGCGGCACGGCCTGATCGAGGAGCCACACGCCGAGATATGCGATCGCGAGCCCGAGCGGCGCAGACGCGAGCCCGAGCAGCACGCACTCGACCAGCAACTGCGTGATCAACTTGCCGCGGCCGGCGCCGAGTGCCGCGCGCACGCAGAATTCGCGCTGGCGGCCGGAGGCGCGCGCCAGCATCAGGTTAGCGACGTTTGCGCACGCGATTATCAAGACGATTGTCACCGCGCCCATCATTGTCAGCAGCACGAGCCTGACGTCGTCGGGAATGAATTCGTCCGAGAGCGGCCTTGCGTTCGCGCTCCATCCGTCGCTCGTCTTGGGATACTCCCTGGCAAGCGCGGCGCTCATTGATTTCAGGTCCTCGCGGGCCTGCATGATGTCCGCGCCCGGCTTCAAGCGGCCGAACGCAAAGAGCGAGCGCGCGGTCCGTTCATCGTTAATAGCCAGCGGTCCGAGGGCGACCCAGATCTTCTGGTCCTCGGGAAAATTGAACTTCGGAGGCATGATGCCGATCACGGTATGGGGGCGTCCGTTGACCGACACGCTCCGCCCGACCAGCGACGGATCGCCTTGGTAGCGCCTCTGCCACACCTCGTGACTGAGCATGACGACCGGCTCGGCGCCGGGACGATCGTCCTCCGCGTTGAAATGCCTGCCGAGAATTGGCGCCACGCCGAGAATCGGGAACATGTCCCACGTGATCGCGGCACCTTGAAACCGCTCGGGTTCGATGCCCTCCGTGATCGCCATCGTTCTTCCACTTGTCGCGACGATTGCTGCGAAAGCGGTCGTGCGCTCTTTGAAGTCGACGAGATCGGGATACGACACGCCGGCCTCGCGAATGCCGCCGCGTTCGAAGCTTTCGTCCAGGATCAACAGCCGATCTGGCTCGGCAAAGGGCAGCGGCTGGATCAGGACGCCATCGATGACGCTGAACAGCGTCGCGTTGACGCCGATGCCGAGCGACAGACAGAGGATGACGATGGTCGAGACACCAGCGTCGTGGACGAGGCTGCGCGCGGCGTAGCGGATGTCGCGGAAGCCCATCTCTAGCTATACGGGAGCCAGACGGCCGGCGTTCGTTCCTCGAACTACGCGACAGCTCAGTTAGCGCAGTAGCGCAAACACCCGAGTCGGGCCGCCGCTGCCGCCGGCGAGCTTGATTGGCGCGACCACAATCGTGAACCCGGATGCCGGAAGCGACGTCAGGTTCGCGGCATTCTCGATGTGAAACACATTCAACGGCATCGTCAGGTTGTGCGTCTCGAATTTTGCCGACGGACCGTAATCCACACTCGGTGTGTCGATGCCGATGCCGACCGCCTTGCGATCCTTGGCGAGATACGCCGCAGCGTCCGGATGAATACCCGGAAAGTGCTTCACGCCGGCGCGCTCGTTCATGTACTTCTGCTGATCGGGCCAGCGCGCGTCCCAACCTGTCGCGATCATGACGATCGCGCCCTCGGGGACCGCGCCGTTCTTTGCTTCGAATGCCTTCACGTCGGCGACCGTGAGCTGATAGTCCTCGGCTCGTCCCGTGATGCTGATGCAGATGCCGGGCCTCACGAGCCGATCGACCGGGATGCGATCGACCGTCCAGGCACCGCCGAAATGCGCGGGCGCGTCGAGATGCGTGCCGAAGTGCTCGTCGGAGCTGAACGTGCCGCCGACATAGCCCTCGCCCTTCTCGGCCTTGCGCTCGAATACGCGCTCACCGGTCCAGCTCGGATCCGTGACGGCGAGCGCATGACCGAGATCGACGACGCGTTGCGCCAGCGCCGGGCGTGCCGCGAGGACAATCGCCAGCGCCGAGAGAAAGAGCACGCGATGGAAGGCCATATGGCGGCTACTCTACCCGCACGACCACCATCGCGTCGACGTTCAGGCCACCCGTAAGGCCACCATCGGATCCATTACTCGTCCCTCAGCGTCACTGCGGGATCGACGTGTGTGGCGTGGCGAGCCGGGAAATAACTGGCGAGCGCGGCCACGATCGCAAAACCAATTGCGACGGCCGCGAAGGTCGGCGGATCGAGTGGCCTGATGCCAAACAGCATCGACTCGATCGATCGCGCGCCAACCGCGGCTGCGACGAGGCCAAGGGCGACGCCGATCGCGGTCAGCGCCAGTCCGCGGCGCATGATGAGCGCCATTACCTGGCCGGCGCCGGCGCCCAGTGCCATGCGCACGCCAATCTCCTTCGTGCGTTGTGTCACCGCATAGGCGAGCACGCCATAGACGCCGATCGCGGCAAGCAGTGCTGAGACGCCCGCGAAGACGCCGAGCATGACCGCGTAGAAACGCTGTCGCGATCGCGAGCTGGCTTCGAGTCGCTCCATCGGGACGATCGCGTCGATGCCGATGTTCGGATCGATCGCGACGATCGACTGTCGCACCGACGGGACGAGGGCCTCGGGATCGCCGGTTGTGCGCAACGCGAAGGAGAGGAAGCCGATGGCACTCTCGTTCTGGCGCTGCGGCGCGTCAACGTCGTGGAAGCTCAGGAACTGCCGATAGTCGACGAAGATCTCGGGCACAAGCGGATCGGTGGCCTCTTCTTGCCGGACGTCCTCCGCGACGCCCACTACAGTCATGTTCGATTGGGTCTTTCCCACGACCCACTCCATCGTCTGTCCGATCGGATTGGTTTCGCCGAAGTAACGGCTTGCCGCGGATCGGTTGATCACAATCGCGCCCGGTGCGTCGCCGGAGTCCGCGGGCGAGAGGTCGCGCCCCTGAAGAATCGGCACGCCCATCGCGGTCAGGAAGCCATCGCTGACCGAGCGTGTGCGCACGCCGCGGTCCTTTTCGACCTCCGCGAACGTCTTGCCGGGAGGCACGAACCGGCCAATGTAGAGCTCCTCGCCGATGAGCAGCCCATGACGCGCGAAGCCCGCGGCACGGACATCCGGATTCGATCGGAAGCGCGCGAGCAGCGCCTCAATGGTCTCGCCCTTGCGTGCCGTCGAGTAGGTGTCCGGAAAGAGGAGATTGAATGCCAGCACGTGCGCCGGGTCGTAGCCCTTGTTGAACGTCGACAGCGTGATGAAGCTGTGCGTCAGCAGCGCGGCGCCGGTCAGCAGCACGGTCGCCATCGTCAGTTGTGCGAGCGTCAGCGCGCTTCGCAAGCGGGATTCGCCGCGCGACGTGCCGCCGCCGCGCGATCCCATCGATCGAAAATGATCCGCTCGAGACAACTGAAGGGCGGGCAGCAATCCAAACGTGAACGCAGTGACGGCAGCGATCGCGAAGGCGACGCCGAACAACCTCCAGTCGATCGCGACTTCAGCCGCTCGCGGCAGGATGCTGGCGCCGAACATCAGGCGGAAAATGCCGGGTGCGTCGACGGTGGCCAGTTGACGAACGAGAACAACGCCGGCCGCGCCGAGCATCGCACCGAGCACACCACCAGCCGCGGCGAGCAGCGCGCATTCGAGCAAGATCTGCCGGAACACCTGCGTGCGGCTGGCGCCGACGGCAAGTCTCACCGCGATCTCGCGCCGCCGGCTCGCGCCTCGAGCGAGCAGGAGGTTCGCCGCATTCGCGCAGACGATCAGCAACAGGACCGCGACGGCGGCGAGGATGACGCGCAATGCCGGGCGAAGCGGTGCGACGAGCCGCTCCTTCACGCTCTGGTATTCGAAGCGGGGTCCTGATGGCGGCACCTTGTCCGCGGGCCATGCCGGACGCATCGCGGTGCCCATGGCATTGGCCTCCTGTGTCGCCGCCCCGATCGAAAAGCCGGTCGCCAGGCGCGCGATGGTCGTCACGCCCGGCGAGGGACGAGACGGATCGAGCGCGATCGGCATGACGAAGTCGAGCGTGCCGGTCGGAAACTCGAAGTCTTGCGGCAGCACGCCGATCACGGTCAGGAAGAGCGGCGGACGCGCCGCCAGCAACGCGCCCATGCGGACTTCGAGCGTCCGTCCCACGATCAGGGGATCGGAATGATAGTGGCGTCGCCACGTGTCGTGACTCAGCACCACGACCGTCGGATCGGCGTCGTCGCCTGGCTGCAGCGTCCGTCCGAGATGGGGACGGGTCTGCAGCAGCGAAAAAATGTTGCCCGACACCATCGCCCCCCACAGGCCTGCCGCGCCGTCAGGCGTCTTCACCATCCGCTGCGACATGCCGATGATGGCAGCGGCCTCGTCGATCGTCTTCGCGCGATCGCGCCAGCCCTGGTGCTCCTGGTAGGTGATTCCCCGCTGGAGCGGCGGTTGTCCCTCGCGGAAGTGCGGGCCGTACTCGACCAGTCGAACGAGCCGATCGCCGCCCGGAAATGGCAGCGGCCGGAACAGGATCGTGTCGACGACGCTATAGATTGCTGTGGCGGCGCCGATGCCGATGGCGAGGGTGAGGACGGTCGCGGCCGTGAAGGCCGGCGTGCGAAGCAGCGAGCGGATGGCATAGCGCACGTCGCGCATTTACGACTCTCCGACGAGAAGTTTGTCGACAAGGCCTGCGAGCCGGCGCCATTTCCCGGCTTCCTTCAACAGCGCCTTCTCGCCCGCTTTCGTCAGCGTATAGAACTTCGCCTCGCGATTCGTCTCGGTCTTCCCCCACGCACCTTTGATCCATCCCTTCTGCTCGAGGCGGACGAGTGCGGGATAGAGCGTGCCCTGGTTGAGCGAGAGCGGATGATCCGCGACTTGGGCGAGGCGCGCGGCCAGGCCGTACGCATGCTGCCGGCCCATGGTCGACAGCGCGCGCAGGATGATCAGATCGAGGGTGCCCTGCAGGAGTTCGACGCGATCACCGGACATACCAGCGGACTATACCTGTCTCCACTAGACTGTCAAGTGAGCGCTGGTCGTGTGCCGTTGCGGCAGCGGCGTCGCGAGTGCCGAGAACGCCGCGACCGCGATCACGGCGGCGAGAATGTTGAACATCGCTGCATAGCTGCCGGTCCACTCGATGCAGGCCGCCAGCAGCAGCGGACCGATCGCGGACGCGATCACGGTCATCGCCTGTGCCGCGCCCTGGATGCGGCCAAGATGCGCCCGCCCGTAGACGCGCGGCCACACGCTGAAGAACAGCACCATCACCAGACCGCCGCCGAGTCCCATCGCCGTGGCCCACGCCATCACCTGGCCGATCGTCGTCACATGGGGCAACGCGGCGAGCCCCGCGGCGAGCACGAACAGCGAGATCGCGAGCAGGTTCGGCAACGACATCCGCGTCGCAAGCCAGCCGCCGCCGAAGTTGCCGGCAAGCGCCGTGATCGCCGTGACGACGAGCGTCTGGTAGTAGACATCGGCGCTGAAGCCGCGCTCCACGAGGATCGATTCGTTGAAGAGGCCAATGCCAGAAGCGACAAGGCCGTAGAGTGCGGCGCCGATCGAGAAGATCCAGAACGCTGGTGTTGCGAGCGCTTCTTGCCATGTCGCGCCGTCAAGTTCAGGCGCGTCTAAAGACGTGCCGCTACGATCCGCTTGTAGAGGCGGGTCTTCAAACCCGCCTCCGGTGCGAGCGAGAATCAGGCTCGCCGGCGCGAGCACCGCAATCAAAGTGAGACCGATAGCGAGCCACGCCGCTCGCCAGCCCCACGTTTGCACCAGCACACCGACGACGGGAAACGCGATCATGAAGCCGATGCTCATGACGATGCTGTAGATCGCCATGGCAGAATCAATGCGGCGCCCGAACCACTGGCCGACCATCGCCAGGCTGACGACCGACAACGCGCTCTGTCCGAGGCCGCGGGTCAGCGTGACGGCGATCGCGAGCGCCCAGAAACCGTCCACGGCGCTCATCGCGCAGACGACGATGCCCAGAGCGGCGACGACGGTGGTGAGAACGATTCGGGCGCCGAGCCGATCGATGAAGCGGCCGATGCCGATCGCAAAGAGCGATCCGATCAACGTGGCCCACAAGTTGAGCTGCGCGTAATCGACCCGGCCAATCTGCAGATCGGCAATCAGCGGCTCGGTGACGAGGCCGAGGCCCTGCGTCCGTCCCGGAAGCGTGCCGACCATGGCCGCGGCCGCCAGCAACAGCATCACCCACCGGTACGACACGCGGTCATTGTAGGCTCTATCTGCGCATGCCTTTCCGCACCACGCGCCAGCTCGCTTTCGTGACGACGCTTCTGATGGCGTCGAGCAACCTGGCGCAGGCGCAGGAGTGGCCCGAGTTCCGGGGCCCAGGAGCGCAAGGCCATTCGGCTGAGCGCGGACTTCCGCTCGAGTGGAGCGAGACCAGGAACGTTGTCTGGAAGGCGCCGGTCGCCGGGCTCGGCTGGTCGACGCCGGTCGTGGCCAACGGCCGCGTGTGGCTCACCACGGCGGTCGAGCAGAAAGGCATCTCGCTGCGCGCAATCGCGTACGAGGTCGCCACCGGTAAGGAAGTCGTCAACGTCGAGGTCTTCAAGATTCCGACCACTCGCCGCGACATCAATCCGAAGAACAGTTGGGCCTCGCCCTCGGCGGTGATCGACGGCGATCGTGTCTATGTGCATTTCGGCGCCGACGGGACGGCGGCGCTGTCGCAGGCGGGCGAGATCATCTGGAAGAACCGGTTCGAGTACCAGTCGCAACATGGCGCCGGCGGATCGCCGATCGTCTATGGCGACCTGCTGATCTTCAGTTGCGATGGCAGCGACGCCGCGTTCGTGATCGCGCTCGACAAGAACACCGGCAAGACGAAGTGGAAGACCAACCGTGGAGTTCCGTCTGACCAGGCTTACACGACGCCGCTCGTCATTCGCGTCGGCGATCAGGATCAGCTGGTCAGCGTCGGCGCGTTTCGCGTCCGAGCCTACGAGCCGCTGACCGGCAAGGAGATCTGGCGCGTTCGCTACGACGAAGGGTTTTCGAACGTGCCGCGGCCGGTATTTGGTCACGGCCTGGTGTTCATCACGACCGGATTTCAGCAGCCGGAGCTCCTGGCGATTCGTCCCGACGGCAAGGGTGACGTCACCAAGACTCACGTCGCGTGGTCGTTGAAGCGCGGCGCTCCGCTCACCCCGTCGCCGATCATCGTCGGCGACGAGCTCTACCTCGTGAATGACGGCGGCATCGCGTCGTGCATCGACGCGCGAACGGGAAGCGTGATTTGGCAGAGCCGGCTGGGCGGCACCTATTCAGCGTCGCCGATCTATGTGGACGGCCGGCTCTACTTCCCGGCCGAGCAAGGCGTGACAACGGTGATTGCCCCCGGCAAGGAAGCGCGGCGTCTTGCGACGAACAAGTTGGACGGCGGCCACCTGGCCTCGATGGCGGTCGCCGGCGGATCGTTTTTCCTCAGGACCGATTCGGCGCTCTACCGCATCGCCGAGCGGGCGGCGGCGCAGTAAATGTCGTGGCTGAGGCGCTCGTAAACCCACGGACGTATACTGTCTGCCCGGTTTCTTAAGATGGAGATGATTCGATGAGCAAACGACGAGTGATTGCAACCCTGGTGCTGGTGGCCTTTGCGTTGACGGGCGCGGCGTACGCCCAGGGCACGGCGACCGGTCAGAAGCCGTTCGAGCCGCAGGTCGGTCAGGCCGGCAAGGACGTCGTGTGGGTGCCCACGCCGCAGGCCGTGGTCGACAAGATGCTCGACATGGCGAAGGTCACGAAGGCCGATGTCGTGTATGACCTCGGATCGGGGGACGGCCGCACGGTGATCACCGCGG